>Ga0316202_10003189_pt1 | contig 10127 bp, 9 predicted proteins | sample 3monrhotite_MG_FD_204934 | JGI IMG/M metagenome (GOLD analysis project Ga0316202, IMG submission 204934) | Microbial mat bacterial communities from mineral coupon in-situ incubated in ocean water Damariscotta River, Maine, United States -... | ecosystem: Environmental > Aquatic > Marine >...
GGTCGGCGACATCAGCCAGACGAGCGTATGGGTGGCCGGCGTGCCGGAGTCGGAGGTCGCCGCGCGCCTCGAGGGCCTCGCGCCCCTGGACGTCGTCGAGCTGGCGTCCTACCCGCACGACGGCGAGGTCGAGCTGCGCTTCCGCGCCACGGGGCCCCTGGCCGCGCCGCGCGCGGCGGCGGCCCTCGAGGCGGCGCGGGGACGCCTCGGCGCCCGCGCGTACGAGCCGCCGCCCGGTGGTGCCATCGAGCACGTCGTCGTCGACCAGCTGCGCGCCCAGGGCCTGCGTCTGGCGACCGCCGAGTCGATCACCGGGGGCCTGCTGGCCCGGATGGTGACGGGCGTGCCCGGCGCGAGTGCCGTCTTCCCCGCCGGTTGGGTGACCTACGAGACCGCCCAGAAGACCGCCCAGCTGGGCGTGCCGGCCGCGCAGATCGCGTCCGCCGGCGTGGTCTCGGAGGCCGTGGCCCGCAGCATGGCCGAGGGCGCCCTGCGCCGCGCCGACGCCGACGTGGCGCTGGCCACCACCGGCACGGCCGGTCCCGACCCGCTCGAGCAACCGGGCCACGCGCCCGTCCCGCCGGGGCGCGTGCACGCGGCCCTGGCGCGTGCGGGCGGCGAGACCCTCGCGGTGACCTGGCACCTGCCCTTCGAGCGCGCGCTGGTGCAGCGCCACGCCGCCGTGCGGGCCCTGGACCTGCTGCGGCGCACGCTTGCCGAAAGCGCGCTTTCCCCGCCTACGCGGTAGCATCGCGGTCCAGCGTTCCCCGGTGGTGCAATTGGTAGCACGTCGGATTTTGGTTCCGGATGTTGGAGGTTCAAGTCCTCCCCGGGGAACACCTTCGCTCCGGCGCGGCCCACGCGAAGCCCCGGGTCCGTCGGGCGGTGCCGTGCGCGCTGGCCCCGCGAGGGCGTCGCGCCGCCCGCGGCCCCCGCTCTGCATGGAGAATCGGCTCCGACGCCCGAGGGTGTACAGTACCCACCCAGGGGGTGCGCCGACCGCTTCCCTGCCCCTCCGACCGGCCATGCGCCCTGCGCGAGCGGCCCGGGAGATCCCGACCATGGGAAGACTCATCGCATTCCTTCTCGGTGGCGCCGCCATCGTCTTCTTCGGCGCCTACCTGCTGCCGGCCGGTGAGCTGCGCAACGGCCTGACCGAGCTCTGGGAGCGGCACCTCGACCCCGAGCTGCTGCAGAACCTCAAGTCCCACGGGGCCGGGGTCGTGGCCGGCGTGGGGCTGCTGCTGCTCGCGACGCGCGGCGGCGGCGGAGAGTAGCGCACGTGGGTGAAGCCAGCCTCCGTGCCGAGCGGCCCCTCGCCGTCGTGATTCTCGCCGCAGGCAAGGGCTCGCGGCTGGGCGGCGGCGACGCGCTGCCGCCCAAGCCCCTGCTCGACTGCCTGGGCCTGCCCCTGCTGGAGCATGTCCGGCGGGCGCTGGCGCCGCTGGCTGCCGAGCACACCCTCGTGGTCACCGGCCACCGCGCCGAGGATCTCGAGGCCTGGCTGGGCGCGTCCTGGGGCGGCGCGCGCGCCGTGCGCCAGGTCCCCCAGAACGGCACCGGCCACGCCGCCCGCCTGGCCCTCGAGGCCCTGCCGGACTTCGAGGGCGACGTGCTCGTCGTCTACGGCGATGTGCCCCAGCTCGCGAGCACCGATCTGGCCGAGCTGCTGGCCGTGCACCGCGCCGAGGATGCCCAGGCCACGGTGCTCACGGGGGTGATCGCGGAGCCCGGGATGCTGGGCCGCGTCGTTCGCGATGAGGCCGGCGCGTTCGCGCGCATCGTGGAGGCGCGCGACGCCACCCCGCACGAGCTCGAGCTGCGCGAATTCAACACGGGCCTCTACGCCTTCGCCGCCGGGGCCCTGCGCACGGCGCTCGGCTCCCTCTCCACCGACAACGTCCAGGGCGAGGAGTACCTGACCGATGCGGTCGGGGCCGTTCGCGAGTCCGGAGGCCGGGTCGAGGCCGTCGTGGCGCCCGAGGGGGGGGCGCTGCTGGGCGTGAACGACTGGGCCGATCTGGCCACGGCCGTGGCCACCCTGCGGGCCCGGATCTGCACGGAGCACATGCGCCGCGGCGTCCGGATCACCGATCCGGCCACCACGGTCATCGAGGCCGACGTCGCGATCGAGCCGGGCGCGCGCATCCTGCCCTTCACGCACATCGGCACGGGCTGCCGGATCGGCGCCGGCGCCAAGGTGGGCCCCTTCGCCCGCCTGCGTGGCGGGACGGTGCTGGAGGCCGGCGCCGAGATCGGCAACTTCGTCGAGGTGAAGGGCAGCACGGTGGGGGCTGGGGCGAAGGCCAAGCACCTGACCTACCTGGGCGACGCCGAGGTCGGTCCGCGCGCGAATGTGGGCTGTGGGGTCGTCACGGCCAACTACGACGGCCAGGCCAAGCACCGGACCCACATCGGGCCGGATGCCTCGATCGGCTCCGGAACCGTCCTCGTGGCGCCCACGAGCGTCGGCGCGGGGGGGCGGACGGGCGCCAATGCCGTCGTGCTCCCGGACCACGCCGTGCCGCCCGGGGCCACCGCTGTGGGAGTGCCCTCGCGGGTGCTTCCTTCCGAGGCCGATTCCGGCGAGGATGCCGCAGGGCATGGCAGCCCCGAGGAGCAGGCGGGTGAGTCAACGCAATCTTGAACTGGTCGCCGGCAACGCGTGTCCGGAGCTGGCCGATGACATCGCACGGGAGCTGACGGTCAAGCGCACCGAGGCGCGCGTCGGTCGCTTCCCGGACGGCGAGATCGACGTCCACATCCACTCGAACGTGCGCGGCGCCGATGTGTTCCTCGTGCAGTCGACGTGTCCGCCGGTCAACGACAACCTGATGGAGTTGTTGATCCTCATCGATGCGGCACGCCGCGCCTCGGCCTCACGCATCACGGTCGTGATCCCGTACTTCGGCTACGCCCGCAAGGATCGCAAGGACGAGGGGCGCGTGCCGATCACGGCCAAGCTCGTCGCGAACCTGCTGGCCAAGGCCGGCGCCGATCGCGTACTGACCGTCGACCTGCATGCCCCGCAGATCCAGGGCTTCTTCGACGTGCCCGTCGATCACCTCTACGCCTCGCCCGTCCTCGTGCGCCACTTCAAGGAGCAGCGCCTCGAAGACCTGACCGTCGTCGCGCCGGATGTGGGTTCCTCCAAGATGGCGCGCGGGTACGCGAACCGTCTGGGCGGGGACCTGGCGATCGTCGACAAGCGCCGGATCAGCGCGGAGGAGATCGAGATCGGCGCGGTGATCGGTGACGTGAAGGACCGCAACGTCCTGCTCATCGACGACATGATCTCGACGGCCGGTTCGATCACCGAGGCCGCGCGGACCTGCGCCGAGGCCGGGGCCAAGTCGGTTCGCATCGCGGCCACCCACGGTGTGCTCTGCGGCCCGGCCCGGGAGCGCCTGCGGGCCGCGCCCGTCGAGGAGATCGTGCTCACCGACACGATCCCGATCGACACGACGGGCCTGCCGTCCCTGCGCGTGCTCCGCACGGCCCCCTTGCTGGCCGAGGCCATCATGCGGGTCCACACCGAGCAGAGCCTCTCGGTCCTGTTCAGCCGCTCGCCGTAGCGGCTCGGGGGCGACGCCCCGCGCCCGGCGGCCTGCGGGGGCCCCGGCCAGCCAGCCTGCGGGGATCCGTCTCGGAAGCGGGGGCCGTGGACTCCCGTCCTTTCTGGCCGCGCTCCGGACCTCCGATATCGTCTTTGGGCTGCCCCGCGATTCGGGGGCACGGGAGCCCGACATGGAATTCATCACGATCGAGGTCGCCAAGCGCGAGAACCTCGGGACCGCCGAGTCAAACCGTCTGCGCCGCCAGGACCAGATCCCGGCCGTGCTCTACGGCATGAAGCGCCCGAACATCGAGCTGAGCATCTCGAAGAACGAGATCCTCCGCTTCCTGCGTACCGGCAGCCACCTCGTCGAGCTCAAGCTGGGCGACAAGTCCCGCCCCGCGATCCTGCGCGAGAAGCAGGTCGATGCGTCCACGGACCGCATCCTGCATCTCGACTTCGTGCGCGTCGACGACACCCACGAGATCGAGACCGAGGTGCCCCTGAACTGGAAGGGTCGCGCCAAGGGCGAGGGCGAGGGTGGCGTGTTCGCTGCCATGTACAGCTCCGTGGTCGTGCGCGCCATGCCGCGGGCTCTCCCGCGCCAGTACACGATCGACATCAGCGAGCTGGGGGTGAACGAGACGATCACCCTGGGGGATGTCGAGCAGCGCGAGGGCGTGAGCTTCATCGAAGACCTCGGTACGGTCATCGCCAACTGCGTCGAGCCGAAGGCTGATGCAGATTCGGACGATGAGGACGAGCTGGACGCCGAAGCACCGGCTGCCGAGTAGTGACCCGGATCCTCTTCGGGCTCGGCAATCCGGGCAGCCGGTATGCGAAGACCCGGCACAACGCCGGCTGGCAGGTCATGGACGTGCTGGGCGCGCGTGAGGGCGCCAGCTTCAAGCGCACCCGCCTGGTGTTCGGCGAGACGGCCGACATCACGCTGGCGGGCGAGCGCGTGCGCATGGTGAAGCCGGCGTCGTTCATGAACCGCGTCGGCCCCGTCTACCTGCGGGCGCTGGACGTCTACGACGTCGACCCCACCGAGGCCCTCGTGCTGGTGGACGACTTCAGCCTGCCCCTGGGACGCCTGCGCTTCCGGGCGGATGGCTCCGCCGGGGGGCACAACGGCCTGAAGTCCCTCGAGCAGGCCCTCGCCACGAAGGTCTACCCGCGCTTGAAGCTGGGAATCGGGCCTGCCCCGGAGGGCGCGCGCTGGGCGGACTACGTCCTGCGCGGGTACGACGCGGGCCAGCGGCGCGAGCTGCCGGCGTTCCTGGATCGGGCCGCCGATGCCTGCGAGAGCTGGATTCGGGACGGCCTGGAGGCCGCTGCGAACCGCTACAACCCTGCCTAGGGGGTCCTGGGACCCCATGGAGGGGGTTTGGTGGGGGGAAGCCGGCCCTCGGTTTCCGGGGGGGGGCGGCCCTCGGGACCGATTTGGTGGCCGGTCCGGGGACTGATACCTTCGCCCGCTTGCGACCCGAAAATCGGCCACACGCCGATGGGGCATGCCGCGCCGCTCCCACGTTGGGACTGGCCGGTTTTCACGGACGAAGTCAAACCAACAGGACGCCGCATGAGCACCCGCGACTATGAAGCGATGTTCATCCTCGAACACGCCGCAGCAACGGCCGATTTCGAGGCCACCTCTGGCATCGTGGATCAGATCCTCGAAAAGCACGGGGCGAAGATCGATCAGAAGGAGAAGTGGGACGAGCGCAAGCTCGCCTACGAGATCAAGGGCCAGCGCCGTGGCACGTACTACCTGACGTACTTCACCGCCGAGCCCTCCGCGATCGACAACATCAACGAGGACGTACAACTCACCGAGGCGATCCTTCGCCACATGGTGATCGCCCTCGACGTGCCGATTGCCCAGCACATCGAGACCACGAGCACGGAGCGTGAGCTCCTCGCCGAGGACAGCCGCAAGAACAGCCTCGGAGGCTGGGGTGGCCGTCGCGATCGTCGCGCCGGTTCGGCCCGCAAGTCCGAGGGTTCGGGCGGTGACGCGGAGGCGGCGCCGAGCGCTGATGCGCCGAAGGCTGACGCCCCCAAGGCCGAGGCTGTTGCCGAGACGTCCACCCCCGACCAGACAGCCAGCGAGTAAACGAGTACGACATGGCCAGCAATACGAAGCTCAAGAACATCCGCAAGCTGCTCAAGAAGCGCACCGAGCGCTCCAAGTGCCGCTTCACCCGTGCTCGCGTGTACGACATCGATTGGAAGGATGTCGCGACGCTCCAGAAGATGATCAGCCAGCAGGGCAAGATCTACGGTCAGAAGCGCACGGGTACCCGCAGTCACTTCCAGCGCAAGCTGAAGAACGCCATCAAGCGCGCCCGCTTCATGGCGCTTCTGCCCTACGTCGGCCGCTAGAAGCGCGACAAGAAGCAAGGAGTCGAACGATGGCCATGGAAGTCCTCCTCCGCCGCACGATCGACGGCGTCGGCGAAGTCGGCGAGCTCGTCAAGGTCAAGAACGGCTACGCACGCAACTACCTGTTCCCGCAGGGGTATGCCGCACCTGTCTCGCCCGAGACGATGCGCCGCGTGGCCAAGGACAAGCAGATCGAGGCGGTCCGTCAGGAGCGTCTCGCCGCCGAGCGCGCCGGCATCGCCGAGCGTCTCAAGGATCTCCGCCTGACGGTGGAGGCCCGTGCGGGCGAAGACGGCCACCTGTACGGGTCGGTCGGCATTCGCCAGGTGATCGCGGCCTTCCTCGACGCGGACTTCCGCTTCGTCGATCGCCAGATCCGCTTCGACAGCGTGCGCGAGCTCGGTGACTACGACTGCACGGTCGTCCTGTCCGCCGATCTCCAGGTGCCGGTCAAGGTCTGGGTCGTGCAGGACGCCACCGAGGCGGCCTTCGCGGCAGCCGACGCCGCCCGTGATGCCGAAGAGGCCGAGCAGGCTGGCGACGAGTCCGAGGATCGCGGTCCCCGCGACGGCGAAGGCGACGTGCTCGACAGCCTCTAGTCCTCGAGTCCAGTCCGAACAGCGCCCCCGCGGCTTGCCGCGGGGGCGCTGTTCGTTTTGCCGCGCGGCTTGTCCTGCCGCGCCGCTCGTGGTCTGGATCTTCCCGCCCGGGCATCGACCGCCCCTCCCCGCGCCGCGTGGGCGGGGCCACGCCAGGGGCGCGGGGGTCGGCTCGCGCTGGGGGCTGCCCGGATTCCCCTCCCGTGCCGTGCGCTTCTCGGGAGCGGGGCTTGACGGGATGCAGGGATCTTGCCATAAGTTGTTGTCAGTAAAGACCTTACGTTGAATTCGCGTGGAATCCCTTCCTGCGGCTCGTGGAAAACGGCGCCGAGGTGGGGTCGGCGCACCCCGGACCGTCGTACCCACCCGGACGATGGGATGCCCGCCGGCCCCATGCCGGCAGGCCAGGAGCAAGCTCGATGATCGATCGCGGAGGAAGCACGGGAGGCAGCCCCAGCGCCCCGCCCGCCGAACTCATCGACCGCGTCCCGCCGCACGACATCGAGGCGGAGATGGCCGTCCTCGGCTCCGTGCTGCTCGACGGCGAGACCATGGGGTACGTGGTGCCCATTCTCAAGGCTGAGGACTTCTACCGCCCCGCGCACGCGCACATCTACGAGGTCATGCAGCACCTCTACGAGCGCGGCGACGCACTCGATGTGATCCTCGTGCGCCGCGAGTGCGAGCGGCAGGGGCTGCTCGAGGAGATCGGCGACGAGGTCCTGGCCCATCTCGTCTCGGTGGTCCGGACGCCGGCCCACGCCGAGCACTATGCCGACATCGTGTCGGAGAAGGCCATTGCCCGTTCCTTGATCGGTGTCGCCTCCGAGATCCAGCAGGCCGCCTTCGCCGACGATCGCCCCGGCGCCGATCTTCTCGAGATGGCCGAGAGCAAGGTCTTCGAGCTGGGAGACAAGCAGGCCTCCACCGGCGCCCAGGACGTGAAGAGCCTGCTCAACGAGACCTTCGAGGAGATCGAGCGCGGCGACGGCCCCGCCGAGGGCATCTTGACCGGCTACTACCAGTTCGATGACTACACCTCGGGCCTCCGCCCCGGCGAGTTGATCATCGTGGCGGGTCGCCCGTCCATGGGCAAGTCGAGCTTCGCGCTCAACGTGGCCCTGAACTCCGCCGTCCACGGAGGCAAGTCCGTGGGCATCTTCAGCCTCGAGATGACGGCCCAGAACATCATCAAGAACATGCTCTGTGCCAAGTCCGGCGTACCCGGCCAGAAGATGCGTCGTGGTGGCCGCTTCATCGGCCAGGCCGAGCGCGAGCGACTCCAGGACGCCGCCGGTCCCATGTTCGAGTCCCGCATCTTCGTCGACGACACGCCGTCGCTGACGCCGACGTTGCTGCGGGCCAAGTGCCGTCGTCTCAAGGCCCAGCACGGCCTCGACATGGTCATGATCGACTACCTGCAGCTCATGGAGGCCCGCGGTGGTCTCCGCGGGATCGACAACCGCCAGCAGGAGATCTCCTACATCAGCCGATCTCTCAAGGGGCTCTCGCGTGAGTTGCAGGTGCCCGTGATCGCGCTCTCGCAGCTCAACCGCGATGCGGAGAAGCGCGAAGGCAACAAGCCGAAGCTCTCCGACCTGCGCGAGTCGGGCGCCATCGAGCAGGATGCGGACGTGATCTGCCTGCTCTATCGCTCCTGGTACTACACGCGCAAGGACGCGGAGAAGGGCGAGGCCGAGGTGATCATCGCCAAGCAGCGCAACGGACCCACCGGCACGGTGAAGCTCCTGTTCCGCGACGAGTTCATGCGCTTCGAGAATCCCGCGCCGCAGGGCATGGCCTAGGCATCCGCGCGCCTCGCGATGGCACGCCCCCCGCCCGGCCCCGCCGCAGACGGCTCCTGCCGGCCGCGCATGACGCGCCGATGACAGGCAAGCGCGTTTCCGCGTCCCCGCAGCCGCGACCGGACGCGCGCGGATCGGATCTCGTCCATCAGCGCGGGCTCTGTCCTGCCTGCAGGGTCCACTACAATCTCGCCCGCCCGACCGGGAGTGGGCGGAAACGAGGGCGCCCCGGGCGCCGGCGGGAGGATCGAATCGTGCGCAGAGGGTTGGCATCGTTCCTGGCCGCCTTGTGCGTGCTCGGCCCGATCCTCCTCTTCGGCGCGATCCGGCCCGCCGTGGCCGACGACGCGCCGCCGCCGCCGCCGCCGCCGAACTGGAACCCGCGTGCGCGTGCCGCACCCGGGCCGGGGGCCGGGGCCGTCCCGCGGCCGCCGCCTCCGCCGCAGCCGCGCGTGCGAACACCCCAGCCGCGCGTCGTGCAGCCGCGTGCGCCGCAGCCCGCCGCCCCGCGGGGCGGGCGTCCGGTGCCGCTGCCGCCGCCGCCGCCGAACTGGGACCCGACCCGCGGCGCGCGCCCCGTCGGTCCTCAGCCGCGCGCGCCGCAACCCGCGCGTCCGCAGCCGGGCATGCCGCAGCCGGGCAGGCCGCAGCCGGGGGCGCCGCTTCCCGTCGTGCCGCAGCCCGGTGCGCCCGCGCCCGAGGGGACTGCGGACGACGACGAGGGGGGCGAGTTCGACGACCCCGCGGCCGAGCAGCCGATCGTTCAGCAGATCGTCTTCGAGGGCAACCTGCTCTACGGCGCCGAGATGATCAAGGCGCGCCTGCGCACCGAGGAAGGCAAGCGCCTCGACAGCTCGGACCTCGACGCCGACATGAAGGAGCTCTACCGCTACTTCAGTCGGATCCAGGTCGTACGCGATCCGGTGGCCGGCGGCATCGTGCTGAAGTTCCGTGTCTCCGAGAACCCGCTCGTTGCGCGTCTCGACATCCGCGGCAACGCCGAGATCGAAGACCCGGAGATCCGCGAGACGATCCGGACGCAGGAGGGCTTCCCGCTCTCGCCGTATCACCTCGCCGCCGACCGCGAAGACGTGGCCGAGGCCTACCGCGCCCGCGGCTTCCACTTCGCGCAGGTGCCCCGCCCCGAGGTGATCGTGCTGCCCAATGGCGGACGGCGCGTGATCTTCACCGTGGTCGAGGGCCCCGAGGTCGAAGTCGACCGGATCATCCTGCGCGGCAACCAGTTCCTGGAGCGCAAGGAGATCTTCGAGGTGATGCTCACGGAGGAGCCCAACTTCTTCGAGCGCATCGCGGGCAGCTCGACGTTCCGTGAGGACGTCTTGCGCGAGGATCTCGTGGCCATCAAGGAGCTCTACCGTCGCGAGGGCTACCTCGATGCGGAAGTGGCCCTCGACGACATGCGCTTCTCCGATGACAAGGCGCGCGTCCAGATCACGATCGCCATCACCGAGCACAAGCGCTATCGCATTGGCGCCCTCAAGGTCGACATCGAGCGCGAGGAGCTGGGCACGTTCTCCTGCGCGACCGAGTCGGATCTCGACTTCTTCACCGAAGAGCGGATCCGCGAGTTGTTCGGCCTCAAGGAGGGCGACTGCTACTCCGGGAAGCTCGTGGACGAGGGTGTCGACAACATCCGCGAGGCCTACTTCGCCCGCAGCTTCCTCGATCTGCGCATCCTGGGGCCGGTCCTGCGCGGCCAGGGGCGGGATCTGTTCGTCGACCTGGAACTGAAGATCGTCGAGGGGCGCAAGTACCGCC
>Ga0316202_10003190_pt1 | contig 10126 bp, 7 predicted proteins | sample 3monrhotite_MG_FD_204934 | JGI IMG/M metagenome (GOLD analysis project Ga0316202, IMG submission 204934) | Microbial mat bacterial communities from mineral coupon in-situ incubated in ocean water Damariscotta River, Maine, United States -... | ecosystem: Environmental > Aquatic > Marine >...
ATCGTAATTATCATATCTTACACCAGTTGTAAAATCTAAATTGCTGTTTATTTTATATTGATCTTGAACAAATGCATAATAGTTTGTTCTTGATTGCTCTTCCATAAAAGCTACATCTGAATTATCTGTTATATCTGTAAGAATACCAGGGACAACACCCTTTCCAAAGTTTTTACTTTGAGATGGTTTAATTTTTGAATACTTATAACCAATTTCTGAATTTACAACATGCTTTTCAATACCGCTATGTATCGCATTAACTGAAGAGCTATATATATACTCTTTTGCATGTGGATTTCCTTGCATTCCATTCACAAATGTAAATGGCTCTGCTCCTGGACGAGGTGGTCTAGTTGTACCTTTTGGGTAAGCCACAAAATTTGGTTTAGCATCTGTGTGAGTATGAGACAATTTTGTCTTTATTCTTGTATCTTCAAACCAACTACTATTTGTGTGTTGTACATTAAAAAGTATTTTTGTACGATTGACTTGACCTACATTATCTAGTATACGCAAATGTCCAGCACCTAGACCTAATTTATCACTATCTTCTACTAAAATATTAAAAAGAAAATCTTCATAGTAAGCATCTGCATGTAAATATGCAACATCATAATTTGTACTTAGCGCTCCAGGTGCTAATGATAGAGTTGAATTAAATGCATCTTTTTGAATTATTCGTCCGTCATCTCCATCGCTACTCATTATAGAGAGTGCTAAACCAATGCTAACATTTTTAATATCAAATTTTTTATTTATCCAAGTTTCCCATGTATTAAATGAACCATAACGTACTCCTACTTCATCTTTAATATTGAGATAATTTTTGCTAATTATATTTATCACTCCAGCAAATGCATCTGCTCCATATAGTGCTGAACCTGGTCCTCTAATTATCTCTACCCTATGAATGATAGAAACAGGCATTTTAAATAACAAGCCAGGATTTCCATCAAGTAGGTCATTTAATGGTGTACCATCCATCAATATAAGGACTTGAGGATTATGCTCTGTCTGAATGCCACGAATTGATACAAATTCACTCAAAACTGCTAAATTAGATAGGTACACATGTAATCCAGGGATATTTTCTAAAGCTTCATGAAGTGTTCGTGAACCATTCTGTCTCATTTCATCAGAAGTAATAATTGAAGTCACTGCTGGTGCATGTTTTTGAGCAACAGGTGTCCCTGTACCTATTTCAATTTCCATAAGTTCTAATAAATCCATTGAGAAAATTAGGCGCTCTTCCTCTTTGGAAAAGTCTGAAGCTAATAACATTGAATTAATTAAAAAGCTAAGAACCATTATTAATTTAAAAAACATAATATATCCTCATAATATAAGTATATTATTATATCTTGTTTTTTATGAACTTACAGTATTATTTATTTAATTAATTTATACTTATAAGAGATAATTTATTATAGATATAGTCTTAGATTAGAAGTAAATAAATTTATATTTTTATAGACAATTTAGTTGTTTGGTGAAATTAGCAAGATTTTTTACTATAGATAAGTATAGGCTAACGCCTATACTATAAGATTAAAGTATATTAAAATATACGACCAAGTTCAATTTTAAAGCCTTTTTGCTTAACTATAACGACATCGATCTCTTCGCCAATACTTAAAACATCTTCTACTTTATTAACGCGGCTTTGTGAAACTTTTGAGATATGTAACAGGCCATCACTTCCATCAGGTAACTCAATGAATGCACCAAAATCTACGATTCTTTTTACAGTTCCTTTAAGTTCATCACCCTCTTTGTAACTCACTCTATGTGGAGCTTTCTCTTTTGAAGCAATTGTCATTATATGTTCGCGTGCTTCATCTACCTTAGTTTTACTTTTTCCACTAACTTTTACACTACCCTTATCTCTATCTAAATCAATTGCAACTTCAAATTTTTCTATAATCTCTCTAATCGTTGCTCCTGCTTTACCTATAATGTCAACAATTTTACTTGGATCAATTGAAAATATTTGAGTACTAGGAAGAGCATCTTCATTAATCTCAATCTCTTTTTCTGCCTCTTCCATAATTGTTAAAATATGATTTCTAGCATCTTTTGCTTGATTTAGTGCAGTTCTTAAAAGATCAAGAGAGACTCCCTCTAATTTAATATCCATCTGCAGAGCTGTAATTCCATCTCTAGTTCCAGTAACTTTAAAATCCATATCTCCATCATGGTCTTCTAATCCCATAATATCTGTAAGAATTGCATTACGAGTACCATCACTTACAAGCCCCATAGCAACACCAGCGACTAAAGAAGTCATAGGAACATTCGAGGCACGAAGTGCCATTGATCCACCACATACAGTTGCCATTGAAGATGAACCATTTGACTCCAAAATTTCAGAAACTAATCTAATTGTACTACCAGAAACATCTGAAAGTGCAGGCTCTAGCGCACGTTTAGCTAAGTTACCATGACCTAACTCACGACGTCCTGGAGGTCCAACACGAGATGCTTCACCAACTGAAAAGCCTGGGAAGTTGTAATGAACCATAAAAGATTCATTCTGTGTTCCCTTATCTGTTAGGTTTTCATACATTTGAGCGTCTTTACTTCCACCAACAGTTAAAACAACAAGAGCTTGAGTCTGACCTCTTGTAAAAAGTGCTGAACCATGAGCACTTGGCAAGATATTTGTCTCAATACTAATTGGACGAACTTCAGTAAGAGTACGACCATCAGCTCGTTTTCCATCATCTAAAATCATCGAACGTACAATTTCACGTTTAACTTTTTCAACCATTAATAAAACTGATTTGTAATCCCAATTTTCATTTTCAGTTGAAATCTCTTTTGCAATAAGTTCAAGTTCTTGACTTCTCTCACTTTTTGCCATATGAGAAATTGCACCATTAACTTTATCAAAATATTTTGATTTAATATATTCTATAATTTCATCTAAACTATCTTGTAAGTAAAGAGATACATCGGTTTGTTCTTTCACAATCTCTTTAAAATTCTCTTCATAAGTACTATTAACTTCAAAAAGAGCATTTTCAATTTCCCCAAGAAGTGAAACAAGTTCATCTTCACTCATCGCATTATCATTTTGATTTGCTATTAATGCAGCACCCATAGATGGGTCAATTGCAGCTTCAATAGTCTCAATTGATCCAAGTGAACGCATTTCAATCATCATTAAGTTCTCTTTAGAACCCGCAACAAAAAAGTCTAATGTACTCTCATTTAGTTCTGATAAGCTTGGATTAATAATAATCTCATCATCAATTTTTCCAACTCTTACAGCACTAACAGATGTTGAAACTGGGATATCTGAAGCATAAAGAGCCGCAGATGCAGCATTTAATGCTAAAACTTGTAAGTCAGAATTTTCATCTGCACTTAAAACCATAATAGTCATTTGAATTGGATTTACAAAACCTTTAGGAAAAAGTGGACGTAGTGCACGATCTACTACACGAGATGTTAATGTTTCAAAGTCCGATGGCTTTGTCTCGCGCTTAAAAAATCCACCAGGGATTTTTCCCATTGCATATGTCTTTTCAATATATTGCACTGTAAGAGGTAAAAAGTCACCAACAACTTCACTAACCTCATTCATAACAACAGAAGCTAAAATAACTGTCTTACCACTCTCTAATAAAACGGCTCCATTTGATTGACGTGCTACTTTTCCAAAAGTATAGCTTTCACTAATATTATTGTGCTCAAATTCAAATTTTCTAATATTCATCTTTTTCCTTAGTTTAATATTTCAGTAACTTTTCAATCATATCATCATTTAATGATTCTTCTTTTTCAAAATACTGCTCTGTTTGTGTAAAGTATTCTAGTTTATATAAACTAAAAATTTCATCTACTTGAGTACTTACACTTTCAAATAAATCAAGTGGCATAACAGGAATTGCAACTCTCACATGTTTAACACCAAGTGCCATAACTGTCTTTATTGCAGTTTGAATAAGTAAGCCACTACTAGCACCAGCATCAACTAACAGAACATTTTTATTTTCAAGTTCACAAATTTTTTCGCCTTTTCTAAAACGGTAAACTTGACTTAAAATTTTCTCTTCATGTTTGCGGTGTGCCTCTCCGTATATATAGTCGTTTTGAATACTAAACTGTTTTACTAATCTCTCGTGTATTACTATCTCTTCAGTCTCACTAACTCTTGCAATTTCACATTCATCATTATTTGGAGCTGTTATCGGCTCTGTTAAAATAATATTGACCTCTAATTGTACCTTTTTAGCAATATAATGTGCGACATCAAGCCCGTCTCTTGTAACAGCTAAAATCACCCATTTCTCTTTCTTCATTTGAGGCAATGGTAAAATTTCAATAAGTTGCTTTGCAGCATCTGTACGAGATGAAAAAAGTGTACTATTTTGCATTATCTACCTGCCTCTTAAATCGCTCTTAGTATAGTCATACTCAAAGCCGCCAAGAGGAAGTAACTGTAGATTGAAAAAAAGTGTCTTATCAAAAATAGAATCTGCTCCATTTTTTGTTAATATTGGTCTTGTCTCTTCTCTATAACCGATGCTATAACTCCAACAACGTCTACTCATAACCAAACCAAGTCCCCAGTTTCTAGCCTCTTTTTCTTCATAGTCATACGTATAGAAACCAAATAGACTATATTTATTATCTATGTCATACTCAGCACGTGTCCTAAAATAATTACCTTTATGACTTAAATCATCTTGATAGATATGTGAAAAGTCCATATCAAAATCATGATTATCATAACTTAAGACTGTAGCAGTTCTTGAAACTCTGTTGTACTCATGACTATAAAATATATCATTAAAAAAGGACATTTTATCGATTATTCTATAACGTAATTCGCTTTGTAAATCGGCTAAATCTTCTGATGAACGATTTAAGTAAATTCTCTGCTTCAAACGATGATAGAGTACCTCATTTCCTAACTTATCGTAAAAATAATTTTGTGTTAAAAATGAAATTTCCTCTTCTTTACGTTCAAATGTACTAAATTCACAAGGCTCACCAACCTTACAATTTGCTTGGTCGTATAAACTATTTTCTTGTGAATAAAAACCATCTGTCAAAGATACTTCAGGTTTACTATAAGCAATAGAAAGATGCAGTGTATGCATATAGTCATCATATGCACGTATTAAATCACTACTTAATCCAATAGAATAACTATTTCTAAGAAAAAGACCTTTATCATCAACAAATATAGAAGATGTATCGAAATTTATAGTTGAAAGGTATAGTGTATTAGATACATCTAATTGAACAAAGTCATCAAACAAAGACTTAGAATAATGTAAAGGTATACTTACCTCTTGTTGAGTACCACCAATGCCCTCTTTTCTATAGTGATTTTTAAAACGATAATCAAAAGAGTACATTAAATCTAAATCATTTAAAACTTTATTGTAACGATGGTATTGCAAAGATGGAAGTAGTTGTAGTGTATCACTATTGCTTTGCTTACTTACATCAATAAAGTACTTTCCATAAGCACCAAAATAATCTGCTTCTCTTTCTAGATAATAATTAATCCTAGATGTAATAATTGTACTAGTTTGAGTATCATAACCATCAGTAGTTTGTAAATTATAGTAGTCTGCATCATCAATTAGATGTAAATCCAAAAACAGACCATCTGCACCACCATCTAGATATCCATCGAAAAGATGTCTGCGATCATAATATGCTTCAAGTCCAGCATGTACACTATTTTCTAAAAAATATTTGTTTCTATATTTAGTTTTTTCTTTAAATGCACCTGTACCAATCCAACCATTTGATGTAGGTGAATCAACAAAGCGAAACTTAGCAAATGCACCATATCCTCTATCTGATCTAATTTGAGGAATAAATTCAAAATCCCATGATGTATCTGGAGCGAAATAAATTGGTTGCTGAAAAAATAGACCCTCATCTTCGGAAAGACCCATTCGCGGACGAAGTAAACCACTTCGTCTAGATTTATCTAATGGAAAAGATGCGTATGGCAGATAAGCAACTGGTACATTGCCAATATCTAAAGTTGCTCCATATACCTCTACCCATTTATCTTCCATGTTAAAAGTTCCATCTTCAAAACGAAGCAACCATTTAGTGTTTTCAGGAGAGCATCCAGAGAGCATAGATTGATGCAAAGAGTATTTTCCATCTTTAGCTTCTGCGTGAGCTGCAGATATCCACATTTTTGTATCTTTATCTTGTAAAAATAGTTCATTAAGCTTTTGCTCTTTTTTATTTAAGTCCAAAGAGACATATTCACCAAGCATATAGTAGCGAGAACCCTTTAGTAATCTAACATTACCAAAGAGCTCTAATAGTTGGTCTTTTTTATTATAAGTAGCGCGTTTTGCACTAATATAGCTATCTTGATACAAAACTTCAACACCATCAATTGCTTCAACAACTTCACCAGCTGTGGTAATAGTTCCTGCAATAAATTCTACTGGCTCTTTTGCTAACAAAAAAAATGGAATTAGCAAAAACAGTAATTTTTTATGCATTAATAACCAAAGTTTTTGCCGTTTTATCTTGCCACGTTTGTCTGTTTGCGTCCATCATACCCCAAAGAAAGCCTAAGTAAAAAAACATTTCACTTACTATTCTAAAGATAGAGCGATTTAAAGATGTACTCCAAGTAGGATTATCAGCGGTTGAAATTTCAATTACCCTTATCTTCATAGCCATTTTTCCAGCTGTTGCACCATAAAGAGTTGTGAATATTAGATGGTAAATTACTTTTATTGTAATAAACTCAAGCATAAAAGAGTTTACAAAAAGTACCATTTGCTCAGCACTTTGAAGAGCAGCCATAGAATCAAATAATATTATTACAAGAAGAATACTTAAAATTGTATCATCAATAGCTGCTGCCATTGCTCGTTTAAAAATTGTAGCGAGTTCTAGTTCTTCTCTGTACAAAAACTCCTCAATCTCTTCGTTCAATAATCACCCTTTGCTATGAGCAATTGCTTGATAAGCGATGTCGCTTCTCAATTTTTTACCTGCATAGTGAACTTGTCCACAAAGACCATAGGCCCTATCTCTTGCTTGTTCAATACTATCGCCAATTCCAACACAGACTAAAACTCTTCCACCTGTAGCAAACAGTTTTTCATCTTCTTGTGTTACACCAGCATAAGATATATGACTATTAAAAGAGATATCATCATGTACAGTATCATCAACAATTATCTCTGCTGGTTCACTACTACTATATGGATAGTTTTTACTAGCCATTACAACACCAACTGCGTATTTATCGTAAAATTCAACTTTAAGGTTTTTTAAATCTTTTGTTGCAGCTTTATAAAACAGCTCTTTTGCAGGAGTTTTCATGAGTGGCATTAAAATTTCACACTCAGGATCACCAAAACGTACATTATATTCAAGAACATAAGGTTCATTATTAACAACCATAATTCCAATGAAAAGAACACCTTCATAAGGAGTACCACGTTCATTCATCCCAATCATAGTTGGTTTTATAACACGTGTTTCAATTTTTTTATACAGTGTATCATCAATTAATGGAGTTGGCGCATACGCACCCATTCCACCAGTATTTGGACCCTCATCACCATCACTTAAACGTTTATGATCTTGTGCTGCTGGTAGTACAATATAATCTTTTCCATCACAAACTGCAAAAACTGAAAGTTCGTAACCATCTAAAAACTCTTCAACAACAACTTTACGCCCAGCATCACCAAAAGAAGTCCCACTTAACATTTTTGATACTGCTTCTCTAGCATCAGTTCTACTTTGGGCGATGATAACACCCTTACCAGCACAAAGACCATCAGCTTTTACAACTATTGGTGCATCTAAACCATCTATAAAATTGAAAGCCTCTTCAAGAAGTTCTGTTTCAATAAACTTTGCAGTTGGTATAGCAAACTCATCTAAAAAGTTTTTCATGTATGCTTTAGAACCCTCAAGACGTGCACCCTCTTTAGTTGCTCCAAATATAACTAAACCACGCTCTTGAAAAGTATCCACTATACCATCAACTAGTGGAGCTTCTGGCCCAACTATTGTTAAATCTATTCCATTTTCTATTGCAAAATCTGCAAGTAATTCATGGTCTGTTATGGTTAAGTTTTTACCTAGTTTTTCTGTCGCACCATTCCCTGGTGAAAAATAAATTTCTTCAACATCGTCATCACTTGCAAGTGCAAGCCCAATAGAGTACTCACGTCCACCACTACCAATTAGCAATATATTCATATTTTTATCATCTCCAAAATACATGTCCTATATGAACAAATCTATGATTAGCTCAAATATAACATGTAAAGACCGAGTGGACGTTCCGTCTATAGCTTCGGTTCACAAAGCTTAAAAGATACGAGGCGAGAGTCTCATTAGGCGGCAGCTTCTAACATTAGATGCTCAAACAAAGTCACCGACACACAAAGACCACTACACGACCGTAAAACGTATCTGTTGAACCCCCATAAAAACGGGTATCGTTCCACTCAGATATAAAAATTATACACCAAAAAAGCTTATATGAAAGTTTTAATGTTTTATTCCTATAGATAAAATGAGATCTACACTACCAAACTCATCTTTTACAAGTGAATTTTTCCATCTAAACTCTTTGAAACTACCATCTTTACATTTAATTTTATTTGTATGATTCCAGTAATACATATTTGATTCTAAGATACCTTGAAATACTTCCATCATTTTATAAGTATCTCCTTTATCAATAAAAGTATCAAACCAATTAGCCCCATGAATACTTTCAGGTGAATACCCACTTACTAAAGATGCATATGCATTAAAATATAAAATGTTTCCATCAGAATCTAACTTAACAACAAAAACATCTTGGGAATCATGAAAATAAAGATTAATATTGTAATCTTTATCTACACGATAGGCAATATTTTCATTATCTAAAAGTGTCGCAATTTGTACTAAGTCATGACTTTCATCATTACCAGATGAACATTTATGCTCTTTATAAAAGCACCCTTTTAGTTCATTAAAGCGGTAACAACGTAATTGCAAATTTGATAAATTATTTAAAACTCTATCCATTATATTAACCCAATCTTTTTGCGTAATCTATTGCATTTAAAATAGTTGTGCTCGGACTTATTTCGTGTGGTATTTTAGCATCAATTAAAGATAATGCGGTAGTTTTACCTAATGCTATAGCTTTGAAATCATTTTCAAATTTGTAAATTTCTAAAAAACATTCAACTGTTGATGGTGAGGAAAAAATTATTATTGAATTACTAGGAATTGTTTTATCTTTTTTATCTTTTACACAATTACTTTTATAAAGAATAATTTCATCAACTCCAAGCCTAGAAGCTAAGTCGACTGAAACATTTTCACCCCTACAGTATAATAATTTTTCATTTGTAGAATTATTTTCTAAATAATTTGCTAGTTCACTTGCCCCACCAATATTTTGTGAATAGACAACATTATGGACTAAACTAGCAGTAGCCTCACCAACACAATATACTCTCATATGTTCCCATTTAAGGTAACTTAGTGCCTTAACTGCCTCTTTAGAAGTAATTATTAGCCCATCATATTTATTTAAATCAAGTTCTGGAGTAAAGTATTCAAATTCAAGCAAAGGAACACTTAGTGCCCCTTTATATGCCTGTTTAGAGAGTGTAACAACGGGTCTTATGTTATTCCCATTCAATCGTTGCTGGTGGTTTTGAGCTAATGTCATAAACAACACGATTAATGCCATTTACTTCATTAATAATACGTCTACTAATTCTCTCTAGTAAATCATGTGGGATGTGTGCAAAAGTTGCAGTCATTCCATCAGTACTCTCAACTGCTCTAATTGCTACAGTGTTTTCATAAGTTCTATTGTCACCTTGAACTCCAACACTTTTAACATTTAGTAAAACAGCAAAACATTGCCAAATTCGTTTATACATTCCAGCCGATTTAATCTCATCTAACAAAATTGTGTCTGCTTTACGTAAAAGTTCTAAATCATCATTATTAACTTCACCCATAATTCTAATCGCAAGACCAGGTCCAGGGAAAGGATGACGCTGAACCATAGCTTCAGGAAGACCAAGCTCCATTCCAAGATTACGTACTTCATCTTTAAAAAGCTCACGAAGAGGCTCAATAAGTTCAAAGT
>Ga0316202_10003191_pt1 | contig 10122 bp, 8 predicted proteins | sample 3monrhotite_MG_FD_204934 | JGI IMG/M metagenome (GOLD analysis project Ga0316202, IMG submission 204934) | Microbial mat bacterial communities from mineral coupon in-situ incubated in ocean water Damariscotta River, Maine, United States -... | ecosystem: Environmental > Aquatic > Marine >...
AGCGCAGCAGCTTCGGCGGATGACGGCCTGACGGTCAATCTGGTCCAGTTGGGCTTCGACGATCCGAATGGCACTGCGGCACGCATTCGATCATGGAGCGATGGCAGGTATCGCGCCCTGCGCAGCGCGGCTGCACTATCCGCATTTGAAGCCATTCTTCCGACGATGCTCGAAGCGCTTGCCGCTGCGCCGGATCCAAAGCGTGCAATACTCCGCTGGGAGACGCTGCTCGAGAAAGCTTCCAGTATTATCAACCTTTTCCGCTTGCTCGAAGCACGCCCCGGCCTGTTCGAGCAGCTCATCAATATCCTCACTTTGGCAGGACCATTGGCTGACGATCTGGGGCGACGGCCCGAGCTGCTCGACACGTTGATCGATCGCACCGCGCTTGATTTGCCTGGCGAGGTTTCGGAGCTGGCCAGGAGCATGATGCGGAATGAGTTGAATGACGATTATGAAAAACAGCTAGACCGAATTCGTGTCGTCACGAGCGAACAGAGATTTGCACTGGGGACACAGCTGATAGAGGGTACGCATGACCCGCTTGATATTGCAGCTGGGCTGTCGCGTGTTGCGGAGGCGGCGCTGATCGCTGCGGCCCAGTCTGCCACGCAAGAATTCGCTGCGACCCATGGAACCATCGCCAATAGCGAGCTTGCCATAATCGGCCTTGGACGTCTTGGCGGCGGGGCGCTCACCCATGGTTCCGACCTCGATATCATTCATATCTTCAGCGGCTCGCACGAATGGGAGTCGGACGGTGAACGTCCGCTTGGGGGAACGCTCTACTATAACCGGCTGGCGCAGCGCGTTGGTGCTGCCTTGAGCGTTCCCACGGCACAGGGTGCCTTGTACGAGGTGGATACGCGGCTTCGTCCGCAAGGGGCGCAAGGGCCGCTGGCAGTGAGCATCGACAGCTTCGAACGTTACCAGAATGACGATGCGTGGACGTGGGAACATATGGCGCTCACCAGGGCGCGGGTGCTGTATGGTTCGGCCCAAACACGGTCCGAAATCGAACGAATAGTCAATGCCGTGCTTCACAAAAAACGTGACCCAGGCAAGCTACGAGAAACTGTCTTAGAAATGCGCGACGACATGGCTTTGCACAAGTCGTCGCGCGGCCCGCTTGATGCAAAGATGCAGCGCGGCGGGCTGGTCGATCTCGAATTTCTGGTCCACTATTTGCAACTCCGCGAGCGGACTGCATTTGCACCCGATCTGCGGCAAGCAATCGATGGTCTCTCGTCGGCGGGTTTGATCGGCGGGGAGCTGCTGGCCGCGCATGATTTGATGACCAGATTGCTGGTTGCCTCGCGGCTGCTGGCACCCGATCTTGGTGAGCCGGCCGCTGGGCCCGCCGCAGTGCTGGCGCAGTCATGTCATTGCAGCGATCTCAATCAACTGTTGCATCAATTGCGTGAGGCGCGGCAAAGCGTTGCAGCATGCTGGAAAGATAATTTCGGAACCGAATTGGAGATTACAACGTGAGCGATTTTGCGGATGTTGGCGATGTTTTGCCTGATGTTGCGATGGAAACCCCCGATGGAGGCAGCGTCAAGCCGTCAGACTTTGGCGGCAGGAAGCTGGTGCTATTCTTCTATCCAAAGGACAATACGCCAGGATGCACAACTGAGGCGAAGGAATTCTCCGAGTTGAAAGCCGAGTTCGAGCGAGCTGGTGCGGCAATCCTTGGGGTGAGCAAGGATTCTCCCAAGAAGCACCAGAACTTTATCGCGAAGCATGGTTTGACCGTCGATCTCGCCACCGATGCGGCAGAAAGTGGTCTGTCCGATGCGCTTGGCGTTTGGACCGAGAAGAAGATGTATGGCCGCACATTTATGGGAATGGTGCGAACAACCTACCTCGTCGGGACTGATGGAAAAATTGCGCAGATCTGGCGCAAGGTAAAGGTCAAGGGTCACGTTGAAGAAGTGCTGGCGTCGGTGCGCGAACTTTGAACGACAACCACGCTTCTGTCTCTTCAGCGATCTGTGCGGCCCTTCTTACGGCAGATCCGCACAAGAAGATTATGGCGACAAGGCGGGTTGCCCGTGACTGGCGATTGGGCCGGCTAGAATATGATTTCAGCACCCCCATGCCCGCGCGCCCTGCATGGCCCGCGAAGCCAGAGCTACTCGACCCAAGAAACATGCCGCGGCGCGGCAAGGGCGGATCCGAAAAAGGGCGTATCGCCCTATGGCATGCGCTTGCGCATATCGAATTTGTCGCCATCGATCTGGCGCTTGATATGGCGGGCCGCTTTGGCGATTTAATGGGCGAGGAATTCGTCAGCGACTTTCTTGCGGTGGCGGCGGATGAAGCGATGCATTTCGCGCTGCTAGATCGCAAACTTGCAAGGCATGGTACAAGCTACGGCGCGCTGCCCGCCCATGCCGGATTATGGGAGACTGCTGAGCGAACATCGCATGATGTTAGCGCGCGTTTGGCAGTCGTGCCGATGGTGCTGGAGGCGCGCGGCCTTGACGTCACGCCGTCAACTCTCGCTCGGGTCGAGGCCAGCGGCGATAGTAACGGTGCAGAAATTCTCAGGCGCATACTTGACGACGAAATTCGCCATGTGGCGATTGGGACCAAGCATTTTCTCGCAATCTGCGAAAAACAAGGTGAATCGCCTCAAAAACGTTGGAAATCCTTGGTTCGCGAGCATTTCAGGGGTGGTTTGAAGGCACCATTCAACGACTCGGCGCGTCTTGCAGCCGGTTTGTCGCGAGACTTCTACGCGAGCCTTGCTTCATAAAGAAATGTCGCTCTAACGGCATAATCAACAAGCCGACCGAAAGTTTCGTCATCGGTTTCGATACGCGCAAAATTCAACCACGGGGGTCGGATGGAGCGTAACAATAGGGATCCTCCTGGCGCTAAGCCGGATAAAAAGGACGATTTGTGGTCGTAACAATTTTCAAGCGTGGTTTTGCTGCCCTTTTGCTGGGCATTGGCACGATCTCTGCTTCGCCAGCAATGGCCAATAATGCGACAGCATCAGCGGAAATTCCTGCTCCTGTGCGCAATGCGCAAGCTTCGTCAATTTCGGGCGGCGATCAGCAGTTTCAGCAGCTTTTTGCCGATTGGAAAGCGCTCGACGGGGATGTTGATGCAGCCATTCCTGCACCCGTTGCAACAGTTTCCATTCCATCGCGCATGCCGCTCGATGGTGCGAGTCTGACCAGTAGCTATGGCATGCGAACGCATCCGGTGCTTGGCGGACGCCGCAACCACAAAGGTGTCGATTTGGCTGCCCCGACAGGCACGCCGATCTACGCGACAGCCGATGGCATTGTCAGCAAGGCCCAGCGCTTCAGCAGCTATGGCCTATATGTTTCGATTGAGCACGGTGCGCAGCTGCAAACGCGGTTTGCTCATATGTCGCGAATTGCCGTTGCCAATGGTGAGCGCGTGCAGAAGGGTGACATCATCGGATATGTCGGTTCAACCGGACGTTCGACCGGCCCGCATCTACATTATGAAGTCCGCATAGCCGGCAAGGCGGTCAATCCGATTCCCTATATGGTCGAGTCGGAAGCGCAACAGGCATATGCCGTGGCGCCCGAAGCCGAGGGCGCTCGCGGCGGCGAATAACACTTACAACCACTGATCGGCTCAGTCCGACGGGTCGCATGAAGGGCTACGGAGCAATCCGTGGCCCTTTTTGCTTGCTGCGAGGCAAAGGGTGAATAGGATGGAAGCCTGAGAGAGGAATCCTATGCACCCGATACAATACGCCCAGAGCCGTCCCGATCATCCCGCCGTCATAATGGCAGGAAGCGGAGAAACTGTGACCTATCGTGAGATGGATCATGCTGCCAACCGCGCCGCGCAATGGTTCCGCAGTCAGGGGCTGCAGGCTGGAGACGCTTTCGGTCTGCTGATGGAAAACAGCGCGCGCTACTATGATATGGTCTGGGCCTCGCAGCGCGCGGGAACCGTTCTCGTGCCGATCTCGACGCATTTGACGGCGGCTGAAGTCGCTTACATTCTCGATGATAGCGATGCGAAAATCTTGGTCACTACACGCAAATTTGATGGCTTGGTCGAAGAGCTGCGCGCCGCAGGAACAGATCTGCCGACATTGACATATGGAGGCGCCGCCGAGGAGACACTGGCGGCGATGCCCAGTGATCCCATCACCGACCAGCAGGTTGGCCGCAATATGCTCTACAGTTCTGGCACAACAGGGCGACCAAAGGGTATTCTACCTGCCCCGCCCGAAGATCCTTCGGTCGAAGCCGCCACACCGCTTATGGGCCTGGCAACGATGGGGTTCCAGATCAAGGGAGATGGAAGCTGCATCTATCTCTCGCCTGCGCCGCTCTATCACGCGGCTCCGCTTGGCTGGTCAACCACGATCCACCGGCTAGGGGGCACCGTTGTGGTGATGGAAAAATTCGATCCCGAAGCAGCTCTTGCTGCCATCGAGAAGTATAAGATCAACGCCAGCCAGTGGGTCCCTACGCATTTTGTCCGGATGCTCAAACTGCCGGCAGACGTTCGCTCCAAATACGATCTCTCGTCGCTCGAATCCGCGATCCACGCCGCTGCACCTTGCCCGACAGACATCAAGAAGGAGATGATCGAATGGTGGGGGCCGGTGATCTTCGAATATTATGCCGGTAGCGAAGGCAATGGTATGACAGCAGTGGGCAGTGCCGACTGGATGACGCACCAAGGCACTGTTGGCCGCGCGATCTTGGGCACCATCCATGTCTGTGACGACGATGGTAATGAAGTTGCGGTAGGTGACGAAGGCACAATCTTCTTCGAAAGCCCCTATCCGTTCCAATATCACAAGGATTCCGCAAAGACGAAAGAAGCCACCCACCCCAAAGGTTGGACCACGCTAGGCGATATCGGAAAACTGGACGAAGACGGCTTCCTCTATTTGACTGACCGGCGCAGCAATATGATCATCTCCGGCGGAGTGAACATCTATCCGCAAGAGGTCGAAAATCTGCTGATTACGCATGACAAGGTGATGGATGCCGCGGTGATTGGTGCTCCGTGCCCAGAAATGGGCGAGAGGGTTGTCGCGGTTGTACAGCCGGTATCAATGGACATTGCCGGTGACGATCTTGAGGCCGAGCTCGTCGAATATCTGTCGGCGGAACTCGCGCGCCTCAAAATGCCGCGTGAGTTCGACTTCCGTCCTGAATTGCCGCGTGAGGCAAACGGCAAGCTCTATAAGCGGAAGCTCAAAGAAGAATATAAGCAAGCAGCGGCGCAGGAGGCATAGATGGCAGAAGCAAAGATCGAGGGTGATCTCGCCCGTGCTGTGATCGATCCGGCTTCCTATGCCGAATGGGACAGTCTGCTCGACACATTTGACCATGTTCGCGAGACCAAGCCGGTTGCGCGCGTCTATCCGGAAGAGGAGGGCGTGTTCGATCCATTCTGGCTGGTTACGCGATATGAAGACGTCATGCGGATATCGAAGGACAACAGAACCTTCCTCAATCATCCGCGATCAGTGGTTTTTTCGCTCGCCGATGGGATCGAATTCGCCAAAAGCCTGACCGGTGGCAGCCCGCATATGGTCGCCAGCCTCGTCACATTCGATGCGCCGATTCATATGAAATACCGCAAGCTGACGCAGGAATGGTTCATGCCCAAGAACCTGCACTCGGTCGAACAGGAGATCCGCAAGCTCGCCGACGAAACGGTTCGGAGATTGATCGACGCTGGTCCTGAGGTGGATTTTGTTCCGCTGGTTTCGGCGCCCTATCCGCTCCATGTCGTGATGCAGATAATGGGTGTGCCGGAAGAAGATGAGCCGCGCATGTTGTTGCTGACGCAGAAAATGTTCGGCGGGCAAGACGAAGATCTTTCGGGTACCGGCATGGCCGATATGACCCCGGAGCAAATCACTCAGCTGGTTGCGGGCGCTGTCGCCGATTTTGAACGCTATTTTGCTGCAATCACCGCCGAGAAGCGTGCCAATCCAACAGGCGACGTCGCGAGTACAATCGCCAATGCGACCGTTGACGGCGAGCCGCTCAATGATCGCGATATGATGGGCTATTACATCATTCTCGCCGCAGCAGGGCACGACACGACTTCGGCGTCGACCGCTGGGGCGATGTTGGCTCTGGCCAAGGATCCTGAGCAGTTTGCTCGGGTCAAAGCCGACCGTTCGTTGCTGCCCGGGATCGTTGAAGAGGCCATCCGCTGGACCAGCCCGGTGCAGCATTTCATGCGCACCGCTGCAGAAGATACCGAGCTTGGCGGACAGGCCATCAAGAAGGATGATTGGCTGATGATCAATTATGTTGCGGCCAATCATGACCCGGCTCAGTTCGATGATCCGCGCAAATTCGATGCCGCACGCAGTCCCAATCGGCACCTGGCCTTTGGTGCGGGCGCGCATCAATGCCTCGGCCTCCATCTGGCCCGGTTGGAAATGCGCATCTTGTTCGAGGCCTTGCTTGACCGGATTGATGCAATTGAACTCGCAGGAGAGCCAGCGCGGTCCAAATCGACCTTTGTTGGCGGACTTAAATCGCTACCGCTTAAGATCACAGCATCATGAACGACAGCTCATTGGATTTTACCGGGAAGACAGTTCTCGTGGTCGGCGGATCAAGCGGGATTGGAAATGGGATCGCGCAAGCCTTCCGGGCGCGCGGCGCTGAAGTTCATATTTGGGGTACACGGGCTAGTGCAGCCGATTACTCGATTGATGAGGGTTCGGACCTTGAGGGTTTGTCATATGCGCAGGTCAACGCATCCGATCCTGCGCAAGTGGATGCCGCTGCGGGCTTTGAGCGGCTCGACATATGTGTTTTGTGCCAGGGTGCGGTCGAATATGGCCGCGCGGAGTTTGAGCGTGAGGGGTGGGACCGTGTAATCGACACCAATCTTAACTCGGTGATGGACTGCGCGCGCAAGTTCCATTCCGCTCTGGCGGCTGCCAAAGGTTCGCTGCAGATCGTCAGTTCAACCGCAGCCTATCACGCGACCATTGGCAATCCGGCCTATGGCGCGTCCAAAGCGGCAGCGGTTGCATTGGTCAAAAACCTCGCTGTGGCATGGGCTCGCGACGGTATTCGGGTAAATGGAATCGCGCCCGGTTTTGTCAAAACGAAGATGACCAAAATCACGTTCGACAATGAGGAACGGGCCGAACAGGCGGTGCGCAAAATCCCGCTTCGCAGAACGGGTGAAACGTCTGAATTGGCTGGTGCCGCGCTGTTCTTGGCGTCGCCCCTATCGTCTTACATTATCGGCCAGACCATTGTCGTCGACGGCGGCCTGTCACTTTAGCGATTTACGCTTCGATCGAAAATTGTTCGGAGGCCTGGCAAAAGACCAGCTGAATACGGAGGATAGTGAAGCGCCACTTTCTATGTGCTGAGAACGCCTATTTCAGCAGTTTGAGCGCCATAGCGCGGACTTCTTCGCCCATATCCTCGCGTTCAAGCGCGAGCGCCAATGTCGCTTCGACAAATCCCAGCTTGCCGCCGCAATCGAAGCGGCGACCATCGAATGTTACGGCGTTGAACGCCTGATCCCCGATCATCTTGGCCATCGCATCGGTCAGCTGGATCTCGCCGCCAGCGCCCTTTTCTTGATTTTCCAGAGTGCGCATGACTTCCGGCTGCAAGATATAGCGGCCAGAGACGATCTTGTTTGACGGAGCCTCATTGACCGGCGGCTTCTCGACCAGCCCCTTTACCTCAGTGAGGTTGCCGTGGGCCTGGCCTGGATCGATGACGCCGTAGGAGGATACTTCTTCCTGCGGGACTTCGAGCACGCTGATCACATTGCCGCCGACTTGCTCATAGGCTTCGACCATCTGCTTCATGCAGCCCTTGCCGCCATTTTGCTGCGCGACCATCAATTCGTCGGGGAGCAGGATTGCGAAAGGCTCGTCGCCAATGATCGCGCGCGCGCACCAGATTGCATGACCCAAGCCAAGCGGGACCTGTTGGCGTACGGTGATGATATCCCCGGGCGTCGCACGCGTCGCGTCGAGTACAGTCATATCCTTGGCCCGCTCGCTCATCGTCGTTTCAAGCTCGAAAGCGACGTCGAAATGCTCAACGATGGCGGTCTTGCCGCGACCGGTTACGAAGATCATCTGCTCGATCCCTGCCTCGCGCGCTTCGTCCACCGCATATTGGATAAGCGGACGATCGACGATCGGAAGCAGTTCTTTCGGGATCGCCTTGGTCGCCGGCAGAAAGCGGGTGCCGAGACCCGCGACGGGGAAAACGGCTTTGCGGATTGGCTTGTTGCTGCTCATATAGCGGGGATAGGGCTCGGCTGTTCGTGCCGTCAACCGGCATAGCTATGCTGAGTTCAATCATGGCCTTGCCCCGGCCAACATTCCGGCTAAACCCGCTCGATGGATAAAATCATCATTCAGGGCGGCAAACGCCTTTCGGGCACAATTCCTATTTCCGGCGCCAAGAATGCTGCGCTTACATTGATTCCCTGCGCGTTGCTGACCGAAGAACCGCTGACTTTGCGAAACTTGCCGCGGCTGGCCGATATTGACGGTTTCCAGCATCTGATGACGCAATTCGGTGTTTCGACCAGCATTCGCGGAAACCGGCCGGAGGATTTTGGCCGGATGGTGACCTATGAAGCGGCGCGGCTGACATCGACCGTCGCGCCTTATGACCTGGTTCGCAAAATGCGTGCTTCAATTCTGGTGCTTGGACCGATGCTAGCGCGCGCAGGCGAGGCGACCGTGTCGATGCCCGGCGGCTGTGCAATCGGAAATCGACCGATCGATTTGCATCTGAAAGCTATCGAGGCGATCGGCGGCGAGATTGAGCTGGCAGCCGGATATGTCCGCGCGCATGCTCCCGATGGCGGCCTTCCCGGGGGTGACTTTGACTTTCCCGTGGTTTCCGTTGGCGCGACAGAGAACGCCTTGATGACAGCGGTTCTGGCCAATGGCACCAGCCGCTTCAGCAACGCAGCGCGAGAGCCCGAGATTGTCGATCTGTGCAATTTGCTGATTGCCATGGGTGCGGAAATCGAGGGCATCGGCACGTCCGATTTGATCATTCACGGTGTGAAGAAGCTCAACGGAGCGACTTATAAAGTGATGGCTGACCGGATCGAGGCGGGTTCCTATGCTTGCGCGGCGGCAATAACCGGCGGCGAGGTAATGCTCGAAGGCGCCAAGGCTGACGAGATGATGGCAACGCTTAACGCGTTGGCAGCTATCGGTGTCGAGTATGAAGCGCTGAAGGACGGGGTTAAGATCATTGCCAATGCGCCGCTTCGCGCAACCAATCTGACCACCGCGCCCTATCCCGGTCTCGCCACCGATATGCAGGCCCAGCTTATGGCCCTGCTGTGCAAAGCCGAGGGCACCAGTGTGTTGACCGAGACGATTTTCGAGAACCGCTTCATGCATGTTCCCGAGCTTGCCCGGATGAATGCGCAGATCGAAACCGACGGCCGCAAAGCCGTGGTCACAGGCGTCGACACACTTACCGGCGCTGAAGTGATGGCGACCGATCTACGCGCTTCGATGAGTCTGGTGATTGCCGGTCTCGCAGCAGAGGGTGAAACGCAGGTCCGCCGCCTCTATCATCTGGATCGGGGGTATGAGCGGCTCGAAGAAAAACTCCAGCTGGTCGGTGCCGATATCGAGCGCGTCGGCGACGACTAACCTGCCTGTTTGCTCACCAACCAGACTCTGATTGCGCTCGCCAATCCGGGAGGTGTTTGGGATTTGATCCGTTCGGCATCGATTCGCGCTACCAACGCATTGATCGCGGTGCCTTCGCGTTCGGCTGCGGCTTTCAGCATTTCCCAGAACAATGGCTCCAGACTGATCGAGGTTTTGTGACCGGCAATCTGGACCGACCGTTTAACCGGCGGATGGTAGGGCGGAATGTGGGGCGGATTTTGGTTTGGCGTGTGTTGCATTGCGTGCAAGTTGATAAAACACATTCGGGTCGGCGTCTTTAATTAACTCCATAGCGATGGCCTGAAACGGCGAAACCCCGCACGGCTGGCGGGGTTTTGCAAGGGGTATCGACGATGTGAAAGAGCGGGGCGAGACCTAGCGCGCGATGGCGCTGTAGGAAAATACTTTCGCCGCCCTGTGTTTCGGGTCAGACAAATATTGCCGGTTTGACCAGC
>Ga0316202_10003192_pt1 | contig 10122 bp, 8 predicted proteins | sample 3monrhotite_MG_FD_204934 | JGI IMG/M metagenome (GOLD analysis project Ga0316202, IMG submission 204934) | Microbial mat bacterial communities from mineral coupon in-situ incubated in ocean water Damariscotta River, Maine, United States -... | ecosystem: Environmental > Aquatic > Marine >...
GTTCGCTCGGGCGTGTCCTTGGCTGGTGGAAGTCTCGGACTACCGCGCTCTACGCGAAGAAGGTGCATGCCGCGGGCTGGCGGCGCTTCCGCAGGCGCCTCTGGCAACGTGGGTTCTACGATCGCGTCCTGAGGGATCGTGAAGAGCACGCTCGCGCCCACGCCTACATCTTGCGCAATCCGACGTCGTGGCACGTGGATCCGAACAACCCGGAGCGACGTGCCTGATCGCGGGCGCACACACGCTCGCCCTACGGGCTTCGCTGGAGCGCCCCTACGGGGGCAAGCGTCCTTGTAGGGGCGTCCTCGCCCGGGCAGGTGTTCCTGTAGGGGCGGTCCAGGCGCCGCTGCGGCGCCGTGTGTCCGCCCGCGACCTCGAGGCGCGCCTACCTGGCGAGGTACTCGCCGTTGTTCTCGCTGGCGAGGGCCTGGAGGAAGCCCACGTCGTGGCCGTCACCCACGCCGATGGTGTGGATCGTGATCTGGCGCTCGCGGTTCATCTTCTTGACCATCTCGCGGATCAAGACGGGATCCATGATCTTGCCCGCTGTCGGCTTGCCGTCCGTCATGACGAAGATCGTGTCCGCGCCCTTCTCGAACTGCTTCTTCGCCTTGCGCGTGTTGATGATGTCGAAGGCCTGCTCGATCGCGTCCGAGATGTTCGTGGCGCCGTTGGCCTCGAGCTTGTCGATCCACGCGAAGACCTTCTCCTTTTCCTTCTTCGTGGCCGCGACCATCTTGCCCGTCTTGTAGACCTGCACCTCGGCGCTGTAGGCCACGACGTTGAAGCTGGCCTCACCGCGATCGTCGCCGTCCTCGGCGCGCAGCGTCTTGATGGCATTGGCCAACTCGCGCTTCGCGACGTCCACACGGAAGTGGCCGTGCTCGTTCTTGCCGCCCATCTCGCCCATCGAGCCCGAGATGTCGATCACGAAGATGATGTGCTTGCTCTCGGTCTGCAGGCCGTAGAAGGACGTCCCGCCGGAGTTGCCCTCGCTCTTGATCTGTACGGCCGGGAGGTCGTCCTGCACCGGGCCCGTGTCCTCCTTGGTCGCCCAGCGCTTGAGCAGGTCGTCCTTGTTGGACTTCCAGAACGAGATCCAGGCCTCGTCGGTCGCGGCCAGGCTCTCGCCGAGGATGCGGGCCAGCGCGGTGTAGTAGTGCCGCTTCAGCACGCCGTCCTCGTTCGGGAGGCGCTCAAGCAGCGCATCCACGACGCGTGCGTCCTTGAAGTAGCTCAGGCCCTTGAGGGCGGCGACGCGCAGCTGCCAGCGCGGATCGTCCAGGCGGGCGAGCAGCGTGTCGATGCTGCGCGGGCACTGCTGGCGCCCGAGGGCCTCGAGCGCCGGCTGCGCCACGAAGGGGGAGATGTTCTTGGCGTGGGCCTCGAGGGCGGCGGTCGCTTCGTCGCCCTGGATGTAGCCCAGCAGGCGGATGAACTCACGCTCCTCGGCCTTGGCGCCGGACTTGGCCGCCTTGTTGATCGCGGCGACGGCAGCGGCACGCGCCTTGCCCTCGAGGTTGTTGGCCACCTTGGCCATGCCCTGGCGGACATACTGGGCGATCTCCTCTTCGTTCGAGATCTCGCGCCGCAGGGTGGCGAGCTTGGCGGGCTCGTCGATCCAGGCCTTCTCGCCCGGGGTCACGCTGATGGGCTTGCCCGGACCCACGGCCTTCTGCTTGGCCTCGAGGACCTTGCGCATGGACGGCTCGGCCTTCTTCCAGGTCTCGTGGCGCTTCGCCCACTGGGAGTCCAGGTCGCCCATGAAGCGCTGCTGCTTCTTGTGGGCGCCGAGCAGCACGGTCACGGCGCGGACGTCGGTGGCCTTGCGCAGGCCCTTCACGGCCGCGCGCTTCTTGCCGCGCAGCTTCGAGCGGATGCCCGGTTTCTCGAGTCCGCCGATCTCCCAGGAGTTCTTGAACGCCTTGTGGAGCGCAGGCCAGTCGTCGCCCGCGACCGCAAGGGGCGCAAAGAGGAGGAGCAGGAACGTCAGGGCGGTCGTCGTGATTCTCACGACCCGAGGATAGCCGCCGACGTCAGGCGCCGCACCGGGGTGCGGCGCATTCCGGGGCGCGAGGCCCCGAGGGGCCTCGCTAGTCGGCCTTTTCGGCGGCGCTGTCACCGCGGTCGCCGGCGTCCTCGCTCCCCGAGGCGCCGTCCGCTGCCGGGCTCTCGCCGGCCGCGTCCGCCGCCGGAGCAGCCGCCTCGGCCTCGGCCTTGGCGGCCGCACCCTCGACGGCAGGGCCGTCCTGGGCGAGGGCGTCGAGCGAGGCGTCGTCCTCCTCGAGGAAGACCTCCTCTTCCTCGGTGCCGTCCACCTCGTTGCGCAGGTCGGCGTAGACCGACGACGAGGCGCCGATCAGCCAGTAGAGCGCGTAGCCGGAGACACCCAGCCAGACGAGGTTGAGCAGGATCCAGTAGACGAGGACGTTGAGCTTGTAGGTCCACGGCACGGCCGTGACCGTCTTGAAGCGCATCGCCGGCGGCATGGACAGGTCCGCGCCGGGGGCGTCCAGATCCAGGTCCTTGTAGATGTCCTGGGCCTCGGAGGAGAGCGCCTCGTAGTCGGGGTGCAGCTTGCCGGCCTGGGCGCCGGAGGTGATGCGGTGCGCGGGCGGGTCGAGCGCCACCGTCATCACGTCGCTCATGTTGCCCGAGTCGAGCGAGGAGGCGTAGACCGTCATGAACCAGCCGCCCACGAGCAGGATGAGCCCCGTGAACAGGAAGATCAGGAAGTAGTTCCAGAAGTACTGCAGCGGGCGCGCGAAGAGGTAGCTGAACGCACGGCTGATGGCGTCCAGGCTGCCGTTGCACTCCCAGGAGGCGGCCGCGCTGATGAGGGGCATGCCGAAGATGCCGCCCACGCCCACGAGGACGATCAGCAGCGTGCTGACGAGGCGCAGCGGGCCAAGCAGGATGGCGAGCACGCCACCGAGGCCCGGGATCGACTCGAGCAGGCCGGCCAGGGCGTTGCAGCCCCAGAAGACGGCGATGATCGCCACGATGATCACGGGGCAGAGCAGGAGCGTCGTCCAGTGACGGGCCGAGAAGCGCAGGGCCTCGCCGATGGACATGCCCTCGTCGCGCGCGATGCGCAGCGTGGTGATGCGGTGGATGCCGAGGCCGAAGAACGACCAGACCGCGAGGAACCAGACACCGCCGAGGGCGAGATCCCACGGGCCGTACTGGTTCAGGTCACCCGGGTTGATGCGCAGGGCACGGGAGATGAGCCGCTCGATCTCCGGGCCGATGTGCGGGACGTGGCCGAAGAGGCCGAGGGCCCAGGCGAGGAAGCCGCCGGGGATGTCGAAGGCCACGTTGTCGCCGAGATCGCCGGGGCGGAAGATCGCGCTCAGCAGGTCGCCGCCGAGCGAGTACACGATGAACCCGAGGACGCCGAGCGCGAGGGCGCGGAAGTCGAAGGGCACGCGCGGCGCGCGGAAGTAGGTCCGGGGGAGAAGACCCGGGTCGTAGTGCTCAGCCATGGATACCTCACCCGTTCCCAGCGATGGGGGGCCGGATTGTAGCCGCGAGGCCGTGCGGGGCAACGGAGGTACCACAGCCAGCGCCCGGACCCGCCGCCCAACCGCCGCTTGGCCGATCGTGGCGGATTCCAGCGTCCGTCGCGTGGCCGAACGGCCCCGCGCAGGCAAGAAACCGCGCTTCACGCGGGAGCGATCAAAGGACGGCACGGCATTCGTCCGATGGCCTGCCGAGGAGGTGTTCCACGTGAAGATCATTTCGACTGCCGTCTCGCTCTTGGTCGTCGCCCTGCTGGCGTCCCCCGTGCGAGCCGACGATCCGAAGCCCGCGCCCGCCAAGCCCGCGCCCGCCAAGCCTGCGCCGGCCAAGCCTGCGCCCGCCAAGCCCGCGCCCGCGAAGCCCGCCCCGGCGAAGCCGGCTCCCAAGAAGGAGGAGCCGCCCCAGCCCACGCTCACCTTCCACAACGAGGGGCTGATCGAGCGTGCCGACGGCTCGGTCGTGTACTTCTATCGCACGAACTTCGCGACGCCCGCGGTGCTCGTGACCTCGCTGAAGGCCATGGGCTTCGACAAGCTCCCGGGCCTCAAGCCCCTCAAGCCGCTGACCGGGAACAACAACCAGCTGCTGATCGAGGGCGACCCGGACGCCGTCGAGCTCGTCCTCGACGTGATCTCGTACTTCGACGTGGCCGAGCCCCAGGTCTTCATCGAGGCCAAGGTCATCGAGGTCACGTACGACTCGAACTTCGAGTTCGGCGTCGACTACCTCCTGGACCGCAACGTCGCCGGGCCCAACACCATCTTCCGCGGGGCCCAGGCCGACCTGAACCCGCCGTCGTTCTTTCGCTCCGGCCTGCCGCCGGGCTTCCCCTTCCAGGGATCGCAGCTGGGCTTCGGCCTCATCGGCAGCAACGCCATCGACTTCGGTGCCATGACGCTGAACTACCAGGCGCTGCAGATCAACGGCAAGGCGGAGGTGCTGTCCAAGCCGTCGATCATCGCCACCCAAGGCGTCAAGGCGTCCGTCACCACCGAGGAGACGACCCCGATCGTCTCGCTCAACTTTGCGGACCGCAACAACGAGCAGTTCCGCGCCCAGATCATCAAGACGGGTGTCAGCCTCGAGGTGACTCCCTCCCATATCGGCGACCAGTACGTCACCTTGCAGATCCTCCCGCAGGTGCGCGGCGCCGGAGCCTTGGCTTCGACCCGCCCGGGCGGCACGTTCGCGCCCATCCAGACGGTCCGCAGCGCCAACACCAAGGTCACCCTGGGGGACGGCGAGACCCTGGTCATCGGTGGCCTCTACACGAACCAGAGCACGACGGAGAAGGCCAAGACGCCGTTCTTCTCGGACCTCCCGCTCCTCGGCGACCTCTTCACGCGCACGAAGGAGACGAAGCAGAAGACCGAGCTGATCTTCATCCTGACGCCCCACATCGTCCGCAAGACCTCGGATCTCAAGATCATCGTGCCCCCCAAGGAACTCGAGCGCCTCGAAGCGGCCGGCGACGACAGCGACGACTGCTGCGGCAAGCCGATTCCCATGCCGAAGCCCTGCCTGCCGAAGCCTCCGGGCTGGGGCGCCCAGCTCGAAGACGACTAACGCCATGCGGCGCGCGCTCCCCCTCGCCCTGCTCGTCGCGGCCTTGGCCGCGGCGGGCTGCCAGTCCGCGCCCGAGAAGAGCCTGCCGACCGTGCAGACCTCGGCCCTGGCTCCGCTGCCCGAGGACGCGGGGCCCTGGAAGCCCCAGCGGGAGTACGAGGAGATCGCAGGGCCCTGGCGCGTCGCCGACGGGCAGTTCGAGCAGGCGCTCGCCACCTTGCCGGTCTCGACCCGGGCGGAGGCCGTGGATCCCTTCGAGGCGGCGCCGGCCGTCGCGCCTGCCACGCCCCAACCTGTCGTCCGGCGCTCCCGCGGGCCCAAGCTCGCCGTGCCGCGCCGCCGCGCCGCCCGCGAGGCGCGGCCTGTGGGCAAGAAGGCCACCAAGAACGCCGAGCAGCTCGCCCACGAGCATTTCCTCGACTACCCCACGCGCGTGAAGGCCCGCAAGCTGACGCTGCACCTGCCGCCGGCCTTCGCCGCCGAGGTGCGCCTCACCGGCGCCTCGGTCTCGCCCCTGAAGCACGGCCGCCGCCAGGCCCTGGGCGCGGCGCGCCTCGTGGTGCGCGAGCTGACGCTCGAGGCCGAGCGCGTGACCCTGCGCGTGCGCACGGACGGCCGCCCGGACGTGCAGATCATGGCCCGCGGCGACGTGACCTTCGTGGCGGACGTGCGGGGCAACGTGCTGCGGGAAGAGGGTCTGCGCAGTCTCCTGATCACCAACGATCAGGTGGTGCCGATCCGCTGACCTGCGTAGGCTCTGCGCCATGAGCGACGCGCAGACGACCCCTCTCCTCCCCGCAGGCATCTTCGAGGGCCAGACCGCCTTCATCACGGGCGCCGGTACGGGCCTCGGCCTGGCCGTCGCCACCCGCATGGGACGCCTCGGCGCGAACATCGTCTGCGTGAGTCGCGACACGGGCCACCACGAGCAGCTGCTCGCCCGCGGAGCCGAGGAGGGCTTCGAGGTCCTGAGCGCGGCGCTCGATGTGCGCGAGCCGGCCGACGTCAAGCGCGTCGTGCGCGCGGCGTGCGAGCACTTCGGCGGCATCGACGTGCTCGTGAACAACGCGGCCGGCAACTTCGTGCGCCCGGCCATGGCCCTGGCGCCGAAGGGCTTCAAGGCCGTCATCGACATCGCGCTGAACGGCGTCTTCTACGTCTCGCGCGAGGTCGGGCGCCGCATGCGCGAGCGCGGCGGCACGATCGTCAACATCTCCGCACCCTACGCCACCACCGGCAAGCCCCACGTCGTGCACTCGGCCTGCGCCAAGGCCGGCGTGGAGGCGATGACGCGCTCGCTGGCCGCCGAGTGGGCCATGTACGGCATCCGCGTCAACGCCGTATCCCCTGGGCCGTTCGTGAGCGAGGGGGCGGGCGACCGGCTCTGGCCCAGCGCCGAGATGGAGCAGCAGGTGCGTGACTCCATTCCCATGGGGCGCTTCGGCACGGCCGAGGAGGTCGCCGAGCTCGTTTGCCTGTTGTCCAGTACCGCGACCCCGTGGGTGACCGGCGCTGTCTGGCTTGCCGACGGCGGTTGGAGCCTCCCGCGGCCCATGGTCGAGGGGGTGCCCGAGCGCATCGACCGACGCCGCCGGGCATCGGACGCAGGGGGCCCGTCGCCGGAGTCCGACTGATACACTTCCGCGGCTCAATCCGCGGGGGCTGCCGCTCATGAACATCCGCCACTTGCGCTTCCGGCAGCGCTTTCTCCTCCTTGCGGGGATCGTGCTGCTCGGCTTCGTCGCGCTGATGCTGGTCTCGGGCTCGATCCTCCAGCGGGTCATGGTCAACGGGCCGCTGTACGACCGCGTCGTCCAGAAGAAGGATGTCGTAGCGGACATGCTTCCCCCGCCGCACCTCCTCGTCGAGCCGTTCCAGCTCTGTTGGCAGATCGCCCACACCGAGAGCGGTTTCGAGCGGCCCACGATGATCAACCTCCTGAAGGATGACCTGCTCGCCTACGAGGGCAACCGCGATCGCTGGCAGGAGGCCCTGCCCGCAGGCGAACTCAAGACGCGCCTGGCCGAGGCCGCCACCGCCGGCGATCGGTTTGTGAGCGAAGTGCGCGAGTCGTTCCTTCCGGCAGCCGAAGCCGGCGACGAGGCCGCCATGCGCGCCCGACTTCCCGACCTCGCGGGCAGCTACGCCGTGCACAAGGCCGCCATCGAGAATGCCGTGATCGTGGCCAACAAGGAGATCGTCGCCGTCGAGGACGAGGCCGACGGTGCCGTGGCCGAGGGCAAGACCACGTCGGCCGGTATCGCCGTGGCCGTGCTCGTGCTCGTGATCCTGCTCGGCTACCTCGTGATCCGCCCGTTCATGGTCTCCCTGGGGACGATTCGCAGTCGCATGAAGGAACTGGCCGAGTCCGATGGGGATCTCGCCGCGCGCATCGACATCGACTCGCGTGACGAGGTCGGCGAGCTCGCGCAGTCCTTCAACGGCTTCGTGGCGAAGATCGCCGACCTCGTGCAGGCCGTGCGCCGCTCCAGCGTGCAACTCACCAGCACCTCCACGGAGATGGCCGCCACCAGCCGCGAGCAGGAAGCCACCGTGGCCGACTTCGGCTCGACCTCGAGCCAGATCGCGGCCTCCGTGCAGCAGATCTCCGCGACGGGGGCCGAGCTCATGGGGACGATCGACGAGGTGCGCGGGATCGCGCACGAATCGGCGGCCGTCGCCGACACGGGGCGCTCGAACCTCGACACCATGAGCAACACGATGGGCAAGCTCACCGACTCGAGCAGCTCCATCTCGTCCAAGCTGTCGGTCATCAACGACAAGGCCGGCGACATCACCTCGGTCGTCACGACGATCACCAAGGTGGCCGATCAAACCAACCTGCTCTCCGTGAATGCGGCCATCGAAGCGGAGAAGGCCGGCGAGTACGGTCGCGGCTTCCTCGTCGTGGCGCAGGAGATCCGCCGTCTGGCCGATCAGACCGCCTCGGCCACCCTCGACATCGAGCAGACCGTCGGCGAGATGCAGACGGCCGTGTCCGCCGGCGTCATGGAGATGGACAAGTTCGCCGATCACGTGCGCCGCTCGGTGACCGTGGTGGGGGAGGTCGGCTCCCAGCTCGGCGAGATCATCGGGCAGGTGGAGCGGTTGACGAATCGCTTCGACGCCGTGGGCGAGGGCATGAAGAGCCAGGCCCAGGGGGCAGATCAGATCAACGACGCGATGCGTACGCTCAACGACACGGTGCAGACGACCGTGACCTCGCTACGGGAGGTCACGTCCGTTGCCGAGGAGCTGCGCGGCGCGGCGAACACGCTCAACGAGGAAATCGGCAAGTTCCGGCTCGACGACTGAGCGGAACAGACGGGCGGTCATGCAGGCGGTTGTCTTCCAGGTCGGCGCAGAGCGCTTCGCGATCGACACGACGTCGATCACGGAGGTCATTCCGGGCATCACGGCCCGGCCTGTGCCCTCCGCGCCCGCTGCCCTGAACGGCGTCATCGAGTACCGCGGTGCCGTCGTGCCGGTGCTCGATCTCTGCCGGTTGTTCGATCGCGGGGACTGCCCCGTGCGCTTGAGCAACCGCATCCTCATCTGCAATCTCGGCGATGGCGGCGAGCGCTGGGGCGAGGGCGCCGTGGATCGCGCGCTGCTCGGCATCCTGGCCGAGAACGTCACGCGGGTGGTCACGCTGGACCCCGACGCCCCGGGCTCGCACCCGGGCCCGGCCACGGAGGGCTTCGGCGGGCTCGGGCGCATCCTGCGGGATCCCGACGGCCTGCTGCAGCTCGTCGAGGTGCGCGAGTTGATTCCGCCCGCGGTACTCGCGGCGGTCGTGCGTGATGCGGGGAGTACCTCCCCGTGAGCCTCGAACGCATCCAAGCCCGTCTGACCGATCTGCGCGGCATCGACCCCGCGTCCCTCAGTCGCGTCGGCATGACGGCGGCCGTGCGCCGTCGCATGAAGGCGCTCGACGTGAGCGATCTCGAGGCCTATGCCGACCGCGTGGAGGTCGACACGCTCGAGTTCGATCGGCTCGTCGCGGCCATCCTGGTGCACGAGACGAGCTTCTTCCGCTACCCGGGCTCCTTCGAGCTGCTCGCGCGCGAGGGTGTGGCGCGCACGAAGCCCAACAGCACGAGCGTGCTGCGCATTGCCTGCGTGGCCTGCTCGACGGGGGAGGAGCCCGCTTCCGCCGTGATGGCGCTGGTGGAGGCCGGCGTTGCGCCCGAGCGCATCCACGTGGAGGCCTCCGATGTGAGCGCGCGGGCCATCGAGTACGCACGGCGCGGCGTGTACCGTCCGCGCGGGGTGCTGCGCCTGCCCGACGCCCAGCGGCGGCGCTGGTTCGAACTCGACGGCGAGGGCTACCGCCTGCTCCCTAGCGTGCGCGAACGCATCCGCCTCAGCCAGGCGAACGCCCTGGCCCCGTCCTTCGGCATCGGCGCGGGGCAGTTCGACGCCGTGTTCTGCCGCAACCTGCTGATCTACCTGGTGCCCGAAGCGCGCGTGAAGCTGCTCGAGACGCTCGTGCGCATGCTGCGCCCCGGCGGCCTGCTCTTCGTCGGCCACGCCGAGGTCGCGGCGGCCCGTGCGATGGGGCTCACGATGGAGGCGCCCCCCGAGGCGTTCGCCTGCCGCCGCGTCGCGCAGCCGACGCCGCTGCCGGCACCGAAGCCCGCGCCCACCCTGCCGCGTCGGCGCCCGCCGCCGCGTCCTGCGCCTGCCGTGCGTCCGGTCGTGCAGGACGCGCTCGCGCGCGCGTCACGCCTCGCCGACGCGGGGGACCTCGAGCGCGCGCGCCGAGTCCTGCAGGAGGCCATCGAGCAGGGGCCGGCCAGCGCGGACCACTACCACCTGCTCGCGCTCGTCGAGAGTGCGTGCGGCGACGACGACGCCTGCGAGGCCGCGCTGCGCCGGGCGCTCTATACCGATCCGCAGCACGATCCCTCGTTGATGCAGCTTGCCTTGCTGCACGATGCGCGTGGTGAGCGCGGGCGTGCTCGTCGGCTGCGCGAGAAGGCCGCACGCGTGAAGGGAGACGGCGATGACGCATGATGACGCCGCCCCCGA
>Ga0316202_10003193_pt1 | contig 10121 bp, 7 predicted proteins | sample 3monrhotite_MG_FD_204934 | JGI IMG/M metagenome (GOLD analysis project Ga0316202, IMG submission 204934) | Microbial mat bacterial communities from mineral coupon in-situ incubated in ocean water Damariscotta River, Maine, United States -... | ecosystem: Environmental > Aquatic > Marine >...
GGTCGCGCCCTGCCTTGCGAAGCAACTTGGGCCGACGCTGACAGCGTGGAGCAGGGGAGCGTCCACCCTGCTCTGAGCCCGAGGTAGAGGGGCGGATGGTTTCGGGGTGGACACAGGACGTCTCACCCGCACAGCATGACCTCCGCTGGTGAACTCGGCTAGGCCGTGCCTCAGGGTTGGGGACGCGACCCCTCCCCTGTCGAGAAAGGGGAGGGCCGATCGATCGAAACCGCCAAGGACGCCAAGGACGCCAAGGAAGAAGCTTGCGCAGGGCGCTGGCTCCCTGAGAGATCAGAGGGAGGTGCGATTCGCGACAGCCTTGGCGTCCTTGGCGTCCTTGGCGGTCAAGAATCCGCCGTCAGCCTTTGAGAGCCAGAACCTAGCTGAAGAGTCCCTTCAGGACGTCGAGCACTTCCTGGATCCCGAAGGCGACCGCGATCTTGATGGGGATCAGGCCGATCATGGTGCCCAGGAGGTGGTTGCGGAAGCTGACCTTGCTCAGGGCCAGGGCGTAGTTGAGCTGGGGGGAGCTCCAGAACACGAGCCGGAGGAGGGTCACGGTTCGCAGGGGGTGGGTGTCGATCTGGGAGAGGATCTTCTTGACCCAGGGCTTCTCGATCTCGCTCAGGGCCTGGCCGCCGACTCCGCGGACGCACACGAAGACCGACGAGACGGCGATCACGGCGCCGAAGTAGGCCAAGAGCCCGCCCCACAGACGGCCGTAGCAGAAGATGGCGGCGGTCGCGAACACGATCCCTGGGACCTGAATGAAGAGCCCGACCGTGAACGCGGCGATCAGGATCAAGACGCCCCAGGCGCCGGCGTCTTGGACCTGGGCTTGGAGGCGCTCGGGGTCGCCGAGGTAGTCCGAGAGCCCGGTCAGGCGTCCGATCACGACCAAGGCCACGACCAACACCAAGAGCCCCAGGAGGCGAACCCAGACCGGAGCCTTGCGGGGGCCGGGGACGGACTCGGCCGCGAGGTCGGGGGCGACCTCGGCGATCAGCTCGACGCCCGACTCCTCGTGGGGATCGGGTATCTCGGCTGCGTCCGCGTCGTCGGGAGGTGGGGTGTCCTCGGACATGGGGGCCAGGCTATCGCGTGCAGGGGCTCTTCGCCTTCGAACTGCTTCGAATCACCCACAGGACCCAGGTCTCGAGCCCCAGCGAAGCGTTGGCAAGCTCGGCGCGCTGTGACAGACTCTCGCCCCCGCGCCCCCTGGGAGGTCTCTCGTGACTCTTCGTCCTCTGCTCTGCCTGACCCTCTTGCTGTCCTGCGCGCTCCCCGCGCTCGCTCAGGAGACACCGGACGCCGATCTCCTCGAGCGGATCCGCAAGCTCGAGGACGAGGTCAAGCTCCTGCGCGAGGCGGGCCAGCCCAAGCCTGGCGACGTGGCCGAGCCCAAGGGCGAGGAGACGCCGGCTTCAGAAGAGAGCGACGACGACGAGGAGTGGGTCCTGGCCCCCGAGGACGTCCCTCCTCCGCCCAAGCACAAGGCCAAATACGGCCACGCCAAGGACTGGAACTTCCCCTACGGCTTCGTCGATCAGGGCAAGCACCCCGTGTTCGACCTGCCCCTCGACATGCAGCTCAAGCTCAAGGGCGAGATCCGGGCGCGCGGCGAATACCGCGGGCCGGCGGACTATCGGATCCCCGGCCAGCAGGGGCGCCCGGCGACCGAGGACCAGAGCGACGCCACGGACTTCGCGCTCTTGCGGACTCGAATCACCCTCGACCTCAAGGTCCACAAGAACCTCCGGGCCTTGGTCGAGATCCAAGACAGCCGGACCTGGGGAGACGTCGCGGCCGGCGCGGATCAGGCCGAGGTCTTCGTGCGCCAGTCCTTCATTGAGATCGCAGAGCCCTTCGAGTTCCCGCTCTGGCTCTGGGTCGGTCGTTGGGACGTGCCCCAGCTCGGCGACGGCCGCCTGGTCTCGCCCCTCTTCTTCCGCAACGTGACGCGGAGCTGGGACGGCGTGCAGCTCTTCGGCCACTTCGGCGGCACGACCGAGAAGCCCATGGTCTGGGCCACGGCCTTCGCGGCCAACGTCCGCGAGGGCGCGATCTTCAGCGCCGACCGCGACGAGAACGACGACTTCTGGTTCAACGGGCTCTACGTCTCGTTTCGCGGCCTCAAGGGCAGCGAGTTCGACGCCTACATCTTCAACCGCTACTTCTCGGATCGGATCTTCCCGAGCGAGAAGCGGACGCGCCTCGGCGATCGCAAGGACTACACCCTCGGCTTCCGCAGCGCCCACGACTTCGGCGTGGCCGGGTTCACGACCGAGGTGGTCTGGCAGTACGGCGACACCGCAGGCGACCGGGTCCGGGCCTGGGCGGGAGCTGTGCGCGGCTGGCTCGAGTTCGAGTTCGACGAAGAGCGATCTCTCGAGGTCGCGGCCGAGTATGCCTACGCCTCAGGCGACCGCGATCCCAACGACGGCAAGGTCCAGAGCTTCGACCCCCTCGTCCCCCAGAACTTCCGTCACCACGGAAACATGAACCTCGTCTCCTGGTCGAACATTCACGACATCACCTTGGAGGCCAAGTTCACGATCCTGCCTGGCGTCGCGCTCCGCTCCGAGGCCCACGCGTTCTGGCTGGACAAGCGGAAGGACGGCTGGTACTCGGTCAATCGAACCCTGCTTCGTCGCGACCCGACAGGTCGAGCGAACAGCTTCTTGGGGACCGAGCTCGACTTCATCATCGAGTGGACCCTCTTCGAGGACCACCTCCGCCTCCGCGCGGCCTACTCGCACTTCTGGGCCGGGAGCTACGTCCGCGACACCGGCCGGGGCACGGGGGGCCGGAGCAGCGGCGACATGGACTTCGCCTTCCTCGAGATGCGCCTGAGCTTCTAGGAGGCCGTTGCGGAAGTCGAGTCGGAGCGGCCCGCCCCCGCCGGGCGGAGCTTCCCTTCCGTCTTCGACTCGCCAACCCGCCCCCGCCACTTCCAACGAGCGCTCCGTCCCGTCAACTCGCTCTTCGCGACCTCAGCGGCTCTCGGCGCCTCTGCGACTCAAAAAAAGAGCGCAGCCCACAACCCGGTGGTCACCGAGGGCGCAGGGGCGCAGGCACAGCCACGGCTTCCGCTCCTCCTAGCGCAGGTCCCCTCGCAGCCCCAAGCCCGCGTCCTGGCTCCGGATCGAGAGCCCACGCAGCCCGAGCTTCCCGTCCACGGGGAGGGGGATCCCCGAGATCAGGCGGCCTTGGAGCTTGAGGATCGTGGGGAGGTGCATGTCGATCACTGTCTGGAGCCCGTTCAGGTCGGCCTTCCCGAGGGGCGACTCGAGGAGGACCAGCGAGACCCGGGTGGCCTTCCCGAGGGAGACCTTGAGCTCCCGCCCGCTGACGCGAGCCAAGGCCTCGGCCTCGACGTGGACCCCGACCCGAGCCACGAGCTTGCGGGGTTGGAGCTTGAGCTCGTCGCGGACGTAGAGCCGGACCTCGAGGTCCCCCAAGCCGACCTGGATCGTGTCGCGCTTGCGGCCCTTGGTGAACACGGGAGGAAGTCCAGGGCGGACCTCTACCTCGACCGAGTCGGGGAGCTTGAGGTTTCCCTGGAGGGCGGGGAGGAGGTTGCCGAGCTGGAGCCCGTCGAGGTTCTTGAGGGCGGCGGGGACGTCGAGCTCGCGGTGAATGTCGAGGTCGAGGAGGTCTTGGTCCCAGGCCAGGTAGGCCGCCTGGTTGATCGCGTCTAGCCGGACTCCGAGGTCGAAGCCGCTCGTCCGCGAGAGCGTCGGGAGGGCGCCCGAGACCCGCAGGCTCCCTGGGCCCTTGCGCGAGCGGGGCCGGGTTTGGAGGCGGAGGCCGGTCTTGATCAGGACGCCCTCGGCGTCGGCCGTGATCGACTCCGGCTGGAAGGAGGCCGTGACGGGGACCCCGCGGATCGTCTTGGTGACCTCGCGGCTGAGGACCTTGCCCAGGGCCTGGGTCAGGGCGGCCGCGACCCGGGTCTCGATCGCCTCAGAGATCATGTTCTCGAGGCGCTTACGCATGGACTCGCGCAAGAGTCGTTCGAGGACGCTCGGGACGCCGCGGACGTTGAAGCTGAATCCGTCCAGGCGGACGGTCGGCGACTGGAGCCGCGTCAGGGGGAGGCCCTTCTTGAGGAAGAGAATGTCCCGCTCCAGGAGGCGGACGCTGGCGGTGCCCGAGAGCGTGGCCTGCGTCGCTTGGACGCGGGTCGTGAGGACGAAGGTCGGGCCGATTCGGGGATCGACCTCGACCTTGGTCAGGAGGTTTATGTCCTGGATCGCAGCCCGGATCCGGAGGCCGCCGGCGCTGGGCGTGAACTGGATTCCGATCCGGCCGATCTGGGCTTCGGTCGCGCGGAGGACCTTGGCCTTGACGAAGCGGTAGGAGCGCTCGGCCAAGGGTCCCTTGGCGCGGACCAGGGCGTCGCCGAAGTCCTTGCGCGCCAGCGAGCCGCTCACGAGGCGGTCGACGGCCCGAAGTCCGCTGCGGTTGATTCGCAGGGCCAAGGCGCCGGGGAGCGGGGCGCCCTTGGGAGCGAAGCGCCCTTGGATCACGGCGCGGGCGGTCCGGGCCGTGTTGCCGGCGCTGTCGGTGGCCACGACCTCGATCACGTTCAGGCCCTCGCGGAGGGCGACGCTCTGGTTGAAGCTCCCGGTCCCCAGGGATCGCACCACGCGCCCGTTGATCACCAGGCGTCGGATCCGACTCGCGTCGCGGACGCGCCCTCGAACTCGGGTCGTGCGGGCCGTCGTCATCAGGCCCTTGGCGGGAGCCGTGAGCTCGATCTCGGGCGCGTCCTCGTCAGCGGGGGGAGCGGCGGGAGCAGGTGTCCGGGGCGGACTCGGGGCAGCCGGAGTCCCGCTGAGGGGGGCTGGCTGGCGGGGCGCGCTCGCGCCGGGGGTCACGACGGGCGAGGTCCGTCCGCTCGGGCTGCGCACGATCAGGGGCGCGTTGCTCGGGGTCCGGCTGCTTTGAGAGCTGAGGGCCGCGCTCGAGACTCCGCTCGCGCTGGTGGCGGGCCCGGGGACCGAGCCGCCGCCGCGGGCGCCGCAGGCGGTCAGGCTGAGCCCGAGCAGGAGGGGGCCGGTCCAGAGGAGGGCCTCGCGGGCGAGGCTGGCGACGGGCTTGACCATTGAAGTGCTCCACGTCCCGCAGCCTCGATCAGAGATCGGCGGGGACCTGAGGACCTGAAGCGCAACACGGGCACCAGGAGGCCTATCTGCAGTCGCCTCAAGGGCTAGACACTCTCGCGGGTCGCTTCTGGGACGCGCTCGGGACGACTCCGGGACCGCGAGAAGAAAAGAGTCGTCGCGTAGGTCCCCCGGGATGGTTTCGGAGGCCTCAGCTGCCAGCGGGATCAGGAGACCACGAATTCTGCCGCGGCAGAATCGCGGAGCAGCCGATCCGAGCCCAGCCCGCGCCAAGCCCCTCAGATTCCCCAGTCAACTTCGTGAGCCTGCCCCGAAACCGGCTAGGCTCGGAGTGATGAGCGAACGCGACGGAAAGCTCTATCTCGGCCAGGTCCTCTCGGGCTATCGGCTCGAGGAGCAGGTCGGCCGCGGCGGCTTCGCGACGGTCCTCAAGGCGCGCCGCGAGAGCGACGGGGTGGCGGTCGCGCTGAAGGTCTTGAGGACCAAGCACCGGGGCAAGTTCCGCGCCGAGCGCCAGCTGCTCCGAGAAGCTCAGATCCTCAAGAAGCTCCGTCACCCCAAGATCGTGTCCTGCGTAGACTTTGGCCGCCAAGGGCCCTGGGTGTTCATGGCGATGCCCCTGATCAAGGGAGAGGTCCTCTCGCGAGCCCTTTCTCGGGGGCCCCTCGAGGAGAGCGTGGCCCTCGACTGCGGCCGCCAGGTCCTCGAGGCCCTCGAATACCTGCACGGGAAGGGCCTCGTCCACCAAGACGTGAAGCCGGACAACATCCTGCGCGGCCCGCGCGGCGAGTGCACCCTCTTCGACTTCGGGTTGGCGCTGACCCGCGAGGACGTCTTGATTGGACGCACCGGCGTGGGCCCGGGCCGGATCGCTGGGACCGGGAGCTATCGGGCCCCCGAACAAGCCGACCCCAAGGGAATCGTGGGGACCTCTGCGGATATCTACGCCTTGGGGGTCACGCTCCACAGGCTCCTGACGGGCGCCCTCCCGGCTCAGATCACCCCGACCACCGACTCGGAGGTGGCGGCGGTGGCGGCGGCCGACGAGGCCAGCTCCGAGGGGCGCTCGTCCCGGGCCCTCTCGAGCGAGCTCCAGGCCCTGATCAACAGCTGCCTGGCGGAGTCGCCCAAGGAGCGTCCGACGGCTAGGGCCCTGCGGCGCTCCCTGGGCTGAGCTCTTCGGGCTCCTCTTCCCCAGGGACGGAGTTCCCAGGCCCGAGGAGAGGTTGAGCCAGGCGAGTTGGCGCTGCGCCTCCCGGTTAACTATCCTGGGGTCATGATCCACTTCGTGGTCACACTCAAAGGCCGGCCGATCAACCGCTTCGACCTCGAAGCGTCGACCGTTCGAATCGGGCGCTTGCCCGACAACGAGGTCCAGATCGACAACAGCAGCGTCTCGCGCGTGCACTGCATCTTGGAGCAGGACGACGAGGGCTGGTGGCTCGAGGACAAAGGCTCCCGCAACGGGACCTTCCTCAACGGGGCCAAGGTCCAAAACCGCTGTCCCGTCCGCAACGGGGACACGATCGGGGTCGGCCAGTTCCACGTCTCCCTCAAGACCGACGTCGAAGACCTCCTGACCAGCTCCCAGTTCTTGGGTCGCAAGATCGCCGTCCGGGCCTCCCGCGACCCCGAGACGCGCCAGGCCCAAGCCACGGACAAGGGCTACCTCCTGCGGACCAACAGCCCGGGTCCGCCCGTCGTCATGACGCGCGATCTGCTTCAGTTCGGCTCGGCGCCCGACTGCGAGGTCCAGCTGACTGGGCCCCACAAGCGGGCCCTGATCGTGCGCGGCTTCGGCGGGTTTCAGCTCGTGAACGTGACCCGCGACTTCGTGGCTCGCAACGCGACCCCAGTCCTCGGCCAGGCCTGGCTCGAGGACAACGACGACATAGAGGTCGGTGAGCTGCGATTCCAGTTCAACCTCGGTCTGCCCATGGGGGACGAGCAGTCGACGATCCAAATGTCTGTTCCCCCAGGCGGGTTCAAGCCCCCAACGACCTAGGGCCCCTTCGACCTAGCTCCCCTTGGCGTCCAGGATCGCCTTCAAGACCAGCGCGTCTCCGTAGGACTGGCGTGCGGGTCTGCCTGGCGCCCGCTCGGCGAGCTCGCTGAGGAGCGCCGGAGGTGTCCGCTCGCGACGCCACTTGGCCCCGGGCATAGCGCTTCGGCTAACCTTGGGGCCTAGGCGTCCTACCTCGTAGTCGACGGCCTCGACGGCCTCTTCGGGCGTCGAGAAGCGGGCCTGCTCGCGGCCTTCGAGGGTGACTCGCCAGCGGCGGCCACGACCCGTCTTGGCTCCCAGGACGCAGTAGGTCCGGGGGCGGGACCCCCGCCACACGTGGAGCGCGAGGCCGACGCTCCCCAGGGAGGCCCAGGCGTGGGCCGAGATCGCGCGGACCTCGTGGTCGACCTCGAGGGAGAGGGGGTCGAAGGCCGCAGCTCGCTCTTGGATCTCTTCCAGGGTGATGGCGTCTGGGGGGAGCTTGAAGTCGGGGTACTCGAGCTCGAGCTGTCGCCAAGCGGCTGCGGTCTCGCTCACGAGCTCGCCCTGCAGGTCGACCTGGCGTGGGACGCCGAAGAGGCTCGGGAGGGTCGTCAACGAGAGCCCACCCAAGTCCACGAAGTCCAGGACCAGGCAGTCACGCTTCCCGGGGGCCAGGCGCGTCCCGCGACCAACGCACTGGGCGTAGAGGCCGCTGTTGCGGGTCGGGCGGGCCATGGCCACGCAGCTCACGCCGGGGTCGTCGAAGCCCTCGGTCAGGACGGCGACGTTGGTCACCGCTTGGAGCTTGCCGGCCGCGAAGTCCGCCAGGCGTCGGGCGCGCTCGTCGGAGTCTAGGCTCCCGTAGACCGCCGCCGCTCGGATCCCGACCTCTCGCAGCGAGCCGGCCAGGCTCTTGGCGTGGGCCACGTTGACGCAGAACACAATGGTGCGTCGGTCTCGAGCCAGCTCTTGGATCGAGCGAGCCACTAGGCCGTTGCGCTCGCAGACGTCGACGGCCTCGGCCAAGGCCTCGAGGTCTAGATCGCTCGACCGAGGTGAGGTGGCCTGGCTGACCTCCTCCAGATCGCTCGAGGTCGCGATTCGGAACCCGCGGAGGCCCGAGAGGTAGCCCTCCTGGATCAGGGCCGGGAGACCATGCTTGAACACGACCTCCTGGAACACGCGGTCGAGGCCGATTCCGTCGCCCCGAGCAGTCGTCGCGGTGAATCCAACTAGGGTCCCGGGCCAGTCGGGCTCGAAGACCCCCAGCCCCTCCAGGACTCGGGTGTTGTCCTCGGCCGGGGCGTGGTGGCACTCGTCGTAGACCACGAGCCGGGGCGACCAGCGCTCGAGGAGGCGCGCGAGGCGCTTGGGGTTGAGGGAGCGGATCGAGGCCACGACGGCGCGAGCCTCGGGCGGGGCTCGTCGGCCGCCTTGCTCGATGGCGACGGGGCTGACGCCGGCGGCCTCGAGCTTGTTCTTAGCTTGCTCGAGGAGCTCGGCCCGGTGGGCCAAGACGAGGACCGGATGCCGGGCCAGGCTGGCGAGGCGGGAGAAGATCACGGTCTTGCCGGCCCCCGTCGGGAGGGAGATCACCTGGCGGGCGATCCCGCGCTTGCGGGCGGCGATCACGGCCGCGATCGCGTCGCGCTGGTAGGGCCTGAGGGTGGGGGCGTTCACAGAGGGGTAATACCAGACGCCACCGTCAGCCCGGTGTATGGGGGAAGTTCGGTTCGAGCATGTGCCTGACTCTCAGTCTCAATTCGCCCCAAGTCCCCTGGAATCAAGCGCCCCACAGTTTCGTTAGACGGTCAGCGATTCTCTTGGTAGCGTCCCCCCGCTTCGGCGAGAGCCGATATCCCCCAAGCACCGCGACTCCACACAAACTCAACGGAGATTCACCGTGAAAACCCTGATCACTACCCTCGTCGCCACCCTCGCCCTGAGCGGTGGCCTTGTGTTCGCCCAAGACGGCTGCTGCGGCGCCGAGAAGGCCAACAAGAAGGTCGCCAAGAAGGACGACTGCAAGACCGCCTGCGACGACAAGGCTGCAGCCAAGCCCGTCAAGAAGGACGACTGCAAGACCGTCTGCGGCGACAAGAACGCCACCGCCGACGACTGCGCCAAGGCTTGCGGCGACAAGGCCGCCAAGGCCGCTAAGAAGTCCGACTGCGGTGACAAGGCTGGCTGCGGAGACGCGGCTAAGGTCGCCAAGAAGAGCGACTGCGGCGACAAGGCCGGCTGCGGCGACAAGGTCGCCAAGAAGGCTCCCAAGGTCGCCCTGAGCGCCCGGATCGCCAAGTGGAAGGCTGGCGCCGCCAAGGGCTGCAAGACGAGCAAGACCATGCTCGCGAGCCTCAAGAGCGACTGCAAGACCGACTGCAGCGACACCCTCATGGCGAAGATCAAGACCCTCGAGACGAACGCCGCCAAGGGCTGCAAGACCAGCCAGAAGAAGCTCTTCGCCATGGAGGCCTCGCTCAAGAAGGGCAAGCCCCTCGCCCTCAGCGCGAGCGTTGGCAAGTGGGCCAAGGGCGCCGACAAGGGCTGCAAGACCAGCCAGGCGTCGCTCAAGGTCATCAAGGCCAAGATGGGCACCGAGTGCCTCAAGACCGCCAGCGCCAAGCTCGCCAAGCTCGAGGCGGCCGCCGCCAAGGGCTGCAAGACCAGCAAGGCGACCTTGAACTCGATCAACGTCGCGCTCAAGGCTAGCCACAAGAACGCCAAGAAGGCCAAGGCCGTCAAGACCGAGAAGAAGGCCGCCAAGGCCGGCTGCGGTGGCTGCGACAAGGGCGAGAAGAAGCCCTTCGCCGAGTTCAAGTAGCGAACTCCTGAGTTCCTAGCTCAGCGCACCTGAAGGGGACGGCTTCGGCCGTCCCCTTTTTGTTGGGGGGCTGGTTTATTGGGGGGGCTGCGCCCCCCCAAACCCCCCATCTTGGCGTGTTGCGTGGGCGAGGGGCCGAGTGTCCTTCGTCGCGCGTCGTTGATGGGGTGGGGCGTGGGAG
>Ga0316202_10003194_pt1 | contig 10120 bp, 16 predicted proteins | sample 3monrhotite_MG_FD_204934 | JGI IMG/M metagenome (GOLD analysis project Ga0316202, IMG submission 204934) | Microbial mat bacterial communities from mineral coupon in-situ incubated in ocean water Damariscotta River, Maine, United States -... | ecosystem: Environmental > Aquatic > Marine >...
TGTACGATAATATATAGTCATAAATGTAGCCATAGTATATATCTTGAGTTCTGACGTCGCACGGTACATGTACCCATGTTTTTCATTAGACATGTCATCGTAATCGGAACCTTCCATTTCTATTCTAATAATACCCCTTCTTTTTATACCCATTCATTAAATGATCAACCTCTTCTCATTGCCAACAATGAGATCAGTGTTCAATGTAATCGTATGTCCCGCATCGAGGAGACGTTTACAGAATGACGCATCATCTGGGAGTACTTGAGAGACGCTCTTGTCACCTATTTCATGGACCTTGACTGGATAATTGAAATACGGGTGTACGAGTGACTCGATAACACCCTTCTTACACGCCATAAACCCCATGCTCGAATATTCGACGTTGACATGCTTGATATCCTTATCAAAGGTATCGAGCTTAATGTATTCATATGCGCCGTTTTCACTAAAGAATTTATCATCAAGCTTACGAACGGCTGAGATACTCTTCATATCGGGCAACCTGTGTATACCCGAAATGACTGGGTATTTGTCCGTGTCTTCGATCAACTCGATAACTTGCTTCGGTGTAAAAATGATATTAGAATCGATGGTAACCCATACATCATAGTCAACTTTACCATCGAATGGTTTTTGATCATCACCGCGAGTATTGTCAAGTCCCAATGACTTCATACGGGTGAACGGTAAGTAGTCAGAGTAATCACTCGTGAGAGCGACTTGATACCCCTGGTGCGTGAGCTTCAGGAGCGTTTCAGACCACCCCATGAGAAATGCAGGGGAATACTCATTACCAGGAAGAGAGATGATTACTTTCTTAGACGTAGCCATTGTATGTGTATATATTAAAAAAACTTTAAGTCGGTTTACCGAGTTTGCTATGCACGTATTCGCAAAACTTGCGAAGCTTTGGCTCGACTTCTTCTTTCCACACCCCGACATCCCTTTTAATAGTCACGGCACCTTCAGGGGCATCGAACTGACATTCAGGAACACCTAGCATTTCCATCAACACTTGCGATCTCGTCACGTCTGCTCCAGTGATTTTATTATTTGTGTATTCGGTATAATGCTTCGTGTTTAATATTGTCAGACACCCACTATCACCGGTGACGACATCGCTTACTCGTCCATATAATTCATATGTCGTTCCGCAAATATTAAACATGGAATATCTACACTCCCGTTTATCAAGTTGTGTGTATTCTCGAACAGTGAGTTTACTGTATAAAATATCACCGATATACCCAAATAAAAATGTCAGGACATTTTTACCCACTTTACACTTCGAAACGAGTTGAACTTTGATCGCGTTCAATTTCATTTCCAAATCACGGGTTCTACGAGATTGAAACTGCCTCGCAGTATCTATCATAACACGTACGAATGGTTCCTTTGTTGCGATCTGTTCAATGATACGTTCACGATCAACACCATTGGATGTCCGCCCAATATACGTCGCGCGAATACTCTTCGCGATATCAATAGGTTTCATGAACCATATTTTACCCATAATCGCAGGGACATCACTCACATCAATCGAGATTTTATCGATATCTATTTTTTTACAGTTGAATTTAATGTCTCTCACGACAGAGTATACGTGTCCACACGCACGCGAATCCTCTAACGCGTCGTGTGCTCGGAATACATCACCTGTTATATGTTTATACACGGTTTCCAGTTTATAGTTCGCGGTATCGAAGAATGCACCTCTCGACAAGTCGAGTGTACATACAAACTTCAATCGTTTGAACGGCTCAACTGATAAGCCGTATCGGTAACACTCACTGAATAATACATTTTTATCGAAGTTGGCATTATGCGCGACGAGTGTATCGACTCGCGCACTTTTAATAAAATCTACGAAATTGTTATACACTTGTATGAATGGCAACCCTTGTTGTAATGCTTGGATATGCTTAATCTTGTGTATATGGGTAGCACCCAATGTATCTTCATCATGAGACCCCAATGTAAACCCATTCGGATATACAAGTGAATGATATGTGGACAGTTCTCGTCCATGTCGCGAGAAATGAACTGCTGCGATCGACGCCATCCTACAATCGCTAAAGAGATGATAGTTTTCGGGTGTAACTTCCCCCGATATACTCGGGGGTTTACCAGATGTTTCCGTATCCCACGCAATGTATCCCATCTTATGTTTTTGTAATGATTATTCTTTATATACGACAACTTAGGTCCTATTCATCTTTATCAATGTATTCTTCATCTGCGACATCGTCTTCGACTTCACACCCATCATCCTCTTCAATTAACGCTTCATCTTCTTCCGGACCGTCCTCATCCACAGGTTCGTCCTCAACGACTTCGTCAACATCTCTGATGTCAGGTGTATCTTCATCTACATCTACATCTGTCACCTTCACGGGTTTCTTTGTGACTTTCTTTCGTGTTACTTTCTTATCGAAAATATCAACAATCATCTTTTCAAGTTTCGCTGCAAACTTCTGTCGCACTTTTAGATTGTCGTTCATTTTTTTCAAGAACGCCGGTGAATACCCAACGGCCTTATATGCCGCTACTAGCGTTTTATATGTCGGAGACTTCCCTTTAGAGTAATACTCTGACCATAAATACAAAAAGTTTGTAATGATTTTAATACGAACTTTACCTGATTTTAAGATATTAAGTTTTACATAAACCTTATCGAGATAATCGACATGACACTCGGGTTCATAAGTGGTATACGTGTCTTTACCCTGGGCTTCTATCACGGCTGGCTCTTTGTAAGGTACGTTACATCTCGCGTAATTAGCTTTCAACAATCTCTTGTATAATTCAACATTCTGATATCCGAAGCGGGATTTCAGGGGCGGTCTAGCCGTAACCTGTCTATTATTAATGATAGAATGCACTACACTACCGATCGCGGGTAGTCCATCGTTTATATGTGGTGAAACGGGAATTCGCTTTTGCGGTCGCTTCAACATGTATAAAATGACATTACAAAATAACTTAAGTTCAATCTACACTCTGCCACTACTGTAATCTAGTTCACAACCAATAACATGGTGTGCCTGAAAATTTTGAAGAGAACTGAATGGTCCCCATAGTTCAATAACCTTCCGTTTTTTATCATACCAGATATAGGAAAGTTCGAGAAATCTCGTGAGCCAGTAAAAACGCTTACCGTTTCTACCCACAAACTTAAACATTTCTTCATCCGAATACGACGAAACGTCCATCTGGCTGTAATGCGTGTTCGGTGGGGTATAGGGTGCCATATTGATTACTTATATGTATAAGCGACTTATGTTTTAAGTAGGTTTATTTCATACCACACGAACTGCAGTAACCTTCTGTACCGCCTTTCTTGCTACAGACGGGGCATGGTTGTCCGTATACCTGGTCAGTCGACCCACATTTAGGACAGACACCAGACTTCTTAATGGGCGCTCCCGTGTCGTATCCCTCACGTTTACCACCACACATGTACTTTTCTTTCGCTGTCACTTTATAAATCGCAATACCGACCAAGATGAACAAAATAATAATTCGAGGATCAAAGTTTTTCATTTTATATATGTATACATTTTTATTCATACTCATATTCGTTAGATTCGTGTAAACTTATCTCAGAATCTTCGTAACTTTCACTATCACTCTCATCCTGATCATCTGTATCATATTCGTATTCGGGGTCAGAATCATCTAAACTTCGGTAGTAGATAGTGTCACCTTCTTTAACAAACCTTCCCGTTTCTGCTAGATCAGTCGTGTCGTAAAATCCCGAAATAGAATCAATCGGAACTTGGTGTGTGTAATGACTAAATTTATATAAAAAAATTTCTGCGTCATATACAAGCGGTTTTACTGTATATGTTTCATCTTGTGTGGAAATTATTTTACACAAATCTACCAAACCCTCTTCATATTCAACATCCACAATCTGCTCGTTCATTCAATTAATACAAAGTATATTCTTAAAGTAACATTTTCTTAGTATATACATATGATCATCCCTGAAACAACAAATCCCGAAGACGCGGTTATGTTTGATATAGACGATACTCTCATTAACACACAAACGGGTAAAATTATTGATGATATGTATGAACTGTATAAAAATATTCAGAAAAAGGGATACAGAATGATTATAATCACAGCCCGCCCCGGATTTTACAAGAATGTACTATGGACACGAGAACAATTGAAAGATATAGGCATAACCTATGACGAATTAGTATTCACACCCCCACAATATAAAGTTGATTACAAACGCGAATCTAAATATAATTATATTCTTTCGGTCGGAGATATGGATACAGATTTAACAGGTTCTAAATATTCTATTAAAGTTTCCAATGCGAATTACACAGGTGACAGGTGATAAATACCGTCATGGGTTCATCTGCCGACCGCGTCTGCAGTTCATAATATGTCGTTTTCCATTGTCTACATTTCCCACATTTGAAAGCGCCCTTATAGTTGATTTCATTCGCGACATTGTAATCTTTTTTCATACTTTTCTTCACACTCTCGTTTATTTGAATAGCAAGGGGGCCATCCGGCCATAGAACATTCGGTGGTGTATTCACGATATCACTCACTCTTAGTTTACCCGACACTATATCATCCTTAAGGATAGGTGCTTTTCTTATACATGTCTGAATCTCGAGAAACTTGGTTTTGTAACGATTTACATGTCTGTGATTATCAGACGCCGGGACGTCACAAACCTCTTTGGATTTAAGTATAGCCCAATTGTGTACAGTTTTCTCGAGATTGATACACTTTGTATCCGTCACTGGCAGATCTAATAACTCCGCAAATCGCTCTACGACGAATTGCCTTGCCATATGTACTACTATAAATGAATGTTTTAATACCGACTTAAGTGTGGCATAGCAGTTTTCGCACAATCTCCATGCGATTCGGGTGAACACTTGTTGAACGGGTCCTTTGTTTGTTTACGATCGTTTGATAGTCTTCTGACGTTGAAATGTGTGTCAAGACTTCCCTCATACGCCGTATACTTCTCAACACACGCACTTAAAACTATGACAGCTAAGAGTATGAAAATCGCGGTCTGAATTGTTAATTGCATATATTAATACAACTTTTTTTATTTGTACATTCCAGATGACAAATGCCGTATTAATACACGAAGAGGTGGATCGTATTGATAATATTACTGTGGATATAGACCCGAGTAAGAGGGAGATATTTCAAATTCTCCAGGGACCTGCCACGTTTATAGGACAGTGGCCACAACTTGATGTTGTGATAATGAAATGTGTACGAGGAAACAACAAGAACTTAAACATTCTTCCTACACCGTTTGATAATGAAAGTGTGAATGGTAAGATACTTCTTGTGCGAATGGATAAGAATTCTGAACCACAGGATTTCACACTAGAAGAATATTTACAGTTCATTAAAGAAACGTCTTCGGAATGAAAGCCTTACCACGTAGAACAGCCTGGGAATACTTTAACGCGAGTTGGAAATGTGTGAAAGCCCATTCTACCATATCAATCTTGCCACACGTAAACGGTGTGTCATTAACGATCTTATCGAGATGGATCTTTTTTTGTTCGGTAACTCCGATCATAGCGTTATCAACTTTCTGTAACCACAAAACATGCTTCTCGTCACTTGGATCGAATTGTGTGATAGCAGAAGCCATTTATATATAGTCTCACATATTCTTTATACTGTAATCTAGATTTTCCTTGTATAATAAAGTATCCGCCTCTCCATCTATCTCTTGTCCCGTTAGGCGAATTGATAACAAAGTGTCGTAATCGAACTCGTGACAATAAAAATATTGTATTCCCGTCGCAAGTGTCATGACATCCAAGTCGTCGCGTGTTTTATAACTCAAACTCAATAAAGTATCAAAATCCCCCCCGTCACTTGGGACGTACCCCTCCGGGGGTTCAATTTTAGACATCGGCTTGGAAAGATTTACACATGGCCACTTCCCAAATGCCCCCCTGTGTTTTGATAGGTATTTCGCATACACGCGAGCAGTCTTAAAATATTTAAAGCATATGAACCGTGGTATAGATTGGGTATCTAGAATGGTAGACGCACCCGTTTTCTCGAGCGTTACAAAATAAAAATCTGTCATACATACTATTTATAGGATTAAAAACCTTAATATACTGTATATGCAATTCCCGAAAACCCCTGGACAATGTACATATTTAAGGTCCATCCAATCTCCCAAACCAATTATCATCGCAACAGGTCCGGCAGGGTCTGGTAAAACTTTACTCGCATGTCAGGAAGCTTCAATAAATGTGGCCAAGCGTCGTTATGATAGTGTCATATGTACACGACCTATCGTCGCAGCGGGTGAAGATTTGGGGTATTTGCCTGGAGATATGGATAGTAAAATGGAACCATGGACAGTTCCCATGATCGAAGTTTTTGAACATACACTTTCACATGGTCAGCTTAATTCCCGTGTAGTAATTGAACCATTAGGATTTATGCGTGGTCGTACGTTTAAAAACGCATTTGTCATCGCGGATGAAATGCAGAATAGTACACCCAATCAAATGAAAATGCTTCTCACACGCATTGGTGATAATTCCAAAATGATCATACTCGGGGATTTACAACAAAGTGATATCGAAACACGTAACGGTTTAGAAGATATTATAGATCGGATCGATTGTATTGACTTGGAGTATATAGACCATGTAAAAATGCTTGATGAGGATGTTGTACGCCACCCATGTGTTTCTGAAATATTAGGTCTTTACATATAAATATACATGTTCCGGTCGAGCTATAGGATCATCATATCCAAGCTCCTTTATAAATCTGTGTACATTGTTATGTTCTGTAAAGTCATGTATTTCCACTAAAATTGATGGTGTATACTGTCTGATAGTTTCTATAGCACCCTCTAAAACCTGTAATTCATGCCCCTCGACATCAATCTTCATGATCGAAGGTGTACCTTTATATATATCATCCAGTCGTTCACATTTAACCGATAAACCATACCCCTTTATATCAGGTGTATGATGAAAACTCGTACCCCCATAATTTATTTTATCATCTGCTTGACATCCACGACTAGGTAAATGTATTACATCGTCACGCTTTTCGTTTGATAACGCACACGTATATACATTTATCGGATGTTTGGTTTGATTTTGTTTTGCATTTTTCATTACTAATGGGTGAAATACAGGTTCAAACGAACTCACGGGACCGTAATCAGAAAACATTAACGTATTATATCCGATATTCGCACCAATGTCTAAAATATCGGTACCCTCTTTGTAATACTTTGATACATCAGTCCTCATCCATCCATCCCATTCATATCCCATCGCTATAGTAGGTCCTATATATTCATCGTTAGCAATAACGGATACTACATACTTTCCATTATTGATATCGACAAGATCTATTTCCATGGTATTTAAATTTCATATTATTTCTCTAAGTAAGCAATCTCGCACTTGGGTCGGTTACGTCTGTCCATTTAGGTCGCCATATTTCAGAAATGAGGTAATCGTTATCCTTTCCAAAGTTTTGCCAGAAAATGTTCCTGTACATCGCTTCCTCTTTCGTGAGGGGAATATTATACCCATTCGCTCTCTCCACAATCATCCGAAACTCTTTAGACGATACGTTCTTCTCCGCATACGTTTTTATAGTGTCAACCCAGTTGGTACCGACAGCGTCACTCATACCATCCTTTCTACGCCATAAAATATCATCCGGAAGATACCCCATGAAGAGGGAACGTAGCACATTCTTTTCGATCGTATGCATTTTAAATTTTTGGTTTATCCTCATACATGCGTCGATGAACTGTTTATCCAGAAAAGGTACGACTAAATCAAGACCGTGCGCACTCGCACACCTATCAGCTCTTAGTCCGTCAAATTGGTGAATAAGTTTGAGTCTACGCATATTCTCGTGTGCGAATTCAATCACCCCGGGGGCTTTGTGAAAGTAAAGATACCCACCCAATAACTCATCCGCACCTTCACCAGAAAATATATAGCGACAGTCGGTCCTTTCTTTGATATATTTACACAAAAGCCACATAGGTGTACTCGCACGAATGGTAGTCGTATCATATGTTTCGGTCGACTTGATGACATCCGTGATGGTACTGATACCCTCATCCGTCGTAAACGTCACCTCGGTATGATCCGTGTCGAGATATTCGGCAACCTTCCGAGCAGCTGCGAGATCGGGACTGTCAGCGAGACCGATCGAAAACGTTTTAATCTTACCGAGTTTTTCAGATGCGATAGACGCGATAAGACTACTATCGAGACCACCGGACAAAAGGAAGCCTATATCCCTTTCAGTGTTATCGAGGCGTGTATGCACAGCGTCAATGAGCGTCTGTTTAATATCCTTTACCGGCAGGTACCTACCTGATGTCACATTCCAGTACGCATTATAGTAACACATGAAATCATCGATATACGAGTCGTATACGTAACCTGGCGGAAAGACGTGAATTTCAGTCCCCAAGAAGAGTAAAGCCTTAGCCTCACTCGCAAACGCGATTGAATTCGTATCGTAACGAGTATAAAACAGAGGACGCACTCCGACGGGGTCCCGAGCCGCGATTACCCTGTCACCGGTTGTATATACCATGGCGAAATCACCATTAATCTTCTCAACTGTTTTCATTATCCCGTGTTTGTTAATCATCGGTAGCAGGACTTCACAATCACTATTACCCTTCTCCTCACCTGTTCGAAAGTTCTTATGATTATAGATTTCACCGTTACAGATGAGCATACTTTTATTCTGAACGAAAGGTTGCATACCCGCATCTGTCAGGTCGTTAATGGCTAGACGGTAAAAGTCCATCTGACACTTCCCCAGTGTCACAGTCCTATAATCATTAGGACCTCGATGCGTCAGTAGCTTAGATGATACGTCAACAGTACTACCGAAGAGTGTAAATATACCACACATAATGTCAAGTCGACCGATTATTTTAAGCTGTATTAAAGTTAACTCACTTATATAATACATATGTTCTCCATCACATACAAACCCATATGCACGATTTACAACACAAAAAAAGAACAAGAACCTCCTAAGAAGACTAAAAGACATTGGCGTCAATACTCTGCGGGTAGTTCTGAAAGACCGCGCGTAAAATTTGCTATGAGCCCTAAACCGAAGACACTGATGAGGGATCGTGTCGTAGAACTGGAACTTGAAGTAGAGAAGTACAAGCAAATTAACACCAAACTGAAAATGATCGCAGGATGGAATGTCCGCGCGTCTAAATCCGCACTCAGGGACTCACAACATATACTTGAAATCATCGAAGACCTATACGGGGACGAAGCGACTGAAAAGCGGGATTCGATCATGGATTAACCCAGGTGTTTTCTACACACAGCACTATACATATCACTCCCACCAATAAGTTCCAACTCTGTATTACTCACCATACGTTTTGTGAATGGTCCAGGAGTTCCATCTTTACACTTCATACACAACGCTGAAAGTTTCGTGACCTCAGACGCGAGTGGTATACACTCGATCAGTTCACCAAATTTTCTCTGTGACGAGTCTCCATCAAGACCCGCGATCACCACACTCTTACCTATAGACAGCGAACACTCGATAAACTTTTTCAGGTCGGGGAAAAATTGGGCTTCGTCTATGGCTACTATATCGGCACTATCATATTCAGTCTTGTTAATCAAGTCGAAAAGCTTCATGGTCTTGAAACACTCAAACGTTACGTTATCATGTGATTTTAATACTTCATCCGGGGATCGAGTATCTTTCGCAGAATTTATCACTATTATTTTTTTTCCAATAACCTTGTATCGTTTGAGTCTCCGAATCATTTCAGAAGTTTTACCCGAAAACATATTTCCCATAATAATTGACAACCCCATCGACTACTAGTTTTATAAAAGTTTTTTTATATCACTTTTGAACACGGATATAAATAATTTACTATTAGTAGATGAAGGTTCATATTGTTGGGGCAGGTCCTACAGGCATGTCCATCGCATGGGAACTAAAAAAATATACTGATCATGATGTCGTCGTGTACGATAAAAAAGTATCAGCAGGTGGTTCATGGTGGGAACCTTCTATCGATACACGAGATCTACACGCACATAGA
>Ga0316202_10003197_pt1 | contig 10113 bp, 8 predicted proteins | sample 3monrhotite_MG_FD_204934 | JGI IMG/M metagenome (GOLD analysis project Ga0316202, IMG submission 204934) | Microbial mat bacterial communities from mineral coupon in-situ incubated in ocean water Damariscotta River, Maine, United States -... | ecosystem: Environmental > Aquatic > Marine >...
GCTCTGCCGAGACGGTGCTCACGACCTCCTGGTGCGACGGCGACGCACTCGAGGACTTCATCGCCACCGCCTCGCCCGAAGAACGCAGCGCGGCCGGGATGGTGCTGGCCCGCTTCACCTGGACGATGCTGTGGAGGCATGGAATCCTGCACGGCGATCCGCACCCCGGAAACCAGCGGTATCGGACCGATGGCGTTGTCTTCCTCGACTTTGGGTGCGTGCGGCGCCTCTCGAAAGGCTACCGCGCAGCGGAGCGGCGGCTGGTCTGGGCCGTGCTCGATGGGGATCGGCGCCGGTTCCGGGCGGCGTGCATCGACAGCGGCGTGGCGGCGGGGCCGCGCTTCAACTTTGAGATGCACTGGGAGATGATGCGCTACTTCTGGCGACCATATCTCTCCGCGAGAGGACAGTTTCCACGAGACTACATGGCCGGGGCGCAGCGCTTCATGGGGCCGACGAATCCCAACGGGCGGCAGATGGGCATCCCGCCCGAGGCAATCTGGATGATGCGGGTCTCCTGGGGGCTGCACGCGGTGCTCGCGCGGCTGGAGACAGCCGGCCCGCTCGGCGATATGCTGCGCGCCACGCTGGAGGAGTGAGCCGATGCCGCGGGCCTACACCGAGCCAGAGCAGGAGCGGATCCGCGCCACGCTGCTGGAGACCGGCCGAGACCTCTTCACCCAGCACGGCCTCTCGCGGGTCACCGTCTCTGAGCTGACCCAGGCCGCCGGGATCGGAAAAGGCTCATTTTACCTGTTTTACCCATCAAAAGAGGCGCTCTTCTTTGCCGTGCAGGAGCGCGAAGAGGCCGCCGCGCGGGCTTCGCTGGAGGCCGCCCTCGCGCCCCTTGAGGGCACTGCGGCGATCGAGGCGTTCTTTCGCCTCCAGTTTGCGCTCCTCGACGAGCACCCCTTCCTCCGGCGGCTCGCAGATGCCCAGACCGTCGCCGCGCTGCGGCGGAAGCTGCCCGCTGAACAGCTCGCGGCGCACATGGACCGAGACGCCGCCTTCACCGCGCACATCGTGTATGGCTGGGTGGCCCGTGGCATCGTGGCGGCAGACACCGACCCGGCGCTGGTGCATGCGCTGGCGGCCAGCACCTTCGCGCTCGCGATGTCACGCGACATCGTCGGCACGCCCTACGCCGAGGTCACTGCGGTGCTGTCGCGGGCGCTGGCCCGAGAGCTCACCGCGTCCTGAGGGCCTGAGCGTGCTAAGTCTCCAGTGATGCGATGGTTGGTCTTGGGAGAGCGCCTGGTCGACCTGTTCTCGGGGTCGATCCACCAGGGCGGGCAGGTCGAGGCGAAGCTGACCAGCCGGGAGCGGGCGCTGCTGGAGCGGCTCGCCACGGCGGACGGCGCGCCGGTCGATCGCGACACGCTCCTCCAAGAAGTCTGGGGACACGACGCGACCAGCCTGAGCCGCGCCGTCGACATCGCTGCGAGGCGGCTGCGGAAGAAGATCGAGGCCGATCCGCGGCAGCCGCGCTTCCTGCTGACGGTGCACGGCACCGGCTACCGGCTCAACGTGCCCGCAGCCGTCCCGCCGGCGATGGCCGCGCCGGCGCCGACCGGGCGCTTCTTCGGTCGGGCAACAGAGCTGGACACCCTGCGCCAGCGGCTCGCACTGCCGGGCACGATCTGCGTGCTCGGCCCGCCCGGCTGCGGCAAGAGCCGCCTCGCGCGCGAAGCCATCCAGCAGCGGCCCGACAGCGCCGTGCTGGAGCTGGAGGCTCTCAGCGGCAGCCTGCTCGGCGCGCTCGCGCAGGGCATGGCCCTGTCCGCGGGCCAGACCACCGACGCGCAGGTCTGCGCGGCCGTGGCGGCGCGGGTCGGGGTGCTGCTGCTCGATGGCCTCGACGACCCCACCGCGCCCATCTTGCAAGCGATCCGACAGCTGCGCGCCCACGCCCCGGAGCTGTGTGTTCTCATCACCGGCCGCGTCCGCCCGGCGATCGGCTGTGACCTCCTGATCGAGCTGCCGCCGCTGGAGCGCGGCGACGCGGTCGCGCTGTTTGCGCACCACGCCCGCGCGCTCCGGCCCGGCTTCCAGGCTCCCGAGGCGTCGCTCGGGGCGCTGGTCGACCGCCTCGACCGCCTGCCACTGGCGATCGAGCTCGCTGCGGCGCGGGTGCGCATGCTGCGCGTCGAGGAGCTGCTCGACCACGCGCCGCTGCGCGCAGCAGGCAGCGGCCTGAGCGACGCGATCCGGGCCTCCTGGGAGGCCCTCTCGACCGCAGACCAGCGCGCGCTGGCCTGCTGCTGCGCGTTCACCGGAAGCTTCCGCGCTGCCGCGGCGATGGCGGTGATGGGCAGCACCGTCCCGGATCCGATGGAGGCCCTCCAGTCGCTCCGGGACCGGTCGCTGCTCCACGCCCGCGAGGCACCCGGCGGGCTGCGCCTGAGCGTGCTGTCCAGCATCGCCGCCTTTGCGCGGGAGAGCGCGCCCAGCGCGTGCGCCAGCGCCGAGATCGCCCACCTCGCCTGGGCGGCGCGCTGGAGCCGCGCCCAGCTCGAACGCATCGAAGAGACCGGTGACAACGCGGCGTTTGCCGCGATCCGTGCGGAGCACACGGACCTGATCGCCGCCAGCCAGCGGCTCGGCCGCGATCCCCGCCTCGCCGCCCAGGCCGCGCTGGCGATCGGCGCGGTCGCGGTCGAGGCCCGGACGGCCGGCGCCGATCGACCGCTGCTGGTGGCCGCCGCCGAGGCCGCGGCCCGCTCCGCGCCAGAGCTGCTGACGCCGCTGCACACCGCGCTCAGCGGCCTGTCACGCATCGTGGGGCGCCGGGATGAGGCCGCGGACGCCATCGCCGCGGCCCAGGCCGCGCTGCCACAGGCCACCGGCGCGAAGGATGCCCGCCGGCTGGCGCTGCACCGGGGGCTGCTGTGCCTCGACCAGCGCGACTACCCCGCCGCGGCCGCGACGCTCCGGACGGCGGTGGGGCCGGACGCGCTGGGGATCCGCGCGCGCGCCCACCTCGCCGAGGCGCTCTACTCGCTCGGCCGGGTAAAAGAGAGCCTCCAGGCTGGCCAGCAGGCCCTGTTCGCCGCCGAGCAGCGCGGCGCCCCCCGGCTGGTCGTGACCGCGCAGCTCGTGCTCTGGTCGGTCCTGGAGGAGCGCGGTGACCACGAGGCGGCCCTGATGGCGCTCGACGCGGCCTACCAGACCGCGACCGCGCTCGGGAACCCACGCAGCGCCGCGGTCGCGCTGTCGAACCGGGCCAACCTGCTCGCTGACCTCGGCCGCACCGAAGAGGCCTGGGCCTGCGCCGAGCAGGCGATGGAGCGCTACCTCCGCGACGGCGCGGAGCGCTCTGCGGGCGCCCAGGCCGCCAACCTGGCCCAGCTCTCGCTGCTGGTCGGTGACCGCCGGGCGCTCCAGCAGCACGCCGCCGCGTCGATCGCCCTCGCCGAGAAGACCGACACCCCCGCCGTCCGCGCCCAGGCGCTCATGATGCTCGGGACCGGCGCCCACGAGGACGGCGACCTGATCGAGGCGAGCCGCTGCTTCCGCGATGCCATCGCCACCGTCTCTGGCACGCCGATCCTGGAGGCGGTCGCCGGGGCGCAGCTCGGCGCGGTGTGCGCCGAGCAGGGCGCACACGAAGAAGCCCGCGCCCTGCTCGACCACGCCACCACGATCTTGGCCGACGCCCGGCCGGTGTTCCAGCAGGCCGTCGCGCTGCTGCGCTGCTTCCTCGACCTGCCCGCCGCCGGGCCGCACGCAGAGGACCAGCCGCGCGACCCGACCGAGCTGCTGGTGCTGCGGCGCCTGCTGCGCGCCGCGATCCTCAGAAGCGCAGGCCAGCCGTGACCCGCGCGCCGGTCTCTCCAGGCCACCACAGCAGGTCGGCCTGCACCAGCCACCACGGCCCCAGCCAGCGGTAGCCGAGCGTCAGCCGGAAGCGCTCCTGGTACATCGCCCCAATCCGCAGCTCCTGGCCGGCAGCCGGCGCGAGCGCCACGCCGAGGTCGAAGGCGGTCAGCGCCTCTGGCGGCAGGAGGAGCTGTCCCTGAGAGGAGCCCTCCTGGATGTCGAGCTGGAGGAGCGTGAAGGATGCATCGAAGTTGAGGCGATCGCTGGTCACGTGCCCGGCGAGCCCGATGTACCCGTCCAGCCCGTCGCCGTTGAAGACAAAGTGCCCGAACGGCGCGAGGCGGAAGCCGTCCTGACTGAGCACGATGGTGCGCACGCCGAGGCCGAGGTCGGCGACCGGGTCGCCGAGCGAGAGGTGGCCCTCAGCGCTGAGCGCGGTGCGGTAGCCGAGCCCGACGACGCCGCGCATCAAGAGCCCCTCGCCGTTGCCTTCGCCGCCGGGTCCGCTCCAGTCCCAGGCGCCACCGCCGCTGGCCCAGCCCTGCCGCGGCTTGAGCGGGCTGGCGCCGGGCAACCACTGGCCGGTCATCCCTTCGAGGGCGTGTGCAGAAGACAGGGTGGCGAGGAGAAGATGAATCATTGACGTGTCAAGCGTAGCGCCTGACCCCGCGCAGATCAATCCTTTCCACCTCTCCGAGGACGCGAAGGGAACCAGAGGTTGTGTTTTGCGCCTGAGGCGCCCGTCAGCGCAGGTCTGTCCCCCGGATGACGATGCCCTGCGTTGTGTTGTAGGCGTGCGCGGAGAGGTCGATGGTGCGCAGCCAGCTTCCTCGGAGGAGCGCGATGACCGCAGCCTTCTCGTGGACAGGGAACGAAACGACCAGCGAGCGCAGGCCGCGGAGGTGGGGGCTGCTGTCGATGGCCCGCAAGCCAGCGAGGGTGATCTCGTTGTTGCAGCCGAGGTCCAGCCGCCGCACGCTCGCGAGGTGTGGTGCACCCGCCAGCGCCGCGACCGACCGATCGTCGATGCTGTTCCAGCTCAGGTCCAGGGTGTGCAGCCCAGAGAGCTGGGCTGCACCGGCGATGATCTCGCCTGCTTCGCTGCCCAGGCTGCAGCGCTGCAGCCCCAGGCGCTTCAGCCCGCCGAGCCCTCCTTCGCGGAGCAGGACCCGGAGGCCGCCATCGGTGAGGCGGGCACAGTCCAAAAGCAGCGTCTGCAGCGACGAAGAGGCCGCCGGGTCCGCGAGCGCCTTCACATCTCCCATGCGACCGGCGCGCTTGAGGTGCCCGTGAGACCAGCGCAGATCCAGGGTGCGCAGCCCGCGCAGGTGCTCTGCGGCCAGGAGCGCCACGATACCGTCGAAGTCGAAAACAACGCGGGCACAGCAGAGGTGCCGCAGGCCGCTCAGGTGGGAAGAGGCTGCCAGCGCCGCAGCGAAGGGCCTGAGCTCCCGCAAGCCAGCGCCGAGGGGACACAGCGTCAGCGACTCCAGCCCCTCAGGCAGCATCGACAGCGCCACCTCCAGCGCCTGCTGTGAGAGCGCAGAGGGCACGAACCCCAGGCTCATCCAGACCGCCCGCAGCGATGACAGCCCCGCTGCCGGGGGCGGAGAGGAGAGCGAGAGGCCCGCATCGCAGAGGTCGAGGTGCGCCAGCGCCGGGAGGCGAGCGGATCCCAGCAGCGGCGCGAGCGTGCCGAGGTCAGCGGGCAGGACACGCACACGCCGGAGCGCTGTGGATCCTGCGCGACCGAGGGCAGCGAGCAGCGCGCTGGCGCCGCTCCCCCTGACCGAGAGCACCTCCACATGGCGCAGCAGGTCGAGCGGCTGCTCGCCCGGCTCCCCGCTCACCGACAGCGACAGCGACCGCAGCTCTGGCAGCACCGTGGAGAAGATGTCCGCGTCAGGCAGCGGGACATCTGCCGGAAAGTCGAGGTGCGTGAGCCCCTCGGCCAGGGGATGGGCCAGCAGCAGCGCGAGCTGCGCGGCGGTCAGCCGCCCGCTCACCGACAGCCGCCGGAGGGACAGCCCGCCAATGTCGAGCAGCCGGGGGATGAGGGTCTTGTCGAGCTTCTTGCACCGGGCGAGGACAAGCTCCTCCAGGCACGGCCCCGCCAGGCCGGCCACCACCCGGGCCGCCGTCGCGCTGGTGAGCACAGGGGTGTCCGACATCTCCAGGACACGCAGCGCCGGGAAGCAGCGGCTCTGGGCGAGCGGCCGCATCACCTTCAGCCGCAGGCCCCGAGAGACGAAGCGCAGCTCGGTCACCCGCGCGACATCCGGGCAGCGCGCCAGCCGGGCCACGTTTTCGCTGTCCAGGCGCGTGGAGAACGTCTCATCGAACCGCAGCACCCGCGCCAGGAGCAGGGCCGGCTGGCGCCCGGTCGCGAGCACAGCCCTCAGCCAGGCATCCGGCGCCCGGCGGAGCGCATCAGGCCAGTCGAGCAGAGCAGCATCCAGCGCGTCGAGCTGCGCAGGATCGAGACCGTCGGACAAGGCGACGAGCGCCGCCCAGCTCTCTCGGCTCGGGGTGGCGATCAGGGACGCAGATTCCATCGGAAGCATGGCCAGATGATACCGCCAGGAAGCCAGGATTGACCCGGTGTCGGGCACAGTCCTTGCTGACTGTTGCCGCAGGAGGCTCCGATGCTCACCCTGCTCCTCTCTCTGGCCGCACCCGCCGCGCCCGCGGGCACCCCAGGCTTCGTCTTCGACAACACCATGCTCTACGAGATGCCCTCCATCGATTCTGCTGCCCACGCCCTCTCACAGCGCTCCGACCTCGTCGTGACCGGCCCGTCGCAGGGATCTGGAAGCAGCCCCCGCATGATCCCGGTCCGCCTCTCTGGCGGACAGGAGGGCTTCGTCCAGTCCGGAGAGGTCGCGAAGCTCGTCAACGCGGACGGCGAGATGCACTACTACCTCACCGACCGCCGCAGACAAGACGACCACTTCGGGCTCCTTCTCGTGATGACCGATGCGGACGGCGAGCTGGTCAGCTACACCACCGGGCCGGTCTCCAGCGGCGAGCGGCTCCACCGGATCACCGACGTCGAGTGGCCGGGAGTCGACGAGCTTATCGTCCTCGAGGCGTACCGCTCCTCCTGCCCTGGCAGCACCACCTCAGTGGTGATGGCCCGGATCGGGGAGCACCTCGACACCGTCACCACCGTGTCCTCCGCCGGAGAGTCGACCTGGCACGATGTCACAGAGATCTACCGCCCGGTCAAAGATGCCGACGGTGTCGTCCGCTTCCGCCACCTCACCCAGGACACGTACCTCCCCGACCCGATCATCCGCGCACGCCCAGGCGTGCTCATCGCGGCAGAGTCGTACGAGGAGCCCTGGGGGGACCAGATGGGGCGGCGCTACACGATGAAGCGCACCTCTCAGCGTGTGATCGAGTGGTCGATCGAGCCGGTCGAGTGAGTAGATCCAGAGGGGCGCTTTTCTACAATGTCGAGATGTGTCCTCACGGAGCGCCAACCGAGAGGACGTCCTCCAACAGCGCGACGGTCCCAGCGCGCAGCTTCCCGCCGACCACAGCGTCCCCCGCCATGCGTGCAGTCCACGCCTCGGTAAATTCACCGGGGTAGACCAGCGACTCTTCGACAAAGAACGAGACGGTGTGCTCCGTCCCGTCGTCCTGCCAGGTCAGCACGTAGTCGGGCTTGCTCGTGACCACGGCCTTGCGGCCGGGCAGCTCCGAGAGGACGACGCCGAGCTTCGCCATGTCCGAGCCGTTGAGCGCCACCTGACCGGCCGAGCCGCGCAGGGTGCCCGCCGATGCTCCCGCCAGGGTGAGGTCTGGAGGGGTGGTGCAGCCGACAAGGAGGAGAATTGAGAGCAGTCGTGTCATACACACCTCTGTATCCAGACGCAGAGAGAAGCCCTCCAGACCGCCGAGCCGACGTGGATGCTACGGTGACAGAGCGAAATCGGGCGCATCTTCGCAGGGGACGCCTCCTCACAGCAAGTCATCACCTCTCCCCAGGCCGCCTCGCCGCCACGACGACAGGAACCCAAACTGCGCTGTATCTACCGCTTCTCACTGCTCCTTCTCGCCAGCGCCTGCGCGCGGGTGCGGCCGGTCCCCCCGCCTCCCGCTGTGGAGGCGGTCGCTCCCGACGACACGCCCCAGCCTCCCCAGGAGCCCCCGCGCGCGCGGGCTGAGTCGATGAACACCGAGTACTACCTGGGCTCTGCCGCCGAGGAGCAGGCGGGGTTTGCGTCCTCTGTCGAGCAGATCCAGGCCATCCAGACCCGGCAGGCCGCGGACCATGGCCAGGCCATCCGCCGGGGCTTCCACGCCAAGGCCCACGGCTGCCTGAGCGGCACCCTGGAGGTGCTGCCCGATCGTGATCCCCGGACCCGCTACGGGGTGTTTGCCGACGGGGTGGAGTCCTGGCCGGTGTGGGTGCGCTTCTCCAACGGGGTGGGCTGGGAGCAGGCCGACCGCACACTTGACGCCCGGGGCATGGCCGTCAAGCTGATGGGGGTGCCCGGAGAGAAGCTCATGGACGATGAGCAGCACACCCAGGACTTCCTGATGACCAACAGCCCGTCCCCGGTGGGCAGGAACGCCGAGGAGTTCATGGGCTTTGCCCAGCGCAACGCCCGAGGCCGGGTGCCGACCCTGCTCTATGGCGCCCGCCACCCCCGCACGGTGGGCCCCTCGCTGGCCAGGACCGGCGCCATCGACAGCACCGTCGCTGTGCAGTACTGGAGCGGCGGTCCCTACCACCTCGGCGCCCACCAGGCGATGAAGTACTCCGCGCGAAGCTGCACAGACAGCGACCGCAAGCCAGGCCGCAGAGACCCGGACTACCTCTCTGCCGATCTGCGAGACGCCGCAAGCGAGGGGCTGTGCTTTGAGTTCTATGTGCAGCTCCAGGTCGATCCCCGGAGAACCCCCATCGAGGATGCGGCCCGGGTCTGGAAGCCCTCCGTCTCCCCCGAGCTTCCGGTCGCCCGCCTGGTGCTGCCCCCACAGGACATCGAGGCGGCAGGGCGGGCTGGCTTCTGCCAGGGCCTGTCGATGAACCCCTGGCACAGCCTGGCCGCCCACCAGCCCATGGGACACATCAACCGGGCGCGGCGCTACGTCTACGACGCCAGCCGAGAGCACCGGCAGGGCGGCGGCGAGCCCACCGTCACCCCCTGAGGCGCCCTCCTGGGTCGATAGCAGACAACATGCGCGAAACCGAGCTCTACGCCCCCATCAAAGCCCTGCTCGAGTCCCAGGGCTACACCGTCAAGGGCGAGGTCGGCGCTGCGGACGTCGTGGGCGTGCGCGGCGCGGAAGACCCGGTCGTCGTGGAGCTCAAGACAGGCTTCTCCCTGTCCCTCTTCCACCAGGCCATCGCCCGACAAGCCATCACCGATGTGGTCTACGTCGCGGTCCCGCACAAGAAGTCGCGGGCCTCCCGGACCACCCTGAAGCGCAACACTGGCCTGTGCAGGCGCCTGGGTCTGGGGCTGATCCTGGTGCGCCTCCAAGACGGCCATGCCCAGGTGGTCTGTGACCCCGCGCCCTTCGCCTCTCGCAAGTCTCCCAGGCGCAAGGCCCGGTTGCTGCGGGAGTTTTCCCGCCTACCAGGAGACCCGAACACCGGCGGCTCGACCCGCAGAGGCCTGATGACCGCCTACAGAAGCGACGCCCTGCGCTGTCAAGCCTACCTGGAGGAGCACGGCCCCAGCCGCGCGATGGCCGTGGCAAAAGGGGCTGCGGTCCCCACCGCCCGAAAGATCATGGCCGACAACCACTACGGGTGGTTTGTGCGGGTCAGTCGTGGGGTCTATGGCCTGAGCGGCCCCGGTGAGCGATGATCACGTCTCGCCTCTGCTCGTCTCTGCCGCACCGGGTCGCTCTTGGGAGCGGGTCCGCGCGATGGGGGCTGGCGAACACAGTGGCGCCTACGCTCAACGGGTCGCGGGAAGCTCGGCGTCGACACCCAGCGACTCGAGAATGTGTATCGAGGCAGCGCGCTCCCCCGCCAGCGACTGCTCAATCGTCGGCACCACCACCTCGTGGGGAATCAGCGCGCTCCCGAGCGGCAGCCCGTCCACGTTCATCTCAAACTGGATGACGGGCACATCCACGACGATGCCAGAGTGCGGGAGCTTGAGCTCGAACGAGACGCCGCTGGTGTTGCCGTGGAAGCCGCCGCTGGTCGGCTCCCCCACGACGTGCCCGCGCTCGCGCGTGTACAGCATGTTCGCAAGCTCGCTCCCGCCCGAGTAGGTCGCCGTCCCCACCGCGACGTACAGCTCGCCGCTGAACGCGTGCCTGGGC
>Ga0316202_10003198_pt1 | contig 10108 bp, 3 predicted proteins | sample 3monrhotite_MG_FD_204934 | JGI IMG/M metagenome (GOLD analysis project Ga0316202, IMG submission 204934) | Microbial mat bacterial communities from mineral coupon in-situ incubated in ocean water Damariscotta River, Maine, United States -... | ecosystem: Environmental > Aquatic > Marine >...
TGCTCGCGAGTGCGGGTCGCGCGATTCCTGCCGGGGCGCGCGGCTCGATCACGCTGCTCTCCGACGGCCTCGCCACCGACCGCCGCTGGGGTCCGGCCGTGCAGGATCTGCAGGCGCGGGGCCTCCCCGTCCACGTCGTGCCGCTGCGCGCCGAGGGGCGCCCGGTCACCCTCGTCGGCGTGCAGGTGCCCGACGTCGTGCGCGTCGGCCACACGGCGCGCCTCGCGGTCGACCTGGCCGGGAGCCGCGACGTCGCGACGGTCGTGTTGGTCGACGCGCGCGGGGCCGAGCTTGCGCGCGCCACGGCCCGTGCGCCCGTCGTCCTCGCCTACGAGCCGGAGCAGGCCGGCGTCCACGAGGTCGAGGTGCGCGTGCTCGGCCCGGACGGGGCCTACGCCGCCACGCCGTACAACCACCGCCAGGTGCGCCTCGCGGTGCAGCCGCCCTTGCGCGTGCTCTACGTCGGCGAGCGCATGCAGGAGGGCGGTCCGAAGCTCGGCAACCTCGTCGGCCCGGGCTTCGAGCTCGTGGCACCGCACGCGCAGCCCGAGAACCAGCTCTACGCCTCGGACCTCGTCGTCATCGACGATGCAACGGCCGATCGCGTGCCCGAGCGCATGCAGCGCACGATCCTCGCCCTGGTGGACGCCGGACGGCTGGGCCTCGTCATGGCGGGCGGGCGCGCGGCGTTCGGCGCCGGGGGCTGGCATCGCCAGCCGCTGGCCGAGGCGCTGCCCATCGAGATGATCCAGAAGGAGGAGAAGCGCGATCCGAGCACGACCCTCGTCGTGATCATCGACACCTCCGGTTCGATGGGGGGCAACCGCGTCCAGCTCGCCAAGGAGGTCTCGCGCCTCGCCATCCGCCGGCTCCTGCCGCACGACAAGGTCGGCATCGTCGAGTTCTACGGCGCCAAGCGCTGGGCCGCGCCGATCCAGCCGGCCTCGAATGCCATCGAGATCCAGCGCGCCCTCAACCGGCTGAACGCGGGCGGCGGCACGGTGATCATGCCGGCCATCGAGGAGGCCTTCTACGGCCTGCAGAACGTGCGCACGCGCTACAAGCACGTGCTCGTGCTGACCGATGGCGGCGTCGAGCAGGGCGCCTTCGAGCCGCTCCTGCGGCGCATGGCCGACAAGGGCATCACGGTCTCGACCGTCCTCGTGGGGCCGGGCATGCACAGTGAGTTCCTCGTGAACCTCGCCAACTGGGGCAAGGGACGCTTCTACGGCGTGCCCAACCGCTTCAACCTGCCCGAGATCATCCTCAAGCAGCCCGCCAGCGCCCACCTGCCTTCCTGGCGACCGGGCCGCCACGCCCTGGCCACGCGCGGGGCGAGCGGTTGGTGGGAGGGCGTGAACCGCGGGGCGATCCCGCCGCTCTCGGGCTACGTCGAGGCGCGCGCACGGCCCGGCGCGGACGTGCTGCTCGAGGTGGCCGCCAGCAAGCATCCCGTTCTCGCGACCTGGCGCCATGGCCTCGGTCGCGTCACCACGCTGCTTACCGAGCCCACGGGGCCGGGGACCGCCAGCTGGGCCGACTGGGGCGACCTGGGGACATGGCTCGCGCGCGTGCTCGCGCGCACCGCCTCCGAGCAGCGCCGGCGCTTCCGCGCGCACGCCACGCGCGACCGCGACGAGCTTGTGCTGCGCATCGAGGCCACCCGTGTCGACGAGGCGCCGCAAGCCGAGTTCCGCGCCACGCCCGATGGGGCGTGGGCGGCCGTCGCCGTGAGGCCGCGCGCCCCGGGGCTCTGGAGCGCGCGTGCGCCCGCCACCGCGGCCGGCGTGTTCCGCCTGGTCTCGCCCATGCCGGGCGCGCCGCTGCGGGTCGTGCCGACCGACGACGTCGTGCCCGAGCATCAGGTCGCCGCGACGCGCGGCCTCGACCTCGCGCGTCTCGCGGCGGTGACTGGGGGGCAAGCCGTCCCCCTCGAGGGCGCCGTGGCCTTCGTGCCGCTGGCGGGCGGTGGGGCTGCGCCGATCGGCGTCGTGCCGCTCTGGCCGTGGTGCCTGCTCGTCGCCTTGCTCCTCTACCTCGCCGAGATCGCCTGGCGGCGTCGGCCCCGCGGAGGCGCCCAATGATCCGTCGCCTGTTCGTCCTCTCCCTCGTGGCGTTGTTGTGGATCGCGCCCGTGCGCGGGGTCCACGCCGAGCCCGAGGACGCCCCCGCCACGACGCTCGAAGCCGGGGTCGCCGCGGCCCTCGAGGACGCGCTCGCAGCCGGCAGCACGCACCCGGGTGCGGACGAGCTCTATCGCCAGGCCGTGCTCCAGCATGGCGACAGCGCCCTCCTGACCGCAGCCCTGGACGCGATCCTCGCCGACGACGCCGCGGCCCCGGCGCGCCAGGCCGCCGCGCGCTGGGTGCTCGGGCACATCCGTCGGCGCGAGGGCCGTCTGCAGGAGGCGCTCGCCCAGTTCGAGCCCCTGGCCAAGGCCGGCGACGTGCGTGCGGCGCTGGAGGTCGGCACCGTCAGTGACGCCCTCGGGCAGGCACGCAAGGCCTGGGATACGTGGAAGGCCGTGCTGCCGAAGCTCGACGATCCGGCCGAGGCCTTGGCCGTGCGCGTGCGCATGGCGCTGCTGGGGCGCAGCGGCTCCAAGAGCGTGCAGTTCGCCCTGGCGGAGGTCGCGGGCGCGCCGGGTCTCGACCCGGCGCTGCGCAACCGGGCCGCCATCGTGCTCGCGCTCAAGGGCCATCCGAAAGACGCCCTCGCGCTGTTCGTCTCGAAGGGCGAGGGCCGCGAGCGCTTCCGCGAGCAGGCCCGCCTGGCGGACTGGGCCCTGGCCGCCAAGGACGCCGCGCGCGCGCAGCAGCACGCGTGGAACGCCTACGAGGCCGCGCTGCTCACCCGCGACCGACGCTTCGCCTTGACCGTGCTGGTCGAGTCGCATCGTGCCGACAAGACCCTGCAGACCCTGATCGATCGCTTCGCGGCGACGGACGATCTGGAAGACGCCGCGCGCAAGGTGTGGATCGATCTCCTGCGCGAGACCGGGCAGGTCGACGAGGCCCTGCGGCTCTTCCGCGAGGGCGCCGAAGGGCAGTTCTCCGTGGAGATGCGCCGGGAGCTGCTCGAGCTCTGCCGCGAGTCGGGCAAGGAGCAGGTCCTGCTCGACGCCTTCCAGGAGATGATCGCCGCCGAGCCCGCCACGATCGAGTGGCGCGAGGGCTTGAGCCGCCATCACCTCGAGCGCGGCGCACGCGCGGACGCCGTGGCCGTCTGGGCGTCCTACCTCCAGGACGAGAAGCTCACGAAGTACCTGCTCTCCGCGGCCTCCGCCCTCCAGGGCATCGGGCTCGACGACGAGGCCGAGCGCTTCGCCGAGGCCGCGCGGACCCGCGGGCAGTCCACGCCTGCGGCGCTGCTGTTCCTGTTCGGGCTCCACAAGAGCCGCGGTCGGATGGATCTGGCCGAAAAGGAACTCACGCGACTCGACGAGTTCGCGGCCGTGGACTCGCCGGCGCGCATCCAGCTCGCCGAGGCGTACGAGCAGCTCGGCAAGAAGAAGCGCGCCGTCGAGATCCTCTCGGCGCTGAGCGCGGCCCGGGCCGGCTCGGGGGGCGAGGACCTCGAGATGCACCTCGCTTGGCTCCTCTCCGAGGTCGGCGAGGAAGACGAGGCCATGCAGCGCTGGCACGGCCTGTGGAAGCGCATCAACTCGATCCCGCGGCGCCGCTACGTCGAGGATCGCCTCATGACCGTGGCGTCGCGCCTCGGCAAGCTGGCCGACATCGCGATCGAGCTCGAGGAGAAACTCGCGGCCGGCACCGCCGATGCGCGCGACAGCGGCCTGCTCGTGCGGCTCTATACCAAGGCCGGCGATCCCGTCTCCGCGACGGAGATCATCGAGGAGTACATGAAGGCCGTCGGCGCGGCGCCCGTGAAGATGCTCGTCGAGAAGAGCCGCGTGTTCCTCGCGTGCAACGACTACCACAACTACGAGAAGACGATCCGCGAGCTCATCCGCGTGGACGCCGAGGGCGAGGGGGACTACCTGCGCCAGTTGGCGATGAGCCAACTCGAGCGCGGCAAGCCCGACGAGGCCCGCGCCGTCCTCGAGCAGCTCAAGGCCAAGGAAGATGGCTCCGACAGCGCCGAGTTCGAGGCCGGCGTGCTGGCCCTGGCCGGCTTGCGCGCGGACGCCGTGAAGGCCTACCGCCGCGGCATCGCGCGCTACCCCGATCGCATCGAGAGCTTCCTCCTGATGGCCAACCAGATGGCCCAGGTCGGCCAGGCCGATCGCGCGGTCGGCATCTTCCAGCACATCGCCGAGAAGGCCCGCAAGGATGACCTCTTCACCATCGCCGTCGACGGCATGCTCAACCTCGATGCCCCCGCGCCCGTGCTGCGCTGGGCGCGGCGTCAGGCCCTCGGCCGCCTCGCCGGTCGCCACGACAAGATGTACCTCTACCAGCTCATCGCCGACCTGAGCGAGGAGCTGGGCGACAAGGAGATGCAGCTGCGGGCGCTGGAGAGCGCGCTGCCGATCATCGGCGAGCGTCGTTCCTCCCTGCTGCGCGAGCTGATGGATCTCTCGAAGGGCCCGCGCGGCGATCGCACGCGGCACCTCGGATACGGCCGTCGGCTGATCGGCCTCGGGGAGATCGCGCCGCCCGGCGTGTACCTCGATCTCGGGCAGGCCTTCCTCCAGAACGGCGAGGTCTCCAACGCGGCCAAGACGTTCGCGCTGGCGACGGACCTGCCGGACTGGGGCTCCTTCCAGGCCCAGGTGGCCACCGCGTTCGAGACGGCGGGCTACCGCGAGGAGTCCTTGCGCACCTACCAGCGGCTGCTCGTGAGCTCGCCGGGGGATGCGGCCCTCCTGCTGAAGGTGGGGGAGTTGCAGGAGCAGGTCGGGCGCGATGATCTCGCGGCGGGCCTCTACACGCAGGCCATCGATCTGATGATCGCGCGGCGCCCGCTCTCCACCGTCATCAAGGAGAAGAAGAAGGACAGCCGTCCCTGGTACTGGTACGGCGAGCGCAACGTCGACGACTACGACCAGTTCTACGCACGCACGCTGACCGGGCTGCTCACGACCCTCGGCGCCGAAGGCGAGGCGAGTGCGTACCTCGACGCCCAGCGAGCCAAGCTGGACGCGGCGCATGCGGCGCGCCGCACGCTGCTCGCCGAGGCTCCGGCCGCGGAGCCGCAGCCGGAGGACGACGACGACAAGCAGGCCGTGCTGCGTGCCTGGCCGCGTCTGCAGAGCCAGGCGACGTTGGTGCGTCGCGCCGCGATCGCCTTCGGTCGTGCCGAGGTCGCCGAAGAAGTCGACCTCGCCCTGCTCGCGGCCTTCCCGAAGGACAAGGACCTGCTCAAGACCCTCGTGCAGGATCGCCTCGGCTGGGGCCTCGTGGCCTCGGCCCGGCGCCTGATCGATGGCAGCGGCCGTGACGAGGAGGAGCGTCGCAAGCTCGGGTTCCTCGTCGGGCAGGCCGGCGAGTCCTCGACCGGGCTTGTCTCGTTGCTCGAGGCCAATCGGCTCTTCCTGCCGCTGCTCGTGGAAGGTGACGACGCGGCCGCGCGTGCCCTGCTGCGCCGGCTCGACTTCTCCCGGCTGAGCAAGGATGACCAGGAGCTCATGCCGGTGCTGCAGTCCGCGGCCCTCCAGATGCAGGACGGGCGGCTGGCCCTCTCCCTGGGGCGGCACTGGATCAAGGTGCTGATGAAGCGCGACAAGGCGCCCGACGCGCCGTATCGCTTCCGTCCCGTGCTGCAGAAGATCCAGGGGCTGCTGAGCGCGGAGCAGTACCGCAGCCTCTGCGAGTACGTCGTCTCGATGATCCTCGAGGATCCGAAGTCGGCCGGCAACTGGCTGCAGCTCATCCCGGACCTGCAGCGCGGCTTCGAGAAGCCCCTGCTCGACGAGGAGCAGCGCAAGAGCCTGCTGGAGAAGCTCGACGGCAACCGCTGGTATTGGCTCGGGAGCTTCTTCGCTCTCGTCAAGGCCGACGAGCGGGCGGGCGTCCTGCGCTCGATCCTCCCGAAGGTGCCCGCCACGCGGCGCATGCAGTTCATCCTGACGCTGGTGGAGCAGATCGAGGACGACATCGACGGCGACTTCGCCGACCTGATCGTGCAGTCCTTCGCCGCGGCGTTGGAGGACCTCGATCGCGGCGACCAGTTCGCCTACTACCAGTTCCTGAACGTCGCCCGCGGTGCGTCGAACCCGGCGCTGCGCATGCGCCTGACCGCCGTGCCCATCGAGAAGAAGAACCAGAACGTGCTCGTGCGCGCGGCCTACGCCGTGATGCTGAAGAAGACGGGCAAGGAGGACGAGGCCCTGGCCTTGGCGCTCGAGACGCTCGACGATCTGTTCGGCGCGAAGAAGCACTACACGGTCAACCAGGCGCGCAACCTGCTGCTCGACGAGTTCCTGCCCAAGCACCTGCCGGCCTTCGTGGCGGCCGTGGACAAGCGCGCCGAGAGCGGCGGTAGCGTCGACCTGACGAACTTCCGTATCGACCTGGTGCGCCGCAAGAACGACTCCCTCGCCCTGCTCGAGGCCTACCGCAAGGCCGTCGTGGATCATCCCGACAACGAGCCGTTCAAGGACCGGCTCTACAACCAGCTCAACGCCCAGGGGCATGTCGCCGAGGCCATCGCGCTCCTGCAGGCCCGGATCGAAGCCAAGCCCGACAACGTCAACCTGCGCAACCGGCTCGTCTACCAGTGGCGGCGCCTGGGCAACCCGGAGCAGGTGCTCGCCGTGAAGGCCGAGATCCGCAAGCGCCAGGAGGCCAAGGGCGAGAAGGCCCGCCCGAAGGCCAAGACGTGGGTCTCGATCCATGACGTGCAGAAGGCGGTCGAGGCCGACGAGCTCGAGAAGGCCCAGCACACGTTGCGGCGCTTCTGGCGTCGGTTCCAGACCGGTACGCCGCGCGGCGCGCGCGGCTTCTTCATGATGCCGGTCATGAGTGCCCGCGGTCAGGTCTGGCCCGTGAAGTCGACGGCCAAGCCGGACCCCAAGCGCAAGCGCGGTGGTCTCGACGCGTGGATCGACAAGCCCGAGAAGCCGGCGCAGTCCAAGGATGCCTACGACGTGCTCGCCACGATGCCCTTCGGCCGTGCCGAGATGGAGCGCCAGCTACGTACGTGGGAAGGGCCGCAGCTCTCCAGCGGTGGGCCCGTCCTGGACGGGGTCGCCGCTGGCCTGGCCGCGACCGAGGGCGCGGGCCCTGCCGTGGCGCGGCTGCTGGCCGAAGCCCAGGCCGGTCGCGCGGGCAAGCGCGAGTACGGCTTGCTGCTGACGCTCTTCGAGAGCGCGCCCGATGACGTCGTGCGCGACGCGGCGCCCTTGCTGCGCGACCTCGAGCGCACCCTGACGCCCACGGACGCCGGCCAGCTGCGCCGGCTCGCGCGCGTCTGGGCCCGTCTCGGGGACGCGGCGCGCGCCGGGCGCATCTACCGCTGGTGCGGCACCCGCGCAAGTGCGGGCGGGCGATTCTTCTGGGGCCGTCGCGGCGATCAGCCGATCCCCGCGCAGGAGCTGCTCGAGGAAGTCGGGCGCGTGCTCGACGGCGCCGAGCGCCTCAAGACGGTCGAGGCCATCCTCGCCATGAGCGATCCCGGGCATGACACGCGCTTCGGGCCCACCACGCGCGACGGCTACGAGGCGCTCGTGCTCCAGACCTGGCTCGACCTGCTCGGCCCGCAGGAGGCCCTGGTGCGCTGCCGGGCCATCTGCGATCGCATGGCGGCCGGGAGCGAGCTGCCCCAGCGTCGCACCGCACTCCTCGCCGCGGGCCTGCTCGTCGGCGCTGGCGAGACGACCAAGGCGGTCGGGGCGCTCGAGTCGGGCCTCTGCAAGATCGTGCCGCCGGCGGGCACCCCGGCCCACCACCACTTCTGGTTCAACCAGCCGGGTCGCATGACCCACGACGACATCCGCCGCCTGTTCCCGGTCGATGCGCCGGACACCGAGGAGCACCGGGCGTGGCTCGTGGCCGTGGCCGAGGCGCTGCCGACCTGGGTCCGGGACGAGCGCGTGGCGGAGACGAACCTCGTGGAGCCGCTGGCCATCCTGATGGTGCGCCTGCACGCCGTCGGGGAGACCGAGCGCGCGTTGGCCCTGCTCGGCACGCTCGAGTCATGGACGCGCGACCGCGCCTACCACCTGCTGTGGGTCGCCGATGTCGCGCGCGTGCTTGGGGACGACGCCCACGCGGCGGCGGTCGAGCGCCGCCTCTTCGACGAGAACCGCCTGAGCCTGGCGCGTACGCCGGATGTGCTCCTGCGCGTGCGCGACCGCGAGGGAGCGGATGCCGCGCTGGCGCTGGGCGAGGCCAAGGCCGAGTGGACCCGCTACCCCGCGCTGCTCGAGACGCTCGGCACGATCGCCGAGGACGCGGGCATGGACGACGAAGCCCTGCTGTGGCGCGCCGCCGCGCAGCGCAGCGAGCAGGCCGCCAAGGAACTCAAGGCCCTGGACGAGCGCGGAGGCTAGCCCGGTTGGGCTAGAGCCCGCGTAGGGCGGCGGCGAGTTCCTCGGGGAGCTGCGTCGAGCGCCCGGTGGCTTTGTCGACCGCGACGTGCACGGTCTGCAGTACGGCGGCCTCGTCCCCGGCCGGGTTCACGAACCGGTAGGTGAGCGTGAAGGAGCGTGACTTGACCGCGGCCACGAGGACCTCGATGCGCAGGTCGTCGCCCAGGCGCAGCATGGCGCGGTAGTCGGACTCGGCGTGCACGATCGGGTAGAGGACCGGGCATGTGGCCAGGTCGGCCGGGAAGGACTGCCCGATCGCGTCGAGCAGGTCCTCGTACGCCAGGTGCGCGAGCTGGAAGTAGCGCGCGAAGAACACCACGCCCGCACCATCGGTGTGCTGCAGGCGGATCTTCGTCTCGAAGACGTGCATCAGGCCGGGACGACGATCTCGACGATCTCGATCTCGAACACGAGATCCTTGCCCGAGAGCGGGTGGTTGCCGTCGAGCACGGCTTCGTCGTCTTCGAACGCCGTCAGGACGACCTGGACGGCACCCTCGGGCGTCTCGAGCTGGAGCATCGTGCCGAGGTCGGAGCCTTCGGGCAGCTGCTCGCGCTTGACGCGCACCATCATCTCCTCGTGGCGCTCGCCGTAGCCACGGTCCGGCGCGATGTCGACGGTCTTCTTGTCGCCGACCTCCATGCCGATCACCGCCTCGCTGACGCCCGGGATCAGCTCGCTGCTGCCCGCCGTGAACTCGAGGGGGTCGCCGCGCTCGTAGGAGGAGTCGAACTGGTCGCCTTCCTTGAGGGTGCCCTTGTAGTGGATGCGGATACGGTCGCCGTTCTTGATGCTCATGGGCGGTGAGTATAGGCCCGCTGCGCCCTGCTGGCCCCCAGGAGCCACCCTGCCCCGCGTGGATCGTTTTGGGACGCTTTGTGGCGCGTTCGGATCCGGGTCGGTTGTGGGGCAGGGCGGGTCTGCGATACTTCCGTCCCGCCCCCGTCCCCGGGGGCCGTGCGGATGGAGTTGGATGATGCAGCGCTTGGCCCTGACCTACCTCGTCGCGGTGACCCTGCTTGCCATGGGGGGGCTGGCCGCATCGGCCGGTGAGACGGGGGCCCTGCCGCCCGACCGGATCACGCAGCAGCAGATCGCCAGCGGAGCGATCGCCCAGACCGAGATCCGCCGTCAGGGCCTCATCATCTTCTCGACGCCCTTCAACCGTCACGACGGCTACGGGGACGACGAGCGTCCGACGATGGGGGGCAACGGGACCTTCCTGCGGATCAACGGGCTCGATGCCCAGTCCTGCCTCGAGTGCCACAGCGTCGTCCGTGCGGGCACGATGCCGCCCGTGCTCGGCATCGGTGGTGTCGGCGGCTCGAATGCCAACGCGATCGTGAAGCCGACCCTGCTGGGCTCGGTCGACATCGGCGGCGGCACCAACCAGTTCGATGGTCGCTTCGCCAATCCGCCCTTCCTGTTCGGCTCCGGTGGCGTCGAGTTGGTGGGGCTGGAGATGACGCGCGACCTGCAGCGCCTCAAGCAGCAGGCCATCGCCACGCCCGGCACGCCCGTCGAGCTCGTGTCCAAGGGCGTCCACTTCGGCTCCCTGGTGGCGAACGCCGCGGGCGAGGTCGACACGACGAACGTCACGGGCGTGAAGCCCGA
>Ga0316202_10003199_pt1 | contig 10106 bp, 6 predicted proteins | sample 3monrhotite_MG_FD_204934 | JGI IMG/M metagenome (GOLD analysis project Ga0316202, IMG submission 204934) | Microbial mat bacterial communities from mineral coupon in-situ incubated in ocean water Damariscotta River, Maine, United States -... | ecosystem: Environmental > Aquatic > Marine >...
TAACATGTTTGATTACCCCTCAAAAATTCACAACCAAAAATCTCAAATGTCTCAAATGTCTCAAAAACTCGTAAGACCAAAATTTACTCGCTCAACGAACCAAAAATCACTAATTAACCAAAAAACCTCAACCGTAACACTTTCCTTCATATGACCAAAATCATCTTAAATTTACTCGTAAGACCAAAATCAAGAAAAATTTTTTTCTATTCCTAATATTAAAAAAACAAACTCAAACATTTCTCAAAAATGCCCATCTCAAGATTGACCAAACTTTCCAAACTTTTCCGTCAGTTTAAAATTGACCATCCCGAGGTGCAACTTACATGGCCTCCTAACAAAAAAGAAGAAAAAATGCTCCTTAAACAAACACCAAGAGAGTTACCCAAAAAAATCAAAAAACCAAAATCAAAAAGAGGACATTTCTTCCAACTAGCGAAACAACTAGGATATAACCAGTCATATAGACAATCCTCAATAAAAAAGCTACAAAACTATCTTCTGAACGAAGGATATGATACAATTCTTGATTTAGCTAAAAATGAACCAGATACTTATGAAATCACCTTTTTGTTGTGTGATAAACCAAAATTAAGAGCGTTCCTCGAAGCATTACCTCAATCAGCACGCTATGGAATCAAACTTGGAAAAAGACTATTACCTATGAATGATCGTTTCTTTAACAGAGACATTGACGTGAACTTACATGAAATACAAAGCGGAAACCAATCAGAAAGTGACATAGAATACGTATTAGAACATATATGTAACCAAGACACAGCCTACATAACACCAATGAACCAAGAAAAATTATTTTCAAGAGGAGGCTTCTTCCCATTTAACCTTAAACCATATGAAGGAAAAGATAAAGAGTTATATGCAAAATATGTGCAAACTTACCGAAGATATGTAAGAGAACAAGATGAAAACTACGTCGACTGCCTTGGACACGCAATATCAATCAAATTCCCTGAACTCTTCAACGAATATCTTTCATTCAGAGGATTGAACCAAGGAACTACCCTACAAGCTAACCGCTTAGGATCACTAGCTAAAACCCTTAACATCAAAATAGATTTGTACAAATATAAGGATATACAACAAAAAGATAAAGGAACAATTCGTTCACATTTCAAAGGAGCCAATGAATCAGCACCCGAAATTAAGTTAACACTCTTGGAAAACCATTATTTTTTATATGAACAAACAGAGATGACCTCCAACCAACTAAACAGACTGACAAACAGTCGCAACCGACCACATCTCGACAAAAAAGCCAAACACATTACATCCCTTACCTTCATTAAACAGTCTATTGAAAAAAACCTAGTTGTACCTTTTACAGCAGATCAATGGATGGAAGTACCCCTCACACTTAAAAACAAACTACCAGAAATTACACCTCAGAATGTAAACTATATAGATGGACATGTACCTGTATTATCAAAACAAAATTTCTCAACAAAACCTAGAAAACAAAAAACATACTTTCCTATCTATTACGATACCGAAACATATCCAGGCAAAAAAGGAGTGTTCACAGTATATCAACTCTCATTAACCTACAAAGCACTCGATGGTAACTGGTACACTATCACACACGATAACTTACCACCAGCAGAAATAATCAAAAATTTCTTTGAAAGCATTCAAAAACTAATGTCTAACTTTCCTAAATCTCACACAGTTGTTTGTGTGGCCCACAATCTAGCCTTTGACATTCAAGCAATAATGCGGTACAACCTTAAAGGACTATCAATCATAAGAAGAATAGGACAAAGTAAAGCTTCCACAAAAACATTAGATTGTAAATATTACGGATTAGACATAAGATTCCAAGACTCTAACGCATTCCTTACAATGCCTTTGGCTAGTTTTTCTAAATCATTTAACCTGCAAACCGAGAAAGGACCCTTCCCTTATGACGCAATGGATGAACGAACTGTTAGTACAGGAACACTTACTTTAAACAGAGCTCTTAATAACCTTCCTAAAAAGGACATACCCAGATTTATGCAAGCAATCGTACCATTCCTTAAACCTGACAACAAAATTGACATCATAGCATACAGCAAATATTATTGTGAATTGGATGTAAAACTACTAAGAGAAGGCTTTGAAATCTTTAGACAAGGAGTACGAGAATCTTTTGGAGTAGAAATCTTTGATACCATCTCAACACCAAGCCTAGGACAGAAAATACTCAAAATGCAAGAATTTTATCAACCAATCCCAAGCGTTAAAGGCTCCTTGAGAGATTATATAAACAAAACTTGTGTTGGAGGACGAACAGTAACCAGAGACAACAAAACACATGACTGCACCCAAAACAAATTAGTAGATCTTGATGTGACCTCATTATACCCCTATGCATTTACCTTCGTGACTGATGTACCTATATCCGAACCTAAAAGAACAAAAGAGAATCTAAATAGGAGTTTTAAACAAATAGACGAACTGTATGAAGCTCTCGAATTACCTAAATCAACTTGGTTGTTCTGTGACGTGAACATTACAAAAATAGACAAACCTAGACACATACCTAGCCTATCAACAAGAAATATTGAAAAAGGAACTCGTGACTGGGAAGATAAACCAGGGCGGTACACACTGAACCATATTCAATTAGAAGATTTGTGTAGATTCCAAGAAATAACATTCGAATATCTAGGAGGAATATACTACCCTAAAGGACCAGATGATGTTAGTTTCAAAAACTTCTTTCTGGATTTATTTCAAAAAAGAGACAATTACAAACAAAAGAAAAACCCACTACAGCTAGTTTACAAACTACTCATGAACAGCCAACATGGAAAAATGACACAAAACCCAATCGACACCGTAGAGAGTTTTAAAGACGTAGGCACACCAGACAAATCAACCATTTCCGAACAAGAGTATAGAAACTACCTCTCTAAACATTACCATGAGATCATTGAGGCTTACGAGTTAACCCCTCTAGACAACACAGCAAATAATAGAACAAGGTATATGATCAAAAAAACAAAACCAATCGCAGATCATACAAACCAAACCCAAGTTGCTAGCATTATGTACGCTTTCTCAAAAAGAATTATGAACGAAGTGATCTACTTAGCTGAAGACAACAACATGCCAGTTTATTATACCGATACTGATAGTATGTTTATGGACAAACACAATTCCAAAAAACTTGAACAAATCTTTAAAAACAAATATGGAAGGGACTTTCAAGGAAAAGGACTTGGATTCTTTCATAGTGATTATGATGTAGACGAAGCAGCAGATAGTGACACATACGCCCAAGGAGTGTTTTTCGGTAAAAAAGCTTATTTCCTCCAATGTCATTACAAAAACAGACAAACACTTAACAATGATATTAAAATGATAGAAAGAATGAAGGGAGTACCCAACTCAGCTGTTAGAGAATACTATAGAAGCCACGACACAAATCACTATGACCTGATGACAAAAATATCAAAAGGCGAAGAAGTAACATTTGACTTAACTACCAACCAAGTCCGATTCAATGTAAACAACACATTCGAATACAGCAAGAAAGACAAATTCACAAGAACTGTACAATTCAAAGGCTTAGGGGACATCAACAAGGAGTGTGACTAAACCATCAGCATCAACTCCCACCTCTGAAGTCATACTATCAATAAAAGACAAATATTCCACCAAACCCATTCCATAATTTTGTAACATAAAACTTCTAAGTATACAATGTTTTCCACAAGTACCTATATCACCACTAACCTTTTGTAACCTTTCTCTGTTGTAAATAACCTCCTTACCCTCATCATATTCATTATCCAAAATATTCAAAATATCTCTGGGACTTTGATTGAGAACCTTATTGATTTTATCTGGAATTATACTTACCTCATGAGCAGGAGGATCACCATAACTGTTGAAAAACTCTACTACATTGTTGTATTTAAGAAGAACCACCCAATGACCCGTATTAGGAGCACTCTCAATAAGCAAAATACAAGCCCCATTAGCAGACGGAATAAGACAATCTATAGAGTAAATATCCTTTAACTCCGAATAAGTTCTGATCTTCACTTCATATCCTAAATACTCTTTTATCTTCTTGTCACTAGTAAACTCAGCTAAATTTTCCTTAATGTAATCAGGATCTAATAACATCTTACCCTTCAAAACCATTTCTAATCCATCTACCTCAGCTTTAGAAACCATTCTTTATTTGTAACAAACTTATTTTTTTATCCTTCTGGCCTTTTCTTCTTCAAACACTTCATTAACATACTCCATAGTCCTTCTAAAGATAGCATCACCAATGTTTTTATGATTCAATATCAAATGCTCAACCATGTCTTGAAGCTCCTTCTTTTTAACACCATCAACATTATAACTAACACCACCCCAAACCGATTTACCGGAACCTTTTCTTAACATGATAATAACTTTTCTTAGATTTTTAACAGGAAGTTTCCTAGCTGTCCCTATCAACTCATCTTTTATCTTATGATGTGACATAACACTATCACCAACATGATTTGCAATAGGATCCAAAGGCCCATGCTCACTCTCCAAAATAACATCATTTTTATGGGGTTGCAGAGGTTTAAGAAACGAAATAGGATCATATTCTTGACGTACATCTGTTTGATTATCTCCAGGCTTATCACCGGTTAGTAACTGAACAGGAGTCACAGGCTTTCCAATAGTAATAATATCATAACTCACAAACCCCTCAGTTAATTCTGGTTTTTTACCCAACCACTCTGCAATAGATCCACCCAAACTAGACCCAACAATAAACAATCTGTATTTTCCCTTTCCATACTTTTTAACAACCTTCTTTTGAATCTCTTGAGCCCCCAAAAAACGTTCACCTCTGTAATTTAAAGCTAAACCAACATCAACTAACACATCTTTCTTTGTTTTCGTACCTCTAATATTAGAAATAACAACACCATACTCCCCACTCGTAGGAGGCTTAACATATACTTGAAACTTAGATGTAGATAGTTTAAAATCAGTCATATAACCATAACTAGAGAGATCCCAATCCTTCGTTTTATCAGATTCATGGTTAAGTTGTTTTATAAGAGCAGCTTGTAACTTTGCTCCTCCCTTCTTTTTAACACCAACATGCATTTTTTTTTTTCCTTCTTTACTTAACAACTCAGATAATTTTTCTTGTATTTTAACACCAAGCTCTGACTTTTTCTCTGTAATGAAATCAAGTATTTTCGGAAAGGTTTTCAATTCCTCATCATACCCAAGCATTTTAAGATTATGTAAAATCATCTCTTTAGTAGGTCTTCCACTCTGTGTCTTATCTTCTATCAATCGTTCCATTAAACACAACTTTGACTTTTTTTGATAAAGCTTACCAACCGGAGAGTTAATAATAGACAATAGCTTCTTTTCTTGCTCAACACGATCAGGGTCATCCATAATTTTCGTTAATGTATACCGTCTTTTCAACACTTTGTAATCTTCTCCCTTTTGACTAAGTTTTTGTATATCAAGTAGGATTCCATCTATTACTTCCTGTTTCGAAAAAGTATGATAGGTCTTAGGGTTTTTAAATGTATCTTGCTCAAACTCAAAATAATAATTAACAGAGTACTCTACAAATTCCCCCTTGGGATCAACCCAAACTAGATCAAATTTGATTATCGACTTCTGACTAAATAAATACAAAGCTAACTGAATGTTGTTCAAAAACTCACTATAAGTCCATTTTAAAGCATTACCCCAACTATTCTTTCCTGCCTTTATGTCAACAATATAAACATTAGGGTCATTTTTTAGTTTCTTTAAGGTATTAGCTAACATTTCATAAGCATCCATTTGGGGACTTACTCCTGCAGACTTCTTAACAAAAACAAATTCCTGTAAATCAACATCGTTAGGGTACTTAATTTTTCCATCAAGATAATCATTATAGCTCCCTATTATTTTCAAATTCCCACCAAGATTAAGAATATCTAAAAGTTTCTCTGACATTTTGTTTTTTATATGAACCAATAGATAAAATGAATATCGAACAAGAAGGCCATTTAGTTTGTAGGATTTATGATGCTACGACAAAGAAAAGAAAGAAAGGTAAAAACATCTATGTGACAGGGGAGTTGGATAAGGTTGAATGTCCTTTCGCTTCCTTAAAGGCTAAAAAAGATGATGTCTTACAAATATGTCCAAGAGGTAAAGAAAGAGATGTGGTTTACATAACAGGATCGTCAGGAGCAGGAAAAAGTCACTTTGCATCTCGTTTTATATTAGAGTACATGGCAGAAAATCCAAAAAACCCAGTATATCTATTTTCAAGTATATCTCAAGATAAGTGTATGGATGCTCTAGCTGAAAAAGGGCTCAAACGGGTGGTGTTGGGAGAAGATTTTGTTAATACCTCTTTTATTCTAAGTGATTTTGAAGATTCTTTGTTGATTTTCGATGACATAGACGTAATTGTTGATAAAAGACTCAAGACCAAACTATATCAAATATTAAATAACCTTCTTATGACCGGGCGACATAGTAAAACTTCAGTTATATTCACAAGTCATATTGCTACAAATGGACAAGAAACCAAAATATTGTTGGCTGAATGTACTCACCTCGTTTGTTTCCCTAAAATGATGAACGGGCGATCTAGGGATTATCTATTAAAATCCTACATAGGTCTAAATGCTAAAGAAGTGAAAGAAATACTACAATTAAGGAGTCGAGCAGTTGTCTTTATTAGGGGTTATCCACAAGTTGTTGTTCATGAAAAAGGTTGTTATATTATTAATGGGGAATATCTATAACAGAGCTAACGGAACTTCCTCTCTACAAAACGGCCCTTTGCCAATAAAATACCTGGGGTACCAGCAAAAATATCTTTAGTTAAAGTTTCCATCAATTCATCTGTTTGTTTTCCTTCTGTATCTAAATTTTTGAGAGTATCATAAATCACTTTTGCTTTCGATTTTGTCGGTGGTGTAAAATGTAGATGTCCATAAATATACTCATTCAAACGAAGTCCTCCAGTGAACACTCGGCCCTTACCTTTCTTACCTTCCTTAACCTCTAACTCCACTTTTTTTGTATCCAATTCTTGTTGTAAGTTTTTTAGATGGTCAATCTTTTCCTGTATTTCTTCTTGTTTAGCATTTACTTCATCTAGAAGTCCATTTATCTCATTATCTTTTTCTTCCTCATCTTTACCTGCTTTTTCGAAGAGTTCGTCTATCTCTAGTTGCTTGTTTTCTATTTCAAGTATTCTTTCGACTGTTGTTATATCATCAAACTTCTCCCGAGTAAGAACATCATAATCTTTTTGCATAAGCTCCTTATCATTTTGTATGGTATCCATTTCTATTTTAAGTTTTTTTAGAGTTTGTCGCATAGCTTCCTCTTCTTCTATTAAAACATCATAATTACCTTCTTCTTCTTTCATTGTTTCCTCAAGCTCTTTGATATCTTTTTTTAGATCCTCAATATCTTTTATCTTTTGAGCTTCGGTTGTAAGAGGTGGAGTAGTCGGTTGGATAAGTATTTGGTTCAATTTTGCTTGTTCTTGTTGTACTTTCACATATTCTTTTACAGCTTTATTCCAATCTTCAGGGTTTCGTGATAAGGCACGGATAGTTGTTGGTGATTTTATAATATCCAATACTTTGTCTTGTATGTCTTCGTAAATAGCAAGAGATTGTTGGGCTGTTAGGTTTGTTTCCTTAAAACTATCCAATAAATTAACACGCATTTTTCGGTGCCCTGGTGGAAGACCGTCTACTGATCTAGAAGCTGGAGGTAATAGACTCACAATAGCTCTTAAATTACGGAGTTGACTTTTTATCATTTTTTTGATCTTTGATATTTCTTCCCCCATATCTCTGGGAGCATCTATGGGACCTGCTGACACATCTCTGGGACCTGCATCTCTGGGAACTTCATCTCCTAGTATATTTCGTGTTGCCATTTTAAGAAAGTGAGCTCTTGCCAAGTTCTGGCGTTCGACTCTGTTCATTTCAGCAAAATCTTTAGAAGCCATTTGTTTTATCTATGAATAATAGAATTTATTTTCGTGATTTGTAAGACGCTTTACATCTTGGATCTTTCAAAGCTTTAGAGTAGTTCATACCATGTTCCTTTGCAAATTTTTTAACGTGAGCCACCCAAGGGTTTGGTTTCCTTCCAATTCCTGTTTTTTCTTTAAGTTTTTTTCTAAGTCGATTACCAGTTTTCTTTCCAACAGCTTTCGATACAGTTTTAGGAACACCAATCTCTTTACCTACATAGTCAGTTACTTCAGGTAATGCATCTTTCAACAATATATCAGCACCTACAGACAATCCTTGTTTTGCATAATATTCTGGATCTTTAGAACGTCTACCTAACCCTGTTTTCTTTTCGATATGTTTTCTTGCAAATTTACCTACAGCTTTACCAATAGCAGCAGCGAGAAAGGGGGGTACTCCAATTTCAGCACCAGCAGCAACAGCAGCAGCTTTCGCACCTTCATCAAAAGTTATATCAAGTCCTATAGAGGCAATAGTAGAACCAACAACTTCACCAACCTTAGCACCTTTCTTTGCGATTTTTTTAAAGGACACTCCTCCGGTAACTGAATAATCCATCAATTTGTCTTTAAGCTCTTCGTGTCTATCTTCACTTATTTCACGGCCAGGTACGTATTCCCATGGTGAGCTGTGCATGATCCTTGAAGCATTAATTGACTCTACCTTTGTTGGCTTCGCCCCTCCTTTTACGGATCCCTTATATGTGCCAGCAGGTCCCTTATATACGCCAGTAGGTTCCCAATGATGTCCTGGATATTTTTCTAGTTTCTCACGAATTTCATCATGATAGGGTGTTTTGTAAGTTAAGTTATACATTGTTTATTATTAATCAAGAAAAAAAGTTTTACATTACCAAATTAGCTAACCTAGAAGAGCGATCGTCCATTGGTCTTTTGTAACGTCCTGCTGAGCGAGCTCCACCTTCGCTATATCCTACTCCTGCACTACGAGCTGCTCCGACGAGTCTATCACCTTCCCCATAGATTGAGACGGCTTTTCCTTTCTCTTCATCAACAACGGACATAACTGTTTTCATATCTGCCAAACCTGTGAAGAGTTGACTATTTCCTGCAACTGTAGAAAGCAATCCTGAATTAAAGATAACCACAACAATTTCTGGGTTAAAGGTGTCTGCACTTTGGTTAGTATAAGTGAGTTGCATTTGAAGTTGGAATTGTCCTTGAGAACCATCAGTCAAATAAGGCTGTTGAAGAGACAGGTCCAGGGCAGGGTCGATAACAAGAACACCACCACATGTTCCTACTACATTTGCGGCATTAGCCTGTGCAGCGGTATAAGGGTTCGCACCAGGTGCAGGTAATTGTGAGGCATAACCACTCCATTCGAGCCAGCTTTGTTTACAACCGTTTTTCCTTGACATTCTCCAAAGTTGTTGTTGAGAAAAGGTGGATAGCAAACCACTTGCATTGTTGAAGGTAATGTTAACCCCTGAAATAGGTAGAAAACTGTCACTAGTTAGAGGTCCAGAAACATTGATTGGTCTTCTGATAAACACTAGGATTTTGTCTGGAATTTTGTCAAGTTGAAGACTATTAATAGAGCTTGTTTTTGGTGGATCCGCTGGGGCGATATTTCCTAGATTCCCTGTGATATACCTAGGATAGTCCATAAAAGGCAAAGAAAGTTGTGTAGGTACTGCAAAGGTAGCATCAAGGCTCATAAACTCCATATAAATTTTTGGCTCAATAAAAGCGTTAGGACCAAAAGTTACGTTGTAAGGCACTGCTCCAACTCCAGCACTACTCCAAAACCTCTTCATTGTGGAATCAATATTGGCTGTAAGGTTAAAGTTGTTAACACCTAGAAAAGCAGCTTGGTTTTGTTTGGGGTCACCGAAGATCATTGGGCTAATGCAAAGAGGTTCAGAGAATTCTGCTTCACATTCAATCCGCCAATGATCAAGTAGGTTACTAGATATAAGACTGTCAGTAAAACCTCCTACATTTTGTGTTTTTCTTGCCACAGCTAAAATTGTTATAGGGTGAGCTCCTCTAGGTTCAAGAAGATCATTATAACCTGATTTAATATAGTCGTTAAGTGGGCTGTTGGTTACCGAAG
>Ga0316202_10003200_pt1 | contig 10099 bp, 8 predicted proteins | sample 3monrhotite_MG_FD_204934 | JGI IMG/M metagenome (GOLD analysis project Ga0316202, IMG submission 204934) | Microbial mat bacterial communities from mineral coupon in-situ incubated in ocean water Damariscotta River, Maine, United States -... | ecosystem: Environmental > Aquatic > Marine >...
GTAATAATTGTTGCATCTGAGCTACCACCAACAGCAGGATCATCCGATATTAATGTGCCGGTAAAGTTGCTACCGGAAACCGTTGCGGAATTACTCACGTCACCTAAAACGCCGGTATCAACCGTAGCATCAAATGTTAAGTTGTTGCTAGTACCGGCAGTTAATGTGTTGATTGTCCATATAAGGCCGGTCGTGGTAGGTGTTGCGTCATTATTATTATCGCCACCAATAATCGAACTGCTACTATAGGTTAAACCGGTTGGCACAACATCAGTGATAGCCAAGTTCAGAGCATCGTTTGCGCCTGACGCATTGCTAACTGATAACGTATATCGAATGGTATCACCTGCAGTAATATCACCACTGCTATCTGAATCTGTTTGCAATGCAACACTTTTGCTTAAAGACACATTCGGTGGATTACCAACCGTGAAACTAGCTTGTGCGATATTACTGTCATCTAAACCTGTTGTTATAAAAGCGGTATTTGTATACAGGTCTACTGGTGCCGCAGCGGAAATATTCACTGTATATACTAAGGATAACGAACCACCACCCACTATTTTATAAGAATCAAGTGCTGTTGGTGGGTTACCCACCCATTGAATCGTGCCGCTATCACCATTCGATGGAAGACTTGCGGAGTTGCTCGACGTAATCTGGCTCGCGCCATCTAAAGCAGCATAGGTAACACTCGGAGGTAATGTGCCTGTAATACTGCTAACGGTAGATTCAGTAGTACTAGTGTTTGTAATAGTGATGGTGTACGTTGCTGTACCACCAACACCATCAGTAAAATTCAATGGCGTTACCGTTTTATTTACCGTGAATGGGAATGTGGCAACTGGATATGAAACCGATGCAAGAGGGTCACCAAAGTTTGATGTATATTTTAGACCGCCGCCACTAGTTTGTGCAGCATAAGGGTAACCCACAGTTGATGTATTGCTGCAAAGCACCGAAAAACTATATTGAATAGTCGCCGTTTTTGAGCCACCTCCTTGATTTGCTGAAGATGTAAAATATAACAAATCATCGGATGAAGCACCGACTACGATCGCATTTGTACCTGATGCTATTACCTTAGAACCCACCAACTGAAAACAACCCGCATTAAAGTCAATATTACCAACAGGCCTAACATAAAACTCATCGTCATTACCAACATTACCAAATTCATAAACTACATCCAGGGTCGCTATTTGCCCAACAACGGCATCTCCACCAATGGTAAAACTATTAACTTGGCCACCCGTACCGGCACTAATACTTGAAGTCACAGTAATAGTATCAGCTGCTGATGTTACCGCACCCACATTCGAATCTGAGACCGTTACGGAAAAATCTGCAAAAGGCGTGGTTGATGTATGGCACGGATGGCTTACATACCAATAACCCGTTAAGGTTTCACCTGCAGCTAAGGTTCCAAAAGAAACCGTAGGGTTTTGTGGCGTAGGTTCTCCCGCAAACCTGAACGTATTATCGTCATCGGTAATTGAAAGGATTGCTTTTACATCATTAAGAGGAGATGCCGTAGTGTTAGTAATGGCATATGCAATGTGCCCACGTTGTGGGCCATCTGCAGGGCAATTATTACTATCAGATATAAATTTAGGACCACTGGTTAAAGCAATGTTAACTTGACCTGATGTTAAAGCCCAAGCGGAATTTGATAGAACACTTAAAAGAAAGAATACGAATAATAGATAAAACCTCTTCCATGCTGGGGTTTTAAGCGTTGAATTACTTAAGTATAGCTTCATCATTAGCCACCATCGTTACATGAACCCAGCGATGTAACGTCTGTCGCCACGCTTCTTTCATTCCCCAGGACAGCTTGAGTTGATTGAACATCGATCCAATCGACCATAGCTTTCTATCACTTGCTCCGATATGGATGTACTTAACGGCTTACCTCTTAAAAACTTCAATCTGGCTTGTGCCCCATCATCGTACTTGGAAAAGTCCAGATAACTTAGAATGTTTTTAACTATTCAGCACCTTCAACGATAAAATCAGGTAGCTTATCAGCAAACAACAACTTCAGCGCTTCACTGAGGTTCATTCCGTGTTTGCCGCATATTGAAAGGTAGCTATGAATCTGGCAAAACATGTATGCGCTTTTCATTGAACGAAAGCAGCCGGATATCTTCTGCTGTACCTTGGTCATGCGGATGTCATTTTCACCCAGATTGTTGGTGAATAGAACAATCGGAGTCTCCATGAATTGCAGTACGTCATCCTCATAGTCAATCAAACGCTCAAGCAAATTTTTTGCTCCTCTAACAAAGGCGCAATCATCTGCTGGATCTCCAGCTCGGCAAACCTTGGCATTATATGTTGAGGGAAGTTTCAGTCAAAAGCCTTTATCTTGATGATGAGCGCGCGTTCAATGGTGGCGCGATATCTATCTACTTCCAATTTTTCCAACGTATCCCAGTCGTCATCATTTGCAACTGGCTCGATGTGACCTAACATTTTTAAACGGCGACGGTTGGGGTAATCCATAAAGAAAAGCACAGCACGGTCATTGCCTTGGAAGTTTCCTGTGCTCACATACTGTCGGTTACCGATAAAATCAGCGAATCCGACTGTGGACGCATCCAATACACGAACAAAACCTTTCGTACCACCCCGGTGCTGAAACATAGGACCACAACGTTTCACTGACATTTGCCATGTAAAAACTATCGCGCTGCACGATGAAATCCGCTTCGCTTTCGGACATTAAGTGATTATAGTCTTCCCTTTCGTCCATACTCGAATAACCCACGCGACTGTTGTGTTCGGGTTGCATTTGCCTAACCGCATCCCTTGTAAAACAAAAGCGTATACCAACCAAAAAATTTATTGAATCTCTGTGGGTGTGATTTCCCGCAGCTTGCTGTGAATATCGTCATTCCGGCGTAGGCCGGAATCCAGGGGTCGAATCCTCTGGACACTGGCCGCCAGTATGGCGTAAAGATGTTAATACCCCGCCAGCTTGCTGCGGGGTCGTTTATTGCATCTATATGTTTGTTGATATTAGAAAAAATTATGGCCATGCCTTCAATCTATTGTTGACAGATTTTCTAGGTTGATTTATTTGAAGTTGGATACATATACTGGATATAGGTTTTTATTTTTTATGGGTAGTAAACAACTCAGCTAGGAGATATGTTATGAACATCAAAAAATATGCGCCATGGAATTGGTTTCAACATGAGGAAAACGAAGGACAAAGCGTGCCTGTTCACAACAAATTGGCGCGTTCTACACCAAATTACCCTATCTTCCAATTGCACAGAGAGATTGACCAACTTTTCGATGATGCATTTCGAGGATTTCCCAGTATGTTTCGTGGCCAATTGGAATGGCCAGAAGTAACTCCCATCATGCTGAGTCCAAATATTGATATTAAAGAAACTGATGATGACTACGTGGTCAGTGTGGAAGTACCTGGTGTGGCAAAAGAGGACGTCGATATCAAAGTAGAAGGTAATACCTTGATGATTCATGGAGAGAAGAAACAAGAAAAAAAGGAAGATAAAGAAAACTATCATTGCGTCGAACGCCATTATGGCAGCTTTGAAAGAAGGCTTACGCTACCCCAAGATGCCAGCACGGATAATATTGATGCTCGTTTCAAAGATGGTGTGTTGACCATTGATATAAAACGGCAGGCGAAAAGTATATCTAAAGAAGCCAAAAAAATTGAAGTTAAGGCTGCTTAACTAAGTTCACTTAAAATATAGGAAAAAATGCTAAGAGACAGGTTCTGAGTGATCGGTTTCAATGGAGTGAGTTATTAGAAATTAATGGGTTAGGGTTTTCACCTTAACCCATTTTTTTAGGCATCAATATGTGAATCACAAAAAGATATATCTGTAAGCGGCATATGTTAGGTTGGGTTACGGGATATTGTAAAAAAGTCAGGAGGTAACTGGTCAAGATGCTGGCACATTGTTTCATATCCAATTGAAATAATTTCTTCTGCCCGATTGAATTCGAGGAAGCGCACATCACCCAATGGTGGTTGAATCAACACATCAGGTGGGTCGATACGCAAACGGGTCTGTGTGATTTGCGTTACCATAATATTGGTGGAAGTTAACAGCACTTCAAAAATATTTGGGAGTGTCTCTTCTGCCAACCATTCCCGCGCCTGGATCAAGGTGGGAACATTATCAAATGAATGCAGCTTCTCTTCAATCCGTTCCATCGCTGCTTTATAGCGTCCGCCACTAAGTCGTGACAATGCTTGCAAAACCCCCTCATCTGTTTGATCTTTTGTCTGAGAATGATGTTTACCAGTAATGACCTCATGATTGAGATCTACGGCTATGACAATATCTGCGCCCATTTTTCGTGCAACGTCTACGGGTACGGGATTCACTAAGCCACCATCAATCAATATACGATCATCTATGCGTACCGGTGTGAATATTCCTGGTACTGAGATGCTTGCTCGCACTGCTTCGATGACATCGCCTGTTTCAAATAATACTTCCTCTCCGCTATCGTAATCTGTTGCGATAGCTTTAAATGATAATGGTAATTCTTCGATACGCTCTGAGTGAATATATTCACGCAAAAAATTGGCTACTTTCTTACCATCTATGATGCCTGATTTTGGGAAGACGACATCAAAAAAATAGGCAATCTTTTTCCAGTCCATAGCCAGATAAGCACCTTGAAGGCTGTCGATTTTTCCAGAAGCATAAACAGCACCAATCAATGCCCCAATACTGGTCCCTGCGACGTAATCAATATGAATTCCTGCATCTTTAATTGCTCTGATCACACCTATGTGAGCTAGTCCGCGTGCCGAGCCACTACCTAAGGCGAGTCCAATTTTTGGTGAGTTCGTATTCAAGTATCAAGTCTCTTTTAAAGTAATTGGTTAGTCAACAAACAAGCATCAGGAATCATATCTAAGTTGATGGTGGCAATGTTAGTTGTGGTTGCATCGACAATCTATGCAACCTGGGATCATGGTGATAACTCGAAAATCGAAAAAGAGAAGGCTTGAGAAAGCTGGATATCATTCAGCCCTCCCTATTTCCCATATTTAGCCCGACATGCTTGATTTTATCTCAGCAAAGATCCCCATTTAGCTACTTTTGGTTGCAGAATGCTCCACCCAAACATGCCTAATCCTTTGGCCAGAAATACGATGTTTTCTTAATAATCAACTGGTTACCCTTATACACTTTTCACCTGGTTTTGGCTGGGCTCACGTTTATTGCGTTCTCTTTAATGTTTATATGCCAAGTACAAGACGTTCCCCTTGACTGCGTGAAACACAGGGACACATCAATTTTTGTTGATTTTTTTCTGAATCGCTGAGGCAGTTATCCAGGTGAATCGGCTCGCCTTCCAACACTGTCACTGCACAGCTTTTGCATTCGCCGGATTTGCAGCTATGTGCCATTTCTATTCCTTCCATTAAAACTGCATCAAGGATTGATTGATCCTTTCCAACCTTTATCTGCTTGCCTGATTGTGCCAGTTCAACCGTAAACAGTTTTGCATCATTCACAGCTGAAGCACTAAAGTGTTCAAAGCGCACACATTCGGGTGAAATGCCATTGCTTTCCGCTTCAACCAACAACTGATCCAGCAAACCTTGTGGACCACAAGCGTAAAACACAGCATCGTCAGGGGCTTGTGTTAATACATCCTTCAGATTGATACGCATGCCTTCATCGGCAGCGTATAGATGCAAGCGGGAGTTGAACTCATACTGCAAACGATCACTAAAAGCCATTTCCGTCAGACTTCGTCCTGCATAGTGAATTTCAAACTCACTGCCTCGATATTTAAGCGCCTGAGCCATGGGTTTAATGGGCGTTATGCCAATCCCTCCGGCAATTAAAACCGCCGGTCGGTCATCGTCGTGTATCTGAAAAAAATTCTGAGGTGGCTTACAGTTAAGCATCATGCCTAATTGTAGAAACTCATGAATTGCCTGCGAACCGCCCTTCCCTTCATCCTTTCTCAGCACGGCGATTTCATAGATGTCTTCACGTGCTGGATTGGAGCAGATGGTGTAATGACGGAATTCTGTTTCACCTGAAGAGAGTTGCACGGGTACTTGCAGATGTGCTCCTGCCTTAACCCGAGGTAAGGCTATGTCGTCGCAGTGCTTGAATTCATAGGCGCGTACTCTTGGTGTCAGCTGGCGTATCCCGGTAATGGTTAACGGTAGTTCACCCTGCCCTAACTCTTTGGGATATGCGTTTAATGAGCCGGATTGTTGCGCCATTTTTAGCGCTTTGTTTTCCTCTAACAGAGGCGCAATCATCTGCTGGATCTCCAGCTCGGTAAACCTTGGCGTTATATGTTGAGGGCAGTTCCAGTCAAAGGCCTCTATCTTGATGATGAACGCGCGTTCAACGGTGGCGCGATACTCATCCACTTCCAGTTTTGCCAGCGTTTCCCAGTCGTCATTTGCAACCGGTTCGATGTGACCTAACATTTTTAAACGGCGACGGTTGGGGTAGTCCATAAAGAAAAGCGCAACACGGTCATTGCCTCGGAAGTTTCCTGTGCTCACATACTGGCGGTTACCGCTAAAATCAGCGAATCCGACTGTGGATGCATCCAATACACGCACAAAACCTTTCGCGCCACCCCGGTGCTGAACATAGGGCCACAACGTTTCACTGACACTTGCCATGTAAAAACTATCGCGCTGCGCGATGAAATCCGCTTCGTTTTCGGACATGAGGTGATTGTAGTCTTCCCCTTCGTCCATACTCGAATAACCCGCGCGACTGTTGTGTTCGGATTGCACCTGCCTAACCGCATCGGTAAATACAATCTGGGCATATTTATGGGCCATGATGCGCACCTCTTGTTAACAGTTGATCGAATGAAAAAGCATCCGACCGGGCCTGTTACAGAACCCGGTCGATCCTGCGTTTATGCTGCCTTATTGATTTCAACCTTTGGAAAATCAATTTCCACACGACTGGCCTTGCCAAGAATATTAGTCAACACATTCATTCCCACATGGGTGATGATCTCAACGATTTCTGCATCGCTGTATCCTGCATCACGTACTTCCAGCAACTCAGCGGTGGTTACTGCGCCGTGGTGCTCAGACAGAGAACGGGCGAACTTAACGGCAGCCGCCGCTTTTGCATCTTCACTGCCGCCCGCGCGATTGGCTTTGATTTCCTCGCCGGAAAGCCCTGATTTGCGGCCGATAGCTGAGTGGGCAGAAAGACAATATTCACAGGCATTCTGTTCTGCCAACCCCAAGGCAATACGTTCACGGGTTTGAGGGTCCAGACTGCCTTCGTTAGCGATGCCGTGCAGGCCTAGAAAAGCACGTAATGCCGCCGGGGAATTGGCAAACACCTTGAGAAAATTAGGCACCATGCCCAACTGAGATTGAATCGCGTCATACAACGCTGTTTGCTCTTCGTTGGCTTGTGCGTGAGTAACCAGATTGATACGGCTCATAGTGAACTCCTTTTTTGTTGATCAGTGAATGTAAAAGCCCGCGTAAGGCACCAAACCTCGCGAACTGAAATGAGTTTGGCTAATAACGAAAAAAATAAGAATAGCTGGCAATTGAAATTGACTATTACGTAATATGGAACAATCAAAGACAACAAGGGATTCTCATGGACCAATTCCACTTAATGAATGTTTATGTGGCCGTCGCTGAAGAAGAAGGCTTTGCGGCTGCCAGCCGTCGACTCAGGCTCTCTGCTCCGGCGGTTACCCGTGCCGTAGCCGAGCTGGAAGACAAGCTAGGTGTGAAATTGCTAAACCGCACCACGCGCTATGTACGAACCACCGACGCCGGGGTCCGTTACCTAGAAGATGCCCGTCGGATTCTGCACGACATCGAATTGGCAAATGAAGCCGCCATAGGTATCAATGCAGAACCCAAAGGCCACCTCAGCATCACAGCGCCAGTGCTGTTCGGACAAAAATACATCATGCCCGGCATCATGGAATATCTGAAAACTTACCCCAACACCTACGTGGATGCCGTATTTTTAGATCGGGTGGTCAATCTATTGGAAGAAGGCTTCGACATCGGCATCCGTATCGGCGAACTGCCGGATTCAACCATGAGAGCCAAACAGATAGGGAAAGTCAGGCTTGTGCTAGTCGCCTCCCCCGACTACATAACAGAATACGGCATTCCCAACGACCCAAATGATTTGGCCAACCATACTCTGATTTCTTCCAGCGCCGGCAGCATGACGCAAGACTGGCAATTTATCGAAAACGAAAAAAAACAGACATTGCGAGTAAAACCAAGACTCACCGTTACCACCAATCAAGCCACCATCAACGCGGCAAAAGAAGGGTTCGGTATTACGCGCGTCATCTCATACCAAGTCGCCGATGAACTGGCCAATGGGCATCTAAAAACCATGCTCAGTGATTTTGAGCTTCCCTCTGTGCCGATACATATTATTCATCGTGAAAGCCATTTATCATCAAATAAAGTACGCAGCTTTATCGATTTGATGGCAGAACGATTGAAGAAGGATGAATCGTTACACGGCGTTAAGCAGCGCTGGCATTGCGCAACTCCCTAACTGGATGATGTAGCACAAATCTGACCCTGATAGTCCGGTAACACTCGGACTGGTCTTAACTTCCTCCTTGGGTAACAGGCACTTAACGTTGTAGCAATCTTCGTGTCTCCCCTATTTTCAAAAGCCAGATCGCCTCTGAAGGATAGCCGACCTTTGCAGCAGCATTCTGAAAACGTCCCGGCGGTTCCCAAGGCCCTTCGTCAGACAGGTCAATCGTTCCCCAGTGAATACCCATCAGTGCCTTGGCTTGAATTTCCTGGCCGATCATTACCGCCTCTTCGGGTGTGGTGTGATTATTAACACCGTATTTACGATTGCCATAGGTACCAATCGTGACCATAGCAAGATCAAAAGGTGTAAATTTCTTACCAATTTCCTTGAACAAGGTCGGCGAATAGGCGGAATCGCCGATGAAGTAGTATTGCCCGATCGAACTGGAAATGGCCCATGAACACCACAAAGATTTATTTTTGTCCCCCAACCCTCTCCCTGAATAGTGCATGGTGGGAAGCGCGCTAAATAGGATATCGCCTATGGTGACTGACTCATACCAATCCAATTCATGAATATTGCTGTAGCCTCTCTGCTTAAAAAACTCCCCGAGCTCAAGAGGGATAACAACATTCACCTCTTGCTTATTGGGGATAGCTTCTATCAGCGCCGCATCCAGGTGATCGTAATGATTGTGAGAGATAAGAAGGATATCGATCTTAGGTAATGCTCGAGCTGGGATTCCCGGTTCAACAAACCGTTTCGGCCCTATAGACAATGGCGAAGCATACTGATTAAAAAATGGGTCTGTCAATATGGTTACACCGTTAATTTTTATCAGCAGTGTGCTTTGTCCGATCCAGGTAATGGTATTTTCATCTTTGAGCCTATCGTATAGCGCGATACTTTCTTCAGGTGAAAGCTGATGGCCTTCCGGGATTACCGGGCTCTTAAAAGATGAAACGAACCGGTTCCAGTAAAATGCAAATCCCAATTTTGCCGAATTATCCACTATTGGATAATTCTGAAATCCTTTATGGGTATGATGAGGTGGTTTACCCGTTTCCACATGCGTACCTGCCACGCAGGCCTGTATGAACAGCATGGATAGCAGAATGATCAGTTTCATAATATACCCGTAGCGTTTGAGATTTAGGTTTTATTGCACGCCCCCTTCATTCCATGGCGGCGCTGAAATTCCTCGCAATTGTCCGGTGATGATTCCACAACGGCTCCTACTGTTCGTGTTCTACCTACGGCCATCCTTGGCTTAAACGCACACTTAACCCTAAATCCATAACGTCACGGGTATATCAATCGTCAAAGCACAATCGATTCACCTGTATTCAATACTGTACATTCATAACCGGCCTTCTCTACATTGTGCTTAAATCCCACATCGTCCGCTGGATTATAATGGCGAGTAAAAAAAGCAGGACAATTATAGTGACAAGGTATCACTAGCTTAGGGCGCATGGCTTTAACCGCCTCAAGTGCTTCTTTTTCATCCATGGTGTTATGTGATGTGCGTCCGCCAATAGGGATCATTAATACGTCAG
>Ga0316202_10003201_pt1 | contig 10094 bp, 12 predicted proteins | sample 3monrhotite_MG_FD_204934 | JGI IMG/M metagenome (GOLD analysis project Ga0316202, IMG submission 204934) | Microbial mat bacterial communities from mineral coupon in-situ incubated in ocean water Damariscotta River, Maine, United States -... | ecosystem: Environmental > Aquatic > Marine >...
CATGGCCGCAAAAACACGCCGGGCGATGGCATCAAATTCGGCAAGTGTGGGCACTGTGGGGTATGAACGCTGCATCGTTTCTATGTAGTGTCTGCCAACACAAGATTCGAGAGGAAAATTGATGGTATCCAAACTTGATCCAAAAGAGCGGGATGCCGCCCTTGCCAGCATTCCCGATTGGAATGTCGTGGACGGCCGTGACGCTATCGAGCGGTCCTTTGAATTCTCAGATTTTGTTGAGGCTTGGGGCTTTATGGCCAGTGTGGCGCTGATTGCAGAGCGCATGAACCATCATCCGGAATGGAGCAATGTCTACAATCGGGTGGAAATTGTCCTGACCACTCATGATGCAGATGGCCTATCAGAATTGGATATCACGCTTGCTGCCCGGATCGATGAGATGATTTCATGAGCGAGACCATTACATTTCCCGAAACGTTCAATGGGGGCATCGGCTATGCTCAAGGAGGCTATATCGCCGGAAGACTTGCTGCCTTGGTTGGCGGCCCGGCCTACACAACATTTCGTGCACCGACCCCTCTTGAAACACCCCTGGCCGTTGAGCGTAAAAATGGGGGGGTGCAGATTATTACTCAAGACAATGTGTTGGTAGCTGAGGCCATTCCGCGGGAATTTGAAATCAAAGTGCCCCCTTGCCCTGACCGGGCCGCCGATGTTGCGGCTCGCCCAAATTATCGCGGGTTCAAAGACGAAGGCGGCAATACGTGTTACGTCTGCAGCCCCCATCGCGGGCCTGAAGAATGCATGCAGATTTATGCTGCGCCCGTCAGCAAGAACATCGTTGCCTCCCTATGGAAGCCCGAAGAGAAATATGCAAAAGACGGCGTCGTTCTCCCTGAATTCGTCTGGTCCGCGCTAGATTGCCCGTCCGGATTTGCAGCGATGATTGACTTTGCCGAATTCCAAGGTCCGGCCATGACTGGTGGGCTAGGCGCAGAGTTGATCAATCCGATTTCGGCCAATGAAGAATATATCGCCACGGGCTGGCATATGGGATCGGAGGGGCGCAAACATTCCGCGGGCTCGGCAATCTATTCTCTAGGCGGACAATTGATGGCCGTTGCCGAATCGCTCTGGATAGAACTGCGGCAGGCCCCTGCCGCTACCTCATGAATTGGAAATCTGAATGAGCGATAACCTATCAATCCCCCACCGGTTCAACGGCCCCAAAGACAGCGGCAATGGCGGATATGTGGGCGGCCTGTTAGGCAAGCGCTTTGATGGCGCGGCCTCCATTTCCTTGCGTTTGCCGCCACCGTTGGAAACGCCTCTAGATGTGGTGCCCGACGGAAAAGCGCTCAATCTCACTCTTCTTGATGGCACTCTTGTTGCGCGTGCCGAACCGGGTGTGGTGGATATGGAAATCCCGACACCTCCTTCGTTTGAAGAAGCGGAAGCGGCACAGCCCCATTATGCGGGACATAAATTTCATGCCCTGCCTACTTGTTTTGTTTGCGGTACTGGGCGCGCGAACGGGGACGGCTTGCGCATCTTTGCCAGCCCAATTGAGTCAGATGGCCCTGCCCTTGTTGCGGCCCCGTGGATCCCCGATGCCAGCCTTGCAGATGATGGCATTGTCCGAGAGGAATTCATCTGGGCGTCTCTTGATTGTCCGGGCTATTTTGCTGTCATTCATGCCCTCAAAAGCAAAGGGGAGAAAATCCTCACCGGCCGCATGACCGTTTCCTTAAAACTGCCGGTGAAGGCCGGGGAGCGCCATGTGATCACTGGATGGTGTGTTAACTCCGAAGGCCGCAAACACTGGGCAGGGACGGCCCTGTTCAATGCAGCCGGCGACCTGGCAGCCTGCGCCGAGACCTTGTGGATCAAGCCCCGCGCGCAAGGTTAGACCGGCGAACAGCTATATCGTCCGTGCAATGATGGATGCCGCGATCAGGCGCCCCACCGGCCGTTCGATAACTTCCACCACTTCAAACCCGGAACCCGGCAAGGCATCCGCCACCGCATCAATGCGTGCCCAACCACCGGACGCGTGAGCCATATCCATCTTGATTGATTTGTTGGCTGCCCGTTGCGTGATCACCAAGCGACCCTTGGGCCGCAACACGCGTGCTATTTCGGCAAGATCGTTTTCCAGATCAGGCCAGAACTGACTGCTGTTCACCGCAAATGCTGCATCGAACATCTCATCGTCAAAAGGCATGTCTGAAACCGAAGCCTGAACCACAGACGCCCGCGCTTCACGAATGGCCCGCCGCAAACGCCGTTGTGTCCGCAGAACGGCCAGGGGCGAATGATCGACCCCGCCCACAAACCCGCTACGACCGACGCGCCGCAGCGTGTGCTTCAGCGCCAACCCGGGGCCTACTCCAATTTCGAGAACTTTTTCGCCCTTCTGGAGGTTCAACGCATCCAGGGCCGCCTGATTGTTACCGCCGTTTTTTGCCGCCATGAGTGCCAGAACAAAGCGCCCCTTCGCTCCACTGGGGCTCCCAAACTGGGATGGGGCCTTTTTGGCCATTGTACTTGTCATTGTCATGATACATCTCCATAATTGACAATCTAATTGTCATATATGACAAGTAACTTGTCATTTCAAGTAAAATCGGAGAATGACCTCATGACGGCAGATCCCCGTGCAGAACAGATCACCGATATTTGGCTGCAATCAATCCGCTTGTTCTTTCGGCTTCAGGCCATGGGCAAGGAATTGGGAGCTGTTTCCGCCAATAACAGCAGCACCTGGGGCTTTTTGCATACGCTTGTGACCGTGGGCCCTTCGACCGTACCGGAGATCGCGCGCATGCGGCCCGTGTCCCGGCAGCATATTCAGACAATGGCAAATGAGATGGCTACGGAAGGCTTGATCCGATTCATTGAGAACCCTCGCCACAAGCGATCCAAGTTATTGGAGGCGACCGACAAGGGCCGCGCCTTTTATGATGAAAACGCCGCTGCCATGCTAGTCGAAGCGTCCACCATGACTGGTAATCTGAATACGGAGGATCTTGAGGTCACAAAGGCTGTGTTGAAGGAACTACAGGCCGCTTTGGCCGCTCGTCAGGAAGCCGTGCAGGACATACCGTAAGGGGCATTGGCAGTATTGTCTCTTATTCTTTTTCATTAGTGGTTTCTGTATCCGCACTTGCATTGGCAGCCGCATCGACCATATCGCGCTCTTCTTTTTGTTTGAGCGCATAGGATAAGGGCTCGGACGGCCCACCTGTTTCGTCCATAGGTGCTAGCGGCACGTCAGACTTCCGCGCTTCGCGATAGGCAATGTAAAGACTGGAACTGGCGATGATTGCAGCACCTACATAGGTATGCCATGTGGGAACGGAACCGAAAATCAAAAAGCCTGCCGTGGCGGCAAAGATGATCCTTGTATAGTCCAGCGGCGCCAAGGAGGTCGCTTCACCAATCGCATAAGCGCGGATGAAACAACTGTGGGCCATGATCCCCACCAGGCCCATGCACAGAAGCAGGGCAAATTGCACGGGTGTTGGCCAAGACCAATAGATGATCGCCGGTATAGATGTGGTGATAACCCCGATCAGGCCGGAGTAAAATAGCAGCGTGGCATTGGAATCCGTGCGGGATAGAATCTTCACAAAAATAATGGCCAGAGCCACAAAGACAGCGTTTCCAAGTGCTGCAAGGGTGGCAACTTCCACAGCCCCCGTTGGTCGCGCGATAATCAGCACACCGATAAACCCGACCAGGGTGGCGATGATCCGGCGCAGGCCGATCTTCTCCCCCAGGATCAAAACAGCTAAGGGCACAACGAACAGCGCCCGTGAAAAACTGATGGAAGTTGCATCCGCAAGGGGCAGATTGGCGATGGCATAGAAACCCGACATCATGGCGATTGAGCCCACCAAGCCACGGATGATCATGAGCCCCGGCCGGGACGCGCGAAAGCCGCTCAACCCGGATCGCAAAATTAGAGGGCCAATAAAAACAACCCCTGTTGCCGCCCGAAAAAAGGCGACCTCGAAAGAGGAAATCTCATTGCCCAGCAGCTTGACCAGCACCTGCATGATGGTGAACAGGACCGCCGAGATAAGCACCCACAGAGCGCCCCGCAAATTGGCCGGCAGTTTGATCCAGCGCGATTGCATCAGGCGCGGCAAGGCGCGCAAACGCTGTCGCCCCCGCTGTGCACCGCCGTTTGTGTGAGAACCCGAGCCCTGGCCCATGCTTGTTTGATCTCTCCGCTTGAGGCCCATCCTAACGCTGCTTTGGGGTATCGACCAAATGATCCACAGGTTCCTTTACGGATTCGGTCGAAAAGTGATGGCGCCCTAACGGCTCCTTTACCACCTGCCCTTCAGAATTGGCGCAAGGAGACGCGGAGCCATGATCGAGCGCCTGTTCTGGACACAAGAACCAAGCCCCCTGAAGCGGGACGAGACCGAAGCCTTGAAACAAGCTTTTCGGTCCCGTGCGCTTGCCAGCGGTTGGTGCGGTTATGCGGTGCCCAAACACGGCCATGAAGATGCGCTGGCATTCTTGTTCACCGAAGGGGGCAATGGCGGACCGTTTACATTGATCCGCACTCAGACGGGCGGCTATGCCCTCGCATCGGAAGCAGGCCTTATCGTCTGGACAGGTAAAGCCATCGAAGAAGTGCCCGTGGCTTTTCTGTAGCGCTCGGATTTATGGCGCCCAGTGGTGCGCATTTGCTTTCCAGTCAAGGGCTTCATAAGCCCCATTGATCAGCCCTTGACCGCGCGGATTGAGCGTCGCGCCTTGTTGGTTCATCACATACCCAAATGACATGCCAGCTTCCGGATCTGCAAATCCCATGGAGCCGCCGGACCCGGAATGACCAAAGCCGGAGCGCCCATAATGATGAGTGCCGCGCGTGGGATCATTGGGCAATTCGCGCGAGGTCATAAAGCCCGCCGCAACGCGCATGGGCCCGCGCAATGTGGCATCATCATGAGTGGCGTTGGTGACCGTCTGCATACGAACCAAGGCGTCGGAGGAGACAAGTTTCACCCCGTTCAAGGATCCGCCGCACGCTAGTGGTGCATACATGCCGGCGAGACTTCGGGCGTTGCTGACCCCTGTGGCGCCCCCGATTTCAGCTTGCCAATACTCGGGTTTATTCCCATTAAATCCCCCTGCATTGTTATAGAACAAGTGAGGTAGGGAGTCCTTATCTTGCATTAGTTGTTGCATGAAAGGCGTCATGGGTGCTTTGGGGTCAAACTTGATGCGGAAGATGCGGGCAAGTCGCGGTGATATGTCTTCTGGCGCACCGATCCAGAAATCGAGGCCTAACGGCTTGGTGACCCGCTCAGCAAAAAAGGCACCTGCACTCTTGCCAGAAGCACGGCGGATCATTTCACCGACCGTCCAGCTAAACGTGATGCCGTGATAAGCGCTGCGGGTGCCGGGCTCAAAGAAGGGCTCCTGCGCCGCAAGGGTGGTTGTTGCCCACCCCCAATCGGTGAGCGCGCCCTTTGGTACGGGATCGCGAAACACTGGTACGCCTGCTGTGTGGTCCAACATCATTTGAAGGGTGGTATTTTCTTTTCCCGCCGCGCCATATTCCGGCCAAAGATCTGTAACCGGAGCATTCGGATCCAACTTGCCTTCGTCGATGAGCATATTGGCGCAGAGGGCAAGCGCGCCCTTGGTGCAGGAAAAAATCACGGACAGCGCATCACGCTCCCATGCCATATCTTCGCGCGGGTTGGCAGCGCCGCCCCAGAGATCAACAACAGTTTTGCCTTCAAGAGTAATACAAAGGCTTGCGCCTTTCTCGTCGCGCGTGTCGAAATTCTGCTTGAACACATCCAGCAACGGCGCAAAGCGATCATCACTGATCTCACCTTCCACAATACCCGTTGCTACTGTTTCTCTAATCATGGTCATGGCTATGCACCTACGGTGATGACAACCTTACCTTTGGCTTTGCGGTCCATTAGCTCGCGGATGCCCGCGCCGGCGTTTTCGAATGTGTAGGTCGACGACACGAAGGGTTTGATTTTACCCGCCGTGTACCACTCCATGAGCTCCGCAATATTTTCCTTGTTGCGTTTCGGATCGCGAGCTGTAAACGCGCCCCAAAACACACCCATGATTTGGCACCCTTTGAGCAGGGTGAGATTCATGGGGATCTTGGCAATGCCAGCGGGGAAGCCGACAATTAAGAATCGACCTTCCCAGGCGGTTGCCCGCAAAGCCGGTTCACAATAATCGCCGCCGACAGGGTCATAAACAACGTCCGCCCCTTCGCCGCCGCAATATTCCTTGATCTGCCCAGAGAGCGCTTTTTGTTGATCCCGATCCAAAGGCTGCGTTGGATAGACGAAACCGGAATCCGCCCCATGATCCATGGCGACTTGAACTTTTTCCTCGCTTGAGGCGGCGGCGATAACTTTCGCGCCCATAACCTTGCCCAATTCCACAGCGGCAAGCCCCACGCCGCCAGCAGCGCCCAACACCAGAAGACTTTCCCCCGGTTGGATATCTGCGCGATCCTTTAGCGCATGATGCGATGTGCCATAGGTCATGATGAAAGCAGCCGCTTCATCAAAGGGCATTTCATCCGGCATCGGAATAATTCGGGATGCATCCAGAACCACCTGTTCCGCCATACCGCCGGCGCCGCAAGAGCCGATGACCCGGTCCCCGACTTTAACGTCGGTTACACCAGCGCCCACTTCAGCGACAACGCCGGCAACTTCACCGCCGGGAGAAAACGGCAGTGGCGGCTTGAACTGATACATATCCTGGATCATCAGCGCGTCGGGAAAATTGACCGCGCAGGCTTTGACATCAATGCGTACCTGACCGTCTTGTGCATGCAGGTCAGCCACTTCTTCAACAACCAGATCTTCCGGTTGTCCAAATGCCTTACACAATACAGCTTTCATCACGCATCTCCTTCAATTTGCGTTGGGGTTTTGTCCTTTCCTAGCGCTTTTGCATCAAGGAGGGAATGGCCAAGAACCATTTCAAGCTGTGGACGCATCAGTTTTGCAGCATCCCGCCCGGCCTGGATGGCTTCATCCGCCTTGTAAAACTCCAAGGCGCTAATTGACCCAAGGGAAGGCGTCATCAGCACGTCGGCGGGCTCCCCCACCAGCCGTGATTTTGTGATGCGATCCGACATGATCGCAATGGAGTTGCTGATGACCTCGTATTGCTGCGGACCCCGATCCGGTTTGTGCAGAAGGTCGGCAAGCACTTTGCGGGTGCCTTCTTTCATGGATTGCGGCAAGTGATCGGCCAGATCATCGAGCCAACCCGGAGGCATCTCCGGTTGCTTGCCCGGCGCAATGATCATCTCGCACGGCTGATTGCCGCCATAGCGAAACACGCCGGTGTTGAGATCAACGGCGATAACGATGTCCGCATCCATGGCGCGGGCAAGAGAGACCGGCAATGGATTAACAAGGCCCCCGTCGGAGAGCCAACGCCCGCCGGCAGCCCAAGGCGTAAACAATCCGGGTATGGCGATGGACGCGCGCATGGCATCCGACAGGGATCCTTCGCGCAGCCAGATCTCGCGACCGGTGCGGATGTCCGCTGCGACAATGGCAAACGGAATGGCAAGGTCTTCGATACTGTCGCAATCCAGATGCGACTGAAACCAGTTGATAACTTTGCTGCCGCCGATGACGCCGCCGTTGTTCCAGGTGAAATCAAAGAACTCGAGCATGTTCATCATGGTCAGGCTGGTGGCAAAGTCTCGCAGGTCATCCAGTTTTCCGGCGGAGTAAAATGCGCCAACGATAGAGCCGATGGAACAACCGGTAATGAGATCCGGCGTGATGCCCATGGCTTCAAGTTCTTCGATAGCGCCAAGATGGGCCCAGCCTCGGGCGGAACCGCCGCCTAGAACCAAACCGATAGTTGGGCTGTCTTTCTGTCCAGCGACAGGCATATTTGCGCCTCTTCTCTTAGATCTTCAGGGTCAATATTTTTGCGGCGCGTGTTTCACCAACCTTCTTGTCTTGCGTATTAATTGAGGCAGGATTGAGCCAGCGAGAGATTTTTGGATCATCGGTCTGAACGGCGCCCAGGGCCACAAGAATGGCGGCAATGGCACATTCAGAGGCGCGCGTTGCTCCATCGTCAATTTTAAGAGCAATCCCGAGCTGCCTTTCCCGGTCAAACCCGGTAAAAACCGCCTCAGCCCCCGTCTTGACGATAGCGCGGCCCTTGCTGGCCTCTATCAAATCTGCACATGACCTGTCCGTACCAGACATAAGGCGCGGAAAGTGAGCGACCGCATCCGTCAGGCGTTTTGCAGCTTCAGCCGTCATCTCATTCAGATCACTGGGGTCTGACAGCCGCGCAAATCCCAAGGCTAGATTTCGCAATGGCATGGCAAGATTGGGCGCGCCGCAACCATCCGTACCCGGAACAAGTGCTGTGGGTTCAATCTGACAAACAGAAGCAATGCGGTTTGCAACTTCCATCATCACCGGATGGGTCGGGTCCGTATATCCCCTTGTGGGCACGCCCATGTGTTTGGCGATGGTCAAAAAACCCGTGTGCTTGCCGGAGCAGTTATTGTGAACCCGGCTGGGTTTTTCTCCAGCGATAATCATCGCATCTCGTGCTGGCTCATAGCTGCTTCGGTGGGGGCCGCATTCCAGATCATCATCGCCAAGACCCAATCGGGCGAGCCAGGCATTCACCCGTTCTGTATGGGCGGGTTCCGACGAATGAGACGCACAAGCCAAAGACAGCTCTTCTTCCGTCAGATCGAATGCATCTGCAGCACCCGATTCCACCAATAGTAACGACTGGATCATCTTGTAGGACGACCTGGGAAATATCTCGCGATCGAGATCTCCCGCTTGCGCCACAATGGTGCCATCACTGCGCATGACAGCAAAGGCCCCGCGATGGAAACTTTCCACATGCCCGCCGCGCACCATCTCAACCAAAACCGGATTAGCCATCACTGTTGCCTTTATTGGGATGTGACTTTTACTGAAAATGCCCCTGCAGTTTTTCGCACTGGGCACACCTGGGACGCAAGCTTTGTCTTCCCGGCGCAATCTCACCAAAAAGTGAGAGGCGGGCTGAAACAGTATTGGATGAGAATCTAGACCGCCGGGCGGTCTGCCGCCGTCATTTCCGGCGGAGCGACCAATAAGGCTGGCGCATCCGTAATCGCAAGGCAATAACAGATCTCATCTGGTCCCGCGGTGGGCGCATGAACGATGTCAGGTCCGCTTATTACAATATCGCCTCGCATGAATGTGCCTCGATGATCTGAAAGAGAGCCTGTCAGCACGACTTTTGCCTCGGCCCCATTGTGGGTATGCCAAGGGCCAACGACACCAGGATGAAAGCGAATCAGCGATACTTCCGTCTGGTCTCCACGAGATTGGCCATCAAGGTCCAGACTTGCCAAACCGGGCATGAGCTCATGCCAGTCCCGGCTCTCCAATGCCTCCAAGACCATTGACAATAAGGGCGCAAGAAGATCGCGAAGCATCGGATCCCTGTCCAAGTTCAACTCAGGATATTGACCTTGCCACTCTTCGCTCATTTCATCGTTGTCACCCAAAGCATCGGATCCAAGAGCGCCTCCAATCATCTCGAGGGCGTTCATAAATTCACTACAGGTCGGGCAAAAGCTACAATGGGTCAGGACCACAAGATGGGTCACAGAGCACAGCAACCCCGCGGCGGCGTCCGTCAGCAAATCCTCGTTTGGGTGGTGGGCTGGCCCTACACTCATTTGCGTCGATGTTCCTTCAATTTGACTTTGTCAAACAAGTAGATCGCTAGCCGCTGACGCCAAGGCCCGGGACAAGAAAGTGTTAACCGAATCCCGTTCAAATCGGCTGTTGCACTGCACCATCGGCGTTTACGCGTCATCTCATTTGGGGTATAGAACGGGGCAGTTTGTCTAACTTTGGCCCAACTATCAATGTGGTATGCGGGCGGCGGGCTTTCCAGTTTTGTTTTGAGTAAATTAGCAGAAGGTTTTTCCCATGAAACGCAGCATTCCCGCCCTGATCAGCACGGCTCTTTTTCTCTTTGGGCTATGCGCCCCCGCATTGGCCCAGGAACGGGATTTGGTTGGAACCTATCGAGATTGGAATGCATTTCGCGAAAACCAGGACGGTAAT
>Ga0316202_10003202_pt1 | contig 10087 bp, 16 predicted proteins | sample 3monrhotite_MG_FD_204934 | JGI IMG/M metagenome (GOLD analysis project Ga0316202, IMG submission 204934) | Microbial mat bacterial communities from mineral coupon in-situ incubated in ocean water Damariscotta River, Maine, United States -... | ecosystem: Environmental > Aquatic > Marine >...
ATTTGCTACAACATATTCTACCATCCCTTCTGGATACACTAATATAGACCAAAACTTATTCTCTTTCAACTGATTTTTTAATAAATCTACGGTTTCTTGTACTTCATTGTTTGAAAATATTTCATTCTCGGTATAGGAGCATATTTTATCATTAATTTGCGACCTAACATCTCTAATATCAAAAAGTTTAGCAACACCAATAAAGAAAGAATATTTACCCATAACCTTTAGGACTTCTATTCCATCTATATCTGTGTTTAAAATATTGGCAATACTTCCCGTAATTGGAAAGTTAGTATGCGCAGTCCAACAGTCCCATCTATCTGATGGTTTCAATATAGATTCTTCCGGGTAGGCGCCCATTGGAGTATAAAATAATCTAGATTGTATTGGTATCAGATAGTCTTGGGACACGCCCTCTGTATTCATTTCGTAGGAAGGCGTTTCTTCTTGCTCTGTGTCTGGTTGCTCGTCTTCAATAAGAATCTTAGCGTTCCAGCTTTCCCACAATATTTTCTTTTTAGAGGTCATAATAAATCCTACATTAGTGAGGAGGCGTCTAGTGGTGGTATTACTACGTCATCTTCTGATATTCTCTTATTCTGTTCTGACATCTTGTTTAAAGCAGAATAAAATGAGATTAGTTTGTCTAGCTGCTTTTCTTGATCCTCTGTATTAATTATAGATTCTAAGTTTTTTAGTATCTTATAGCTAATGTTTTTATCTCCCAGATGAACCAATATAGTAGCCATACAGCTTATCCCAGTGTCATCTTCTTGCCAATCGCAAGAAAACCCCATTTCTCCATCAGAATAACATTCTATAGTCAAGCACGCCCCATCAATATCATCTGAGGACTGGTCGTCCTGTTCCTGTGATTGCTCTTTCATAAAACGGGTCCAATTCTATTTGTAGTTCTTTTATTTTTGAAAATGTTAAAAACGATCCTTTTTTTGTAGCGTCAATTACTTCTGGCGTATGTATTATATACACAGCCTCCGCTGTCATTTGTCCGGTATTATTAACAATTCTAAAATCATGTAATCTCTTTTCTAGCCATTCAAAACTTAACTTAAAACATCTATTGCATATATCTTTTAGTGTTTCCTTTTCATCTTTAGTGGAAACTGTCATCTTTGGGAACTTATTATCTTCTGTAAAGTAGATTTTTACATAGTTCTCATCTTCTTGTCTCAAGTTTTTGTCATATTGAACAACTATTAGTGTAATATCAGTCTTCATTATCTTCATCCGATTTGTTTAGATTTTCTATAAGTTTTTGAACAAAATTAAACTGATTTAATGCATTAGAGTAATACTGAATATTATCTATAAGCAAGTCTAGTGATTCACTGTCATCCTTCTCTAGAAGTCTATTAATATCTAGCGCCCTTCTGTCTAATATAGATCTATAGTGTGACTCTAGCGCTCGTATCATTTCTGATTTTTTAATCATTTATTGCCTCCATTAGTTTATCTACTGTGTTTTTCCAGCTAAATTTTAAAGCGGTATCTATTCCGTTGTGATTCACGCCAAGTTGACCACTCTGCTTCAATGAGTGAACTTCTCTCATGTATTCAATTATAGCATCGTTTTGATCTTGCGCAAGCTCCGCCCAAAAACCTTTCTTGCCATCGAAAAATACTCCATCAAAAGCTGTCTCAAGATTATCTATGTTTACGAGCATAGAGTTTACCGGAGAACAAAACTCAGTGTGTGCCGAATAATTTGTGGCTATAACACGTTTACCGCAAGCCATCATCTCAAGAAGCTCAAGATTCCAACCCTCCGCCCTTGCCGGAAAAACGCCACAATCAACCATGTTCATCAGTCTCGCAACATCTTTATGATGCTGCTGTCTAGGAATTAGTCTGATCTTATCGCTAAGTGCCGACGTTTTGTAAAGTTTCTCCCATTGGTTTTTTATTTGGTCATTTAGAAATGGGTTTTCCGTCATCATCCATAGTTCTACATTGTCGTCTTTTGTGAAAGCTTTATTGAAACATTCAACAAGAATATCGTGACCTTTTCTTTTTTCCCATTTGCCGCAATTAAAAAATATAGTCTTCTCAGAGTTTACTACTCGCGTAGGGTTAAATATTTCAGTATCCACACCAAGAGGAACAACGTGGATTTGATCCAATAGAAACCCGCCATTCGCATACGCATCCGTTTGATGTCGCACAATATCCCTAGCCCACTTTGAACAGACCAACAATTCATCACAATGATGAAGGCTTATTTTTTCTCTTTGATCAAACTCGGTTAGTTCAAAGATAGGAAATCCAAAGTGTTTCCCGCTACCAATCCTTTGAAAGAGGTCGTGCTGATGCCATATTTTAACATGCGGCCTGTTTAGTTTTAGGTTTTTTATATTGCCTGCTGATTGAACAACAAAGTCTTCAGCGGAATCTGGACGACCTATCGGATACAAAGCGACAGAAGGATCTCTACGGTAGAGTTCTTTTAGTATATTGTAATTAGCGACTCCGTATCCTAAATTATTAATTGGTCCCTGAAGATTCAACATATTCGGTTATCCTTTTACAAATTTTAATAAAGTATTTTTGAGTGTAAGACTGTTTCATCATATTCACATCTTTGTGTAACCACTGACAATTTTCTTTAGTGTATCCTAAATTCGAGTCAATCCTGTCCAGTGATGCGGTGTATTCTTTTAATGGTATATATCCGTATGTTAATTCTATTCCTGTTAGGTTACATTTGAAGTCTTAATGATTATCTATTTATAGGGGTTTGTAAGTTAATCATTTTGACAAAGCATCCTTTTCCTTATTTCTGTTGAACTTATATCTTTAGCATATGGTAAGTATACTAGCAATATACCCTTCTCGTCAAGCCACTCTTGTGTAAAATTCATTTGTTTATAATAATCCTTGTGTCTCCAGTCATCGCCAATGGCGATTATGTCTGGCTCAACTAGCTCTATCGCTGGTTTACTATCTTCTCCACCTTCGTTTGCTATTATATTTATAGAAGGGTCAAACCCAGTAATGCTCATATATCTTTCATTAAAATTCATTACAGGATATTGTTTTTTATATCTGTAAACAAACTCATCTAAATTTAAAGAAACCGCAATATTGTCACAGAGTTTTTTACAGTTTCTTAAAAAAGACATATGACCATAGTGAAAAAGGTCAAATGTTCCTCCTGTATATAGTTTCATAATCTGTCCTTATTTTTCAAACATGGAGAAATATCTTTTTATCTGATTTTTACTCATAAGCAAGTGATGTAAAACACAGCCCTCTTTTGCCATTAGGTATAAATAATGAGACTTTTCCGCATTGTCTGTCAGTAATTCTGGAAACACGCTCCTGTCACTACCGCCATTAACATGGTAATGAGAAGAACACATTTTTACACTATTGTTACATGTTCCTATTATGTTGTAATTTTTATAGTTCGCATCCGTAGATAAAAATAATTCCAACAAATGCTCGTCATGAACCCAAGGAATGTTACAGGTGTTTTCTAAAGCCTGACCACGTTTAGTAATTTCAATTAGATTATTAATCCCAACAGATGAAGTCATGTCTAGATTATTATCAGAAAGAAAATCTAAAAAATTTAAGCAGAACTGTCTACTAAAACAAGAATACCCTGTGTCGGACCTACATATGGTTTCTGGATACTCAGATTTAAAAAGTTTATGAATTTCTAATTTCATAGACGGATATGGTTTTAACTGACCGGTATTTTTTTGTTTAATTAAATTTTCCGAGCTTGTCTTGAAACAATTTATATATTGATTTTCTTCAGATATATAGTCACAAATGTTTTTACTCATATCTAAGATAAGAGTGTCCATGTCTACAAAGAAACAATAGTCGGCGCCAGACTCAACGGCAGAATAAAACCTAAAAGCTTTTCTTAAAAGTGGACATAGATAATTATTAGATTTAGATATTAAGTTTTTTATCCTGAAATCATTTTCATTCATTACATTTAATTTTATATTGTGCATAGAGCAATATTTATACATGCCAGACAAAGATTTACTATGCCAATTCTCAAACTCGCTAAAACCATAGGTGTTTGTAATAAAAAATTGATTGTTCATATGTAGTTGAATTTTTCCATTTCGTTTTGATAAATATAAATAATTTGTTTAATAGTTTCTTTTTTTATTGACAGACACATGCCATCGCTGCTATTGATCTTTTTAGATAGGTCTGGCAACGGTCTTTCAAGCTTGTCAAATAATATTTTACAGGACTGTTCAAAATTTTCGTATTTAAGATAAGTCGTATGACAGTTGCTATCTGTATAATTTTCAAATATTGTATCTCCACGACTCCTTTTTTCTAACTTCGACATTATCCATTTGTCAGAATTTGGATTTTCTTTATAAAAATTTAGACACTTAGTTTTCCATTCTTTTATAGTGATAGAGTTAATATGATCTATTCCAAGGTTTGAAACTCTTTTCATAAGACCCCAATCGCTTTTCTGGCATTCAATATGATTTCTAACAAATAATATAAATTCATATCCTTTAGCTCCTAATTTTATAGCATCGGGCGCTCTGCCATGTTTTAAACTAGAGTTATCAATAAAAAGATCATCATACTTAGATAGTTCGTTGTGTAAAAATGTAGACCCGGTTTGAGGCACTCCAATGTAAACGATTTTATTTTTATGACATATTACCATTTAAGACTCCTTCTAATTTTGACAAGAGGCTAGTTGCAAAATAGGTTCCGCTTATCCATTCTTTATTCATATTTTTTAGATATAGATGCGCCTGATATATAAGCTCATCATCTTTCAATATATCTTGCGCGTGTTCTATATTATTATAGTATAGAGGATAGTCAACACCAAGATATTCTACGACAGGATCAATTTTATTAATTAATATTGGTGTATTTCTGGCTATAGGCTCTATAACAGCATTATTAGCAGAGCTATCAAACAAATCTAAGAAAACTATAGAACTAGATAGAAACTCGTCATAGCTTTTATTTGGAATATGATTTTGTGTCAGTACGCTAGACCATCTATATTTACCTTCATAAAAGGCTTTATCATGTTTTTCTTGAACTGATAACATCTGCATAGCATAGTCATATGCTCCGGGAAGCCAGATCTTAGAATATTTATTGGAGTGTTTTAATTTTAAAAACGACTCCATATTCCTCAACCAGTATCCTATTTGTAATATTTTTCTATCTTTTGAAAAGAAATCTTCTGGCTTCCATTTGTCTCTAGGTATTTCAGTTGGATGCTTAACCGCTATAACCGGAACCTCAACCCTCTCCGCGAGCCAGCGCTTCAAGTATTCTGACAGAACAATAATCGCTTTGCAAGTATTAAGGGACTGCCTAAACAGCGGCTTGCTGAGTATCGCCTGTGGAGAATTGTAGCAATCAAACCATTCTGGCGCATTTGGCGGATTATGCAGAACACCGATCCAAGGTCTTTTGTAAGGTATCTTGTTGTTTAATCCTTTGTATGTATCTAAAACATTCCAGCAAAAGGTTCTTTCTAAAAATGAGTCAAATGTTATGCCAGATTTTGAATGATATGGCAAAAGCTTAGACATACAGTATTGCCATCCAGAGCGATGGTTTTTAAAATTAGTCACATCAGACATATCTAGTCTAATCATATTAATTTTTTACCCATCATTCCTTCAAAAACACCAATGCTATGTTTACACTTCAATAAAGCTAAGAACTCTACATAATCAGACGAGACCGATTCTTCAGAGAGCCATCTTGGCTGATTGTAGTCTAATAGCTCTGGAGATTCAACAAATCTTTTCCAGACCTCTTTTATTTTAGCTGGACCGTCTTTTACAGACATGGCAAGCCCCTCCTGATAACCAATATTGTAGTAATATTCAGATATAACATCGGGAGAAAAATCTAAATCACAAAATCTTTTCACCTTGTTTAAATTTGAGCAGTGGTAAATCTTATGAGTCTTGGATACAGCTACACAAAATGAAGAGTTCTCAACAGAAAACCCTCTAGGAGAGTTTGAACACGAATATCCGGCTCTATTGTAGGCCGCGCCAGAAATAACACTACCCACCAAGCTGCCAAAGTTGTGCGGCTCTTTTGTTATATCACAGACAATACTATCGCCAAAATTAATATCATACTTATGATAAGAGTATTGAATATATTTGGCGTTTACTTCTTTGTTTTCATTAGAGGTGTATGTTGGTCCAAATAATATTCCAGCATCTCTATAAAGATTATTTAATGTTATTGCATTAAAAACAAAATCTTTAGGAAGATAAATGGAGTCGTCTAAAATAAAAACTAGGCTAGACTCAACCTTGTTTGGGATTTCGCTAGGGCAATTAAATCTTATGATTTCATACGTCACCCCTAAATCATTCAAACATTTTTCAATACTACCAGCCCAGAAAAATTGATCGCCTTTATGAGTAATACAGTTAGGTCCAGTAGCGCCACTCAGGCAAAAAACAGTTATGTCCTTCATCTCATCCTTACAAAATTAAATCAAACAAATTTAAATCTCTTACAAAAAAGCCAAGAGCGCCAGATATAAATGAAATCAAAAGTAGTATCGGTAAACAATTATGTTTATCTTTAGCCAAAGAGTATTTTGGAATACTTTTTTTATTTGACCTAGAGATACTCCTAAGTAGCTCGGAATCAGTAAACAAAAGTTCATCAACTGAGCCATCATTACACTCTATAACAATCATGTTGTAGTGTTTAGAGGTGTCTTTATGCTCATGTTTATTTTGAACCTTGTATATTTTTCCAGACCTCACGCCCCTTATCATAACTACACCTTACCATTTTTTACAAGACCAGTATCTAGCTTTCCATTTAGGGCCGGGCGCGGTGTCGCACTTGTGACGCGCTCTAAAGCTTTTACGTCTTGCTGGATTGTCTTTCTTGATTTCCATATTAGGATCGCCAAATCTAACAATCACAACATTACCGCTGCCATTCTTTGTGTAAACAGCAAACTTTTTTGGCCCATCAGGAGTTCTGAAAGGCTTATTAAGACTAACCTTTCTTCCTTGGTATTCTGCTGCTTTAGATTTTTTAGGATGGCTTTTTGGAAGTAGATCGTTGTCCTGTGTATATGCGGAGTTAGAGGGTTTGCCGGTTCTTAGAAGTGTCAAGAAGGCATTTACTCTAGCGATAGCCCAACCGTGGCGACTCATTTTTGGAGCGTGACTGGTGGAAAAAGCGCCAGCGCCTCGACGGTATACAGCCTTGAGCATACCGAGAGTAGCTTTTGATCCCTTACCTTTGGCATTGTGTTCCGCTGCCTTTTTAGAAAGTTGCGCAGTAACCTCTTTGCTGAAAGTAATTTTTCCGCTGGGATTCTTGGCGCTATCTGGCTTGTTCTTTTTAGATCCTTTTTTCTGGTCTTTCTTTGGTGCGGGAGTTCTGCGTGGGTCATCTTTTCCCGGACTGTCTGCTTCTGCATGATCTGCGTATGCCTCATGCTCGGATTGCGCTCTTTTTAGCTGTTCTTGAGTCGGCCTTCCATCTTTTACGGTTTTGGCTGGCTTGTAGTTCTTTCCTTGACGCTCCTTTTTTCTGCGAATGTTCTCCCACAATCCCGGTCGTTCAGCAGCGACATCCCATTCTGTTGTCTCTTCTTCAAAGTCGACATACTCAGCCTCAGTTGGAATATATAGATTATCTTCATTTAATTCTTCGGTATATCCAAAGGTTTCTATATTATAAGAAAAGTCTGCGGTAGCCATCTCGTCAAGATCCTCGCAGGCTTTAGATAGACAAACGGCTACACGTTGTCCGCTCTTTGGGTAATCTTCTTTCATTGTAGTGTCGGACATGCAGCGAGAAACAAACTGCTGTCTATCTTCTCCATCTTTTTTGCTTGGTGTAGGCATTTTTTCTCCTTTCAAAGTATGAATGTTTACTATTTATACACAGATGAGATAACGTCAGTGATAATATCTTCTGCTTTTTGATAATCTTTATCATTAAGAGCCTTAGCCGTAATCCTTCTTGCTTCTGACTTCTTGTAACCAATTCCAACCAGTCCGCTTACGGCATCTGAATATAGGTCAGAATTTTCTGGAGTCTTTTTTGCAGCGGTAGTTTTGGGCGGTGACTGCTCGACTATAAAGGTCTCAAGCTCTGGCTCTTCTTCCACATTGCCTAACTGTGGAGACGCACAGTTATTAACCAGCATATATATTTCTAGCATTTTTAACAGAATGCCAGCAGCGAAGAACAATACTATTGGAGAGAAAAAAACAAACACAAAAAATAAAGCAAAATCAGAATTCCAAGTACCTGTATTAGTCACGAATCTTTCCTCTTATCGTACTTCCTTTGAATTGAATCTTTTCAATATCTCTTTTTAGAGCTTCTGTTTCTTTTTCGGCCTTGGCGTTCTGTCTCAACTCAGACCTTATTTTTAAAATCTTTGCTTTATTACTATTCTCTCTAGCTTTTCGCTTTTTCGCTCTGCGCTTATCTTTATTGGTTGACATCGTATGCCTTTCTTTTTAGTTTTTCAATATCTTTTTTCAGCTTCTTCTTCTTTTTGTTTAACTCCTTATATTCCGATGTGCTAATCGTAGGACTATACATCTTCTCTGATACGAAGTTTAGCTGATTTTCAATATGATTTATTCTAAGTAATATTCTTTCTTTTTGCATAATAAGAACCCCGCCCGAAGGCGGGGTGTCCCCATTCAATATTATAGACTGGTTGGCTTTACAACCTTTGAAAAAGTGTTTGGAACAACAGAATAGCTAGTTCTAGAAGAGCCGTTCTTGTCCACCCACTCGCGCTGACGGATACGACCATCAACAATAACACGATCACCCTTAGCGAGTAGCACACTTTGGGCATATCTTGAATGACTATTCCAGCCATCAACATCGAAATAAACTGTCTCCTCTCTCTTGTCTGGCCCGCTACCAAAACTTTCATTGACTGCGATCCTAAAAGTCACGAGATCGCTTTCCGAGATAGTCTTATACTCTGGATCTTTGGTTAAGTTACCCTTGAGCATAACGCGATTATTCAACATAAAAAAACTCCTTCAAAAGAATTAAAAAACACTAAACTTGAAACTCACTCAATAATAACACAGAACAAACTAGATGTCAATGTTATTTTGAATTTTTTTTTGGATTTCATACCACATAAAACCCGTATTAGCTACAGCATAAGAAAACCATATTAAGGCATGAGGATAATCTTTTTGCCGCAAGCATGACAGTGAAGTAAACAAATAAAGCACTGTCGCAATTATTATAGCATATATACCCATCAGTCAACTCTAAAAGGTTTTAAATTTGGAAACAATTTATATCTAATATCTTGCCAGATAGCGCCGGTGATAACCATAGACGCTTCGTTATCTGATGGATAGTGAACACCCTGTAGGCAGCGGGCATAACCAGCATCGCCAACCTTGGAGAAAAATTCTCCAGAGTGTTCTGGGTACATATCTGACAATAAGTAGGCCGCCACAGCAGTGTATGCGGTATGACCAGACGGATATGCCGGAGTTTGGTGAGTATCTGTTTCTATTACATTCACCTTGAGTCCATAAAATTTAGCTAATTGCTCGGGTCTAGGTCTATTAAATTTATGTTTTAAATTCATTATAACTGGTCGAGTAATGTCCCAAACTTTTTTAAAATCACTCTTTGGCATCTTCAATTTGTTCCGTCTCAGTATATCATTATACAGATCAAGCGGCTCATTGTCCACAGAATAAACCATATTTTTTTGTTTTATAGATAAATTTTCGGTAAGATCCGCCAAATACTTTAACTCTTTCTTTGTTTCTTCTGAGTTATTTCTTGGCGGCTCTGGCAACAAATTCTCCCAATCAATCGTAATAGACTTAGAAACTTTCCAAGTCTTAGGATTGTCTGTATACACTGTTGAATCTATAATACTAGCCAATGATTTATTCATTGCGTGAATGATATTCATTATCTATGATACCTGTGATAGTAATTATTGAAGATTGGACCGTTTGAAAACCCGGCATTAATTCCAAATCTAACGTAACGACGATTCGGACCCACTGTAGCTCGTCCAATATTTAAAGTGAAGCCACTTGGT
>Ga0316202_10003205_pt1 | contig 10076 bp, 7 predicted proteins | sample 3monrhotite_MG_FD_204934 | JGI IMG/M metagenome (GOLD analysis project Ga0316202, IMG submission 204934) | Microbial mat bacterial communities from mineral coupon in-situ incubated in ocean water Damariscotta River, Maine, United States -... | ecosystem: Environmental > Aquatic > Marine >...
GAAAAAATGTCCTTGCTTGCGCTTGGCGTTAACGTAAAAAAATCTTGATCTAACGGCGTACCTTTAATTTGTGTACGCACACCATTAAATTCGACCGATTGATTTTCAGCATATTGGGTAGGTGCGATATATTTATTAACGTTATAAATATCAGTAGCGACAGGTACGCCAGAAACTTCGACGGTCATACCATCGATACTTATTTTTTGCGCTGTTGCTACATTTGAATCGTAAATCGTCGGTAAAGAAGTTTGACCATTTATTTTTAGCTCAAACTCTCCAGCTGTTGCCGTTGCAAAAAATTCGACATTAACTGAACTGCCCGCATTAGGGTATACCGCAGCAGGATCTACGTTAGTAATAGCCGCGTTATTTAAATCAACTCCAGCAAGTTTTACCGTTGCATTTCCGGCAACTGTTGCCGGCTTAATACTGTAAACACTGTATTGTGTTGGCAAACCGACACCGGGCTCGGTAAAATGAACACTATATTCTTCACTACTAAAGTTACTTGCTATTGCAGGATCAAACACAACACCTTGACCAACAACACCAGAACCCGTATTACTTGCACCAACCGTTGATACAAAGGAACCATTGCCGCTACTTAGGTTCATAAACAAATCAAAACCATTATCACCAATGGCACTTTCTACACCAGAGCCAACTTGTAGTTTTCTAACACCTTGATCACCAGTGTATTTTACGTCGCCAAAGGCATCTACTTGAAAAGGCTTGTTATCAACATCGTAACCAGAAAATATATATTCACTATTACCGTCTTTACTATTACCTAAACCAATAAGCTCTTCTTTTATTTGTTCTAATTCCTTGGCAACCGTTTCAAAATTTTCCAAGCTATAAATACCATCTCCGGTTGAAACCATTAGCTCTCGGGTACGTTGTAGTAAGTTAACAACTTGTCCTAATGTGTTTTCTTCTAGAGAATTAGAAGCATCGGCTACTTCAATATTTTTTAAATATTGGGTATTAACAGAAACGCTTTGCTTTAGTCGTTGAATAGATGCCGCAGCAACAGGATCATCAGAAGCGTGAATAACTCTTTTAGCTTCAGATAAATGAACATTAAGATCGCTGGTTTTAGCTTGTCTGTCTAAAATTGAATTAGTGCTACGTTGATAAAATGTCTGCGTTGAAATGCGCACGGAACACCTCGATTAATGACGGTTATATAAGGTTTAATTATATAAATGCAAAAAAGGTGCCTAGATGTATATTTAGTGTGAATACTGTTTTATAGTTGAGTGATTAATTTAGAATAAATACGTGTTAAGCCGTTAACTAACGCGTAGCATTTAATAGCGTATCCATTAATTCATCTGCAACCGTTACTACACGGGCTGCAGCATTGTAGGCTGCTTGATACCTTAACAAGTCAGAAGCTTCTTCATCTAAATTTACACCCGATACTGAAGTCACTCTATTTTCAGCTTGACTAAATAAAACTTCAGATGACTGTAAACGCACTTCTGACGAACTTGTTACAGCCCCTACATCAGATGTAAGTAAGGCGTAATTATCTTGAAAGGTAGAGCGACCATTATTTAATTTTTTATCTATTTGAAAATTCGCCATAGTCAATGCGTTAGTGTTATTACCAACACCTGTTTCATTAAAGTCTAAGGTGAATTTATAATTATCGAGTGCCGCCGTGTTTTCAATTTCAATATCAATAGAAAAACCAGCATGAGTAATAGTTTGTAATGGCGGATTAAAAGCTAAACCGGTTAATGGTGTACCTGCTGGTTCTTCAATGGGCACACCCGTATTTGCATTAACAACTTGGTATGTAAATGTTCCGGCTACGGGTTCGTTAATTTCTATACGCAAACCACGTGCTGGTGTAACAGGATTAGTAGTTAAATCTATTTTCGTCGGATAATTGACATCGTTATGATTAATGATCTGCGTAATGCGTGTTTTGCTTACACCAGTGTTAGCAGTATCGTCAGTAATTAAAATTTGATTTGCCGCCGCGGCAATTAATGCTGGCTGAGTCATTTCAACGGCAAAGTTTTGAGCACCTAAACGGGTTGGTTTTATATCAAACGTTTTACCAACTTGCAAAGGATCTGCACCGCTAATCGAGTCAACATTAATGCTAATACCATATTGAGCAACATCAATTTTACGCGATACCGTTAAATCTTGCGCACCAGCAGCTGGTAACGTTAATTGAGAGCCATCAGTTAAGTTAGTTAATTCAAATTGTACTGCTTCTGGTGGACCAGCAGCATAACTCACTACTTTTAATTGAAAATTATCCGCGGTTAGTTTATCCGCACTTTCAATTTTAACGCTAAGTTGAGCCGTACCTAAATTATCGTTTTTAGGTAGCACTCTTTGCAGCATACTTTGCTGAGAATTAACATCATTAAAATAATTGGTGCCTACTTGCATATTCAGATCTAAGCCGAGTTTTTGTTGCTCGTTAATTAAATGCCCGATACCAATCGCTGTTTGTCCAAGCTGATTAAATGCTTTATCAAGTACATCATCTCTAAAATTATAAAGCGCTTGAATTTGGCCCCCCATACGATCACCGCGTAAACGCTGTGGCGAACCTCCGCTAACTAACGCTAATTCTAATTTACTATTATCGGTACTATTAACAACGGCATCTATCGATAACGCTTTTTGGCCTAAAACTAAGGGTTGGCCCGTACCAATAAATAAATTAATCATGCCATTATTAAGCTTTACCGTTGACACGTTAGTAAATTTACTTATTTCTAAAACGATTCGATCTCGTTGATCTAACAAGTCATTTGGTAAATTTTTAGGACCGTTACCCGAAGTTAGTTGAATTTGATTATTTACATCAGCTAAATTACTCGCTAAAGCCGTCATTTCTTTGGCAATATTTTCAACATCGTCATTAAGCGATCTAAATTGAATGTCTAATTGATCATACAAACGATTAAACGTTGATGTCATATTTTTTGACACTTGGAGTAAATTATTTCGTGACTCTAAAGAGTTAGGGTTGTCTGCAACAGCATGCATTGATGCAAAATAATTACCAAGTGAATTAGTGATTGAAGTATCTTCATCGGAAATAACTTGATCAACACGATCAACACTATTAAAGAAGGTTTTATTGAAACTATTGTTACTGGTGTTACCGACTAAATCTAGGTAAGCAAACTGATCAAAGGTACGAGTAATGTCATCAACCTTAACTCCTAAACCAACAAAAGCATCGCCAAATGATTGCGAGCCTGCAGAAATAATTTCAGTGCGTTGACGTGAATAACCATCAGTATTTACATTCGCAATATTATGCGCGATAGTATCGAGTGCTTGCTTTGAAGCTAAAAGCCCTGAAACTCCCGTACCATATAAACTAACCGCCATAATAAAACCCTTTTTGAACTAATAGATAAATACGAATTACTCTTTTAGCAGATCCGACACCTTAGATAAGGTAGATAAAATTTTATTCGCATAATTTGGATCTGTTGCGTAACCTGCTTTTTGTAATCCTTGCAAAAATTGCTCCACATTGCCTGTTTGTTTTAATGCGTTTTGATAACGTTCACTGCTTGAAATAAAATGAATGAAGTCATTAACACTTTCATTTATAGATTGATAAACTCTAAAGGGTGCTTTAGTTTTAACCATACTACCTTGTTGATACTCAAGAGTTTCTTTGTTTGTTTTATCCCCTTGCCAACGTTCATCCGCTTTAATATTAAACAAATTATTAGAACTTTTACCTTGTTCCGTTTTAATGACTTTTTGCCCCCAACCAGTTTCTAATGCGGCTTGAGCAATAATTACTTGAAATGGTACTCCTAATGCTTGCTCTGCCCGTTTAGCAGGCAAAGTGATCGCACTAACAAAATCTTTGGGCTGAGCATAATCTGGTTTTACTAAAGTGCTTTTTGGGGTAAGTTCGGTTTGCTTGATTGATAACTTTGCATTCAAGTTGTGGTTAGTTTGACGCTGCGATGGAACCAAAGGTATATCTAATTGTCTGCGCTCTAATAACGAATACCCTGTGTTGCTGCTTTGATCAAGTGATGTGGCATTTAGCGCATTTTTTTTATGATTAGATTCATGATTTTTTAAATCAGCATTGTTTCGTAGAGCACTACTTGGCATATAGTTTTCAGTGTCACCGCCTAATTGTCGAACAATAAGCGGTGCTAAACCTAATGAGCCATTATCAGATAACTCAACAGCAAGCTGTTGATCATGCATGTCTCGATAAAACTTTACCGATTGAGAATTAAAAGGGCTATCCGACTCTAAAACTTCTTGCGCTTTACGCATGCTTTTTAATAACATTTGCGTAAAGAGTGACTCAAACTGCTTTGCAACCTCTTTTAATGCTTCTTTTTTATCCGTGCTATTGGTTGACTTAGATTTTAGTTTAATGTCATTTAGCGCATTAACATCTAAAAAATTTTGCGCATCTGATATTTTAGTACTCATAATTATCGCCTGATCAAATAATAATCAACTGACCACGTAAAGCACCTGCTTGCTCTAGTGCTTCTAAAATTGCCATAACATCGCCAGGCCCTGCGCCAATATCATTAATAGCTCTAACTAAAGTATCTAAAGTAACTCCGGGATTAAAAACAAACATTCGCGAATCAGTTTTATTTACATCAACAATCGATTGCTGTGTAACAACCGTTTCACCATCAGAAAACGCATCAGGCTGATTCGGGTTTTGTACTTCGTTAATCGTAACCGTGATGCCACCATGAGTGATGGCTACCGGTAATAAACGAACATCGGCACCTATAACTATGGTACCGGTACGAGAATTAACAATAACTTTAGCGGATGGCCTATCAGGTTCTAATTCTAAATTTTCTAACATCGCCAAAAAACTCACTCTATCACCTGAATCACGAGGCGCAGACACTCGTACAGAAGCCGCGTCTAATGCTTTGGCAGAGCCCGCAATAAAGTTATTAATGGTGTCAGATAAATTTTTAGCCGTGCCAAAATCAGCATTACGTAAATTAAAGGTAATATAATCACCTATCATAAAAGGAGAAAGTACTTCTCTTTCAACCGTCGCACCATTAGCAATGCGACCTACAGTAGGGGTATTAACTAGCACTTTAGAACCATCTAATCCTTCAGCTCCCAAACCGCTAACCACTAAACTACCTTGAGCTACAGCATAAGCCTTTCCATCCATGCCTTTTAAGACGGTTTGCATTAATGTACCACCACGTAAACTTTGCGCACTACCAATGGAAGATATAGTAATATCAATAGCTTGTCCTGGTTTGGCAAAGGCGGGTAACTCGGCATGAACTGCAACGGCAGCAACATTTTTTATTTTTGGACGCAAGTTTTCTGGCATATTTATGCCAAAATTATTAAGCATGGTTTTAAAACTTTGCTCGGTATATCTACTTTTCTCACCCGTTCCTGGTAAGCCTACGACTAAACCATAACCGAGTAATTGATTACTACGAACACCTGCAACGTCGACTAAATCTTTAATCCGCTGAGCATGAGCAACACTTTGAATAAAAGTAACCAGTACTAATACCGGCAACAATAACGCTTTTTTGTTATAGCCTTTTATAAATAACTGTGTAAATTTTTTCATTATAGTGGCCACCAACTACTGTTGAAGAATTTAGATAACCAACCTTGTTGTTGTACTTCAGCAAAAGATCCTGTGCCAGAATATTGAATACGGGCGTTCGCAATTTTATTCGACATAATAGTGTTATTAGCGCTAATATCGAGAGATCGAATAATACCGGTTAAACGAATGTACTCATCGCCGTTATTAAGAGTTAGCCATTTTTCACCACGAATGATTAAATTACCATTGGGTAACACTCTTAAAACATGCACAGAAATATTTCCGTTAAGGCTGTTACCTTGATTCGCTTTGGAATCACCCTTGAAGTTTGATTTTTGACCGACGCCAAACTCTAATGACTGACCATTAAATGTAATGGCATTCCCCGCAGATCCAGTCATAGGTTGCATCGTTGCGCTATTTTCTTTTTTGAGCTCGGTTTTGGAGTTTTTCTTTGCTTGAGTGCTTTCTTGTAGTACCACTGAAATAATATCCCCCACTCGTCGCGCTTTTGAATCAGAGTAAATATTATTAACATAATGAGTATTAAATAAAGAACCACTAGGCACAATACTTATTGCTTCTTCTTCTGGAAGTATCGGTGCAAAATCAGGATCATCAGGTAGTACTTTCGCTTGTTGAACTGATGCACAACCAGATAAAAACACGAGTAATACTGCGATAATACTTAAATATTTCATAACTCGTTCCTCTTTTTAATTATATAAAACAAACGTAAAAATTCTTCTACAGTTGCTGATTAATGTAACTCAGCATTTGATCAACCGCTGAAATAACCTTTGAATTCATTTCATAAATGCGTTGACCTTGAATTAAGTTAACTAATTCTTCCGTAGTATTTACATTAGAAGTTTCTAATGCCCCTTGTAGAATCATGCCAAAGCCTTCTAACCCAGGAACACCTTCTTGTGGTGTACCACTTACTGCGGTTTCAACATATAAATTTTGTCCTATCGGTTCTAAACCCGATGGATTAACAAAATTCACCGTATTAATTTGACCAATGATAGAGTTGTCGGCTTGACCTTGAACACGAACAGAGACTTCGCCGTCTTGAGAAATAATAATTTCTTGAGCATCATTAGGTACGGTAACTTGAGGTTGCAATAAATAACCAGAACCGGGTGTAACAACATTTCCTGATTCATCTAAGGTAAATTGACCATTTCGAGAATAAGACGAACTGCCATCAGGCAATAACACTTCAAAGAAACCTTCTCCTTGAATCATTACATCTAAAGCATTATCGGTGGTTAACATGTCGCCTTGAGTATGTATTTTTTGCGTCGCAACAACTTTAGTACCGGCACCGAGCATTAATCCTGACGGTAATTGCGTATCTTGTGCAGAACGGCCACCGGGTTGATTAATAGTTTGATAAAGTAAGTCTTCAAAAATAGCACGACTTTTTTTATAGCCTATTGTATTTGCGTTGGCTAAGTTATTTGAAATAACTGAAATTTCTTTGTTTTGGGCATCTAAGCCTGTTTTACTGATCCATAATGCTGCATTCATAAATCACCTCAATAATAGTTAAAGCTGAAAGCTTACTTAAAAAGATCTTAGTAATGCCGAAGCACTAGAATCATTTTCTTCTGCTGTTTTCATTAATTTCAATTCCATTTCAAAAGTACGTTGAATAGAAATCATCTTACCCATTTCAATAACTGGGTTTACATTACTTGCTTCAAGTGCTCCGCTTTGCACTGACACGGTTGTATCTGCTTCTGCTTCCTGACCATTTTTTTTCCTAAAAAAACCATCTGATCCTTTTTCAAGTTCTCTTACATCAGGATTCACTAATTTAATACGGGCAACTTCTTCTTGTACGTTACTAGGGGCACCGGCTGGTTGAACCATAATGGTGCCGTCTTTAGAAATATGAATATTACTTACCGGTAATGGAATAGTAATAGGGCCACTCTCACCAATAACAGGCTCTCCACTGGTCGTTTCTAAACCACCTTCCTCATTGATACGTAAGTGACCTTCTCGGGTATACGCTTCTGATGTCATTTTTCCAGCTAAACTTGCTAAACCTAGTTGAGCACCACTTGAAGCATTTACTGCGGGGGTTTGAACGGCTATCCAACCATCCCCTTGAATAGCTATATCTAACTCTCGGCCAGTAGTGTTTATAGCGCCGCTGTCAAAATTTTGGCTAGCACGTTCTGTCATGGCAAAAACTCGTGATGGCATACCTTCACCAAATGCCTGCATACTACGCGCCTGAGCTAAATCTGCCTTAAAGCCAGTCGTTTTAGCATTCGCTAAATTATTGGCAGTAACCGACAAAGCAAGCATATTTTGCTTGGCGCCGCTCATCGCTATATAAAGCATTTTATCCATAATTATTCTCGACTAATTTACATACAGCACTTAATTTATTAACTTGATAAATGCAATAAAAATGCCAAAAAACATATATAGAAAGATAAAAAGAGGAAAGGGTAAAACAGAAGGGGATATTTATAGATGAAATGTATGCCAAGGTTATAAATAGATACAAAAAAGTAAGAGTTTTTCACCTTTAAAAATAATACATAAGAAAATTTAACAGCCTTAACTCAATAACTTAAGGCTGTTGAAAACACAGTAATACTAGATTATCTGATTTGAAGGATATTTTGATTAAGTGCGTTACTCACCTCAAGCGCTCGTGAATTGGCTTGGAAATTTCGCTGTGCAGAAATCAAATCAATTAATTCATTCGTTAAGTTAACATTTGATTGTTCCAGTGCTGAAGAATTAATCGTTCCATAAGTACCAGAGCCACCTTCACCGGCTAGCGGCTCGCCGGACAAGATACTACTTTTCCATGAAGTACTACCGACTTGAGTTAATCCTTGATCGTTAGCAAAACTTACTAAGGCAATACGTGAAAGCGGCTGTGATGTACCATTACTAAAACTTGCCTGTACTAAGCCATCTGGACCAATATCAATACCGGTTAACCGACCAACTGGCAGACCATTTTGCTCTAATGAAGTAACTTCAAAACTTGAAGCAAATTGTGTTGGTTCATTGGGGTTAGGCCCTGCGGGATCCAAGTTAAAATCGATGGTGATGGTTTGTGCTTGATTCGAGCCGTTGGTTAGTACACCTGCTCCAGGAGTACCTAATGCGACGGTAGTAATCCCCCCTGCTGGTACAAAACTTCGAAAATCACCCGAGGCATCAAACAATAACCTTGCCCCCTGGATCCCTGCTGGCGCTAACGGCGAACCGGCAGCAGTACCGACAATATTTGCAGCAGTGTTTGCCGGATCATTTACCGCCACCATAACATCATCAAGGGCAGTGGCAACTATCCATTCATTGGGGTTTGTTGTTGGATCCGCTTTCATAAAGTAATAAGTCATAACATGACTATCACCTAATGAGTCAAAAATAGTGACCGACGTTGAGTTGTTATACGTTAAGGTATCAGTAGGGTCAAAATTTGCCGGTGCACCCGTAATATAACTATCCCCAGCAGGTAAATTCATACGTATATCTACGGTTGAAGTTAATTGTGGTGCTCCCGATGAGGTTGGTATTCTAATAGGCTTAGCCGTACTTAAACTCACTGAAGTTGACGAACCATCGGAACCCACATCAAAGCCTAATAAATGCTCTCCTTGTGAATTCACAATAAAATTATTATTATTAAGTTTAAATTCACCAGAACGCGTAAACGAGGTTTCCTGTGATCCTAACTCTGGTACGGTAGCAAAAAAGCCATTACCCGTAATCGCTAAATCTAAGGAATTATTAGTAAACTTAATGCTTCCTTGGTGAAACTGTTGGGCGACTTGCGAAGTTAGCACACCATCACCCACTTTAGTTTTACCGGAAGATAATAACGAAGATGCATAAACATCAACAAATTCTGCTCGAGATTCTTTAAAGCCTGTGGTGTTAACATTGGCGATATTGTTAGACGTAACGTCCAAATCTTTTTGGGCGGCATTTAAGCCACTTAATGCGACATTGAAAGACATATTTACTACCTCACTTTAAAAAGTTTATCCTTGCGAAATTTCAACTACGTCACCTAACGCCATTGAATTTCCACCTTGAAGATTTAACTGCACTTGACCACCTGCACCACTTAAGGTAACACTGTCAACATTTCTATAAGTTAATGCTTGTAGTTCCGACGCTTCTCCGCCAACTAAACCAGCAACTCGAAAGCGATAAACGCCTGCACTGGCTTGTTCACCATTAGCTAATTGACCATTCCACTCAAAACCAAACTCACCTTTAGAAACATCACCAACAGGAACTTGTTGTACAACCGCGCCCGCTGCATTTTCAACATAAATTACGACATTGTTAGCAGATTTATCGAGTTTTAATTTACCTTTAACTGTTTCACCTGCAGCCGCTTCAAATCGGTTATCGTCTACCAGCACACTACGACCAACCAATGAAGACGCTTGCAAGGCTTGACTTGACCCCATCATGTTTGAAAAGCCTTCAAACT
>Ga0316202_10003206_pt1 | contig 10069 bp, 8 predicted proteins | sample 3monrhotite_MG_FD_204934 | JGI IMG/M metagenome (GOLD analysis project Ga0316202, IMG submission 204934) | Microbial mat bacterial communities from mineral coupon in-situ incubated in ocean water Damariscotta River, Maine, United States -... | ecosystem: Environmental > Aquatic > Marine >...
CTGCGGGAACGGGATCTCAATGTCCGCCGCAGCCAGCCCCTCGTACAGGCGCGTGCACACCTGATCCACGGCGCGACCGTGCAGCACGGGCTGATCGATGAAGCCGCGCACCTGGAACATGAGCGCCGAGTCACCGAACGAACGGAAGCGCACGCTGGGCTTGGGCGCCTTCGCAAGCAGGTCGCACGCGGCCGCTGCCTCCTCCATGACGGTCCGCGCCTTGGCGAGGTCAACGCCATACGCCACGCCGATGTCGACGCGTAGGCGCCGCTTCACGTGCGGTCCACTCGACTCATTCACGATCTTCGAGTTGGCCATGACGCTGTTGGGGATGGTCACTTCGATGTCGTCACGGGTGACGATGCGCGTCGAGCGGATGCCGATGTCCGACACGCGCCCGCGCTCGCCCGACTCGAGCACGATGAAGTCCCCCAGCTTGTAGGGCGCATCCGTCAAGATGAAGATGCCCGCGAAGAGGTTCGCGAGCGTGTCCTTCGCCGCGAAGCCGATCGCAATGCCCAGGATGCCGGCCGAGGCCAGCCACGCCGTGACGTCGACGTCCCAGACAAGCAGAATCACGTAGATCGAACCGCCGACGAGCAGCAGCTTGCTGCCGATCTCGTAGAGCGGAAGGGAGCGCGGCTCGATCCAGCCGAAGTCGTCCACGCGCCGGGCAAGTACTTCGAGCACGGCATCGCTGCACTTCATCAGCGCACGCATCCAGAGCACGGCCAGCACCGTCTGCATGATGCGATTCGTCAGCAACACGCGGCGCCAGTAGGCCGCATGGTCGTCCGCACCGCCGGCGGCGGCCGCGTCGGGCTCCAGGGTGCGCAGCATCACGTAGAGTGCCACGCAGAGGACGGTCCAGAAGATCGGCCAGCGCACGGCGGCGATCGTCCGATCGTCGATGTCCGTCTTCGTCCGGGCCGTGATCAGCTTGAGGACGCGTGTAAGCAGCACCTGCGAGAGGGCCGCGGCCAGCACCCCGTAGACGAGGATCTCCCACCAGGACAGGACCTGGAGCGAGTCCAGCCAACCTTCGATCCAACCGGGCATCGCGTTCCTCCGAGCCCCCATCGTCGGGGCCGCGGGGGACACGCAAGGGCGCTACCTGCGCAGGTGCTTCTCGAGGAAGCCGCGCATGTGATCCCAGGACCGCTCGTCGGCATCCTTGTTGTAGGCCACGTTGTCCATCCCGCGCGCGTCCGCACCGGGATTGGTGAACGAGTGCACGGCGTCCGGATAGGCCTGGTAGTCGTACGTCGCGCCCCGTGCGTCCATCGCGTCCTGCCACGCCTTGACGGCGTCGGGGCCCACCCATTGATCCGCGGCGCCGTTGCAGACGAGAATCGGCGTCACGATCTTGCTGTCCACGGGTTCCTCGGGAGGCAGGAGCGAGCCATGGAAGCAGACGGCCGCTTCCAGCCCGAGCGCGGCATAGGCCATCTCGAGTGCGACGCTGCCGCCGTAGCAGTAGCCGATCGCTGCAATTCGGTCGGCGTCTACGAGTTCGTGGGCCGCCAGCACATCCAGACCGGCCTTGGCCCGGGCGCGCCCGTGGCCGGCACGGTCGTTGTAGAACGCCCCGGACCACGCCTGGGCCTGCTCGACCTCGTCGCTGACCTGCCCCTTGCCGTACATGTCGAGGCAGAAGGCGACGTAACCCAGCTCCGCCAGCCGACGCGCGGTCTTCTTCGGGTGCTCCTGCAGCCCCCACCATTCGTGCACGACCAGAACACCGGGACGACGCCCCGTGGCGTTGGCGTCGTAGGCGAGGAAGCCTTCCAGTTCCACGCCCGCGTGGGTGTAGGTGACGGCCTCGGTCCTCACATCGGTGCTGGCCGGGCCGCGCTCGCCGCAGCCTCCGAGCAGCAGGACGAGGCCGAGACAGGACAGCGGGAACGAACGCAGCATGGGATTCCTCCGACGGACCGCGCCAGTGTATGCAGGCCTATACTCGGAGCGGGAGGACGGATGCCGCGACTGCTGATCTTCTTGGGCCTGGCTGCCCTGCTCGCGCTCCTGCTTCTCCTCCTGGGTACGGACTCCCTGCCCTGGGCCGGTGAGCCGCAGCCCGATCCAGACGCCCCCCTCGACTTCGAGCGCGAAGAGGCCGCCCCGGTCGAGCGGGCGAAGGCACCACCGACGCTCTCGACGGCGACCACCCCGCGCGGTGGCGAGGCCAAGGCCCGCGCCGGGGCTGCCGGCAAGCGCCAAGCGGGCGGCGAGGGTCCGACAGGGCCCTACGAGATCACCGTGATCGACGCGGAAACCCAAGCGCCGCTGGAAGAGGTGGAGTTGCGCGCCCTCGACGGAGAGGTCCTGGGCGCGACAGACGAGCACGGCCGCTGGTTCGTCGAGGACGCGGGGGTCACGCGCCTGGGCTTCCGCGCCGTCTTGCAGGGCTACGTGATCCACACCGGCAGCGCGTCGCCCGACCGGCCTTTGGAGGTCGCCCTGCACGGCGGCGTGCACCTGAAAGGCATCGTCGTGCGCGCGCCGAGCGACAAGCCGCTGCCCAACGCCACCGTGCGGGTCTGGGACCTCGACTGGGGACGCGAGATCGTGGCGACGAGTACCGACGAGGCCGGGGCATTTCGCATGCATGCGGTGCGGCCCCACCACCCCGTCACGATCGTTGTCGAAGCGCCCGGCCTCGCGCCGTACCTGCGGCGCGCCCTGTTCGGCAAGGCCCCCCCGGAGCAGTACATCCTGCGCGTGGCCGAGGGAGGCCGCGTGGACGGACACGTCTACGGCGCGGACGGGAAGCCGGTACCGAACATGACGGTGTGGCTCATGCCGACGGACCGTCGTCCGCTCGCGGAACAACTCGCCAAGAGCCGGGCCACGGGGCGCCAGCAACTCGGCGCGCGCGACATCCTCATCGCCCGCACCGCGACAACGACGACGGACGACGAAGGCGCGTTCCAGTTCGAAGGCGTCGAGGCGACCCGTCCGCTCGTCCCCGCCGCCTTCATGACCGGGCGGCACATCGTGCGCGGCAAGCCCGTGCTCCTCTCCGCAGACGGCGAAGCCCTCACGCGCGACATCCACCTCGAGAAGAGCGCGAGTCTGTGGGTCTCCATCAAGGACGAGGCCGGGAAGACCCTGAGTCACGCTGCCCTGCGCATCAGCAGCCCGGAGGGCCCCGTCCCGGTCGAGACGACCGACCGCTGGAACGAAGGCAAGCTCCTCATCGAGGGGCTCACACCAGGCAAGCTGGGCGTATCGGCAAGCCTGCCGGGGCGCCCCGCCCCCTTCGACCGCATCGAGGTCGGCCCCGGCGAGACCGGCCGGCTGCAGCTCACGTTCAAGGCGGGCCGCGACGTGCAGGGCGTGGTGCTCGACTCGAACGGGCGGCCGCTCTGGCAGGCGCAGGTCCGCTGGCGCGGGGCGCCCGCGGAGTCCCTCGAAGTCCGCACGGATCGAGCGGGGCGGTTCCACTTCCGTGGCGTGCAGGCCCCCACCGGCATCGTACGAGTCAACGCACGCGACCTGCCGCACACGCGCCAGACGTACGAGAGCTGGAAGAGCGAGAGCCTCGTGCCCGGCGAGGGCCCGCTGCGGGTGACGCTGGAAGACGGGACGGCCGTCGTCGGCCGGTTCCCCGAGCTGCCGGTGGGTACCCGACTGCGCTGCCGCATGATCTCCGGCCGCGAGACTTCGGACTGGCCACTCACCCTGGACGATCGCCACGGCTTCCGACGCGACGGCCCCGATGCGAACACGAGCGGGGCACGCTTCGTGTTCCACGTCCGGGGCCGCGCGCCCCTGATCGTCGACGAGCGCACGCCCTTCGGCAGCCGCGAGGAGCGCGACCTCGGCTCCCTGCTGTTCGAGACCACCAACCCGCGCAAGGGGCGCGTGGTCGGTCCCGACCGCAAGCCGCTCCACGGCGCACGCGTGACCATCGCGGAGCCCTGGAGCGACCGCAGCACACGCACGGACGCGGACGGGGACTTCGTCCTCGCGCGCCTGCCCGACCGCCGCATCATCGTGAAGATCGAAGCGCCGGGCCACACCGCGACGCGCGCTTGGCTGGAGACGACGAGCCAGTTCCGGCGCCAGGTGTTTCGCCTGCGCCGCGGCCAGCGTGTGCTCGTACGCGTCGCCGACCGGGAGGGTCGCCCGGCCGCAGGCTTCCAGGTCGTCGCGCGGCAGCAGCCCGAGAACCGGAAGGAGGGCGACCCGCTCCCGGAGGACTTCCTCGCGGAAGCCAACGGCAAGGGCTTCGTCGAGCTCTGGCTGCCGGCCGGGCCCTACGCGTTCTTCGCGTTCAGCCCGTCCCATGCGCACCTGCAGGCGACGGCCAAGGCCACCGTGGTCGCGAAGAAGAGAGGGGCCGGCGTGCGGCTCACGCTCAACGGCTCGCTGCGCTAGCCCCCTATTCCAGGACCGGCAGCTCCACCGTGGTGCGCTTGCCGTCGCGCAGACGCACGACCGGCACACGGCTGCCCGGCTTGCGCGTGAAGCGGAACCAGGCGTGGTAGTGGTCCATCGAACGGAAGTCGTTCTTGCCGGCGAGCGAGAGGATCACGTCCCCCTTGCGCAGGCCCGCCTTGCGGGCATTGCGCCCGGTGGCGGCGTTCTCGCCCCAAGTCACGAGGTAGCCGATGCGGAAGGCGAACGTCGCGGGGTCGATACCCAGCGCCTGCTTCTGCTGGGCGTCCAGGGGGCGCCCCCCGAAGCCGGGCTGGGGCTTCATCTGCCACTTGCTCGGCCGCCAGGCGAAGACGAGCGGGGTCGGCGTCTTCCACGCCGCCGCGAGCTGCAGCGTCGCGGCCATGGGCTTGCCCGCCCGCGTCCACGTCACGGGCACTTCCGTGGCCTGCGCGTCTGCGTCATCGAGCACACGCTGCACGTCACCGAACGTCCGCACGCGACGCCCCGCGAGGGAGACGAGAAGATCCCCCGGCGCGAGGCCGGCGCGCGCCGCCGCGGAGCCCGTGGCGACCTTCGTCACCCGCTCCTGGGCGTCACGCTCCAGGGACAGTCCGACCTGGATCGGGTCGGGCCACAGCCACGCATCCGTGCGACGGAACGTGCCGGCATCACGCCGGGCTCCGTGGCGCGCATCGTTCACATTGTGACAGTGGTAGCACTCGGGCTGCTTCGGCCGCGCCTTCATCCAGGGCATGCGATCCACACGCTGGGGCGCGCGCGGCGTCGGCGGCCGCGGGTCCTTCACGTACGCCGCATGATCGGCCCGCGTGTCCTCGAGAGCGCGCTGTAGCGATGCCGCGGAGAGGTGCGACTCGGAGCCGCTGTGGTCACGCCCCGCATAGGTGCGGTGGATCGTGCCGTCGGCGTGCATCAGGAGGGCGGCAAACGTGAGATCGAAGTCGAAGTCGTAGGTGTGGACGTCCACACCCTTCATGTTGCGCACGCGCACGCACACGTAATCCCGCATGGCGGTGGCGATCCCGGAGGTGGGTCGGGCCAACTGCCCGATGAAGGAGCGACTGTCGCCTCAGGCGTCTCAGGTGAAGGCAACGAACAGCGGCTTGCCGCTCGCCCGCGCCGCCTCGCGCGCCGCATCCAGATCCTCGAGCCAGACGACCTCTTCGTCGGCCTCGGCGCGGACCAGGGGCCTGTCGAGCGCAGCCGCCAGCGCCCCCACGACCACGAGGAAGACCAGCGGAATCAACGGGCGGCGGATCGGCATGCCCCCAGGCTACTCGTCTCGAGCCCGCAGCGCGCCCAACCGCCGATTCGCTCACCGAGACGCGGCGCGCCCCGCCGCACGTGGAATCCAGGGTGCGCCCCCTTCGTTGCGTACAAGGAGGCCGACATGACACGCATCCGCTGGCTCGCGACGACCGCCTGCTTGCTCGTGGCCGGGGCCGCCGAGGCCAACCTGCCTATCGAGACGTCGTTCCCGGTCCGCACCACCGTGCGCATCGATCTCGGCTCCTACGCGCAGCGGGCCACCCGCGTCTACACCGTCACCGAGGGCGACACGCTCGCCGGGATCGCGACGACGCTGCTGGGGAGCGCGACGCGCGCTGCGGAGATCGCGGCGCTCAACGCCCCGAGTGACGTCGCCGCCCTCACACGTGGCACGCAGCTGCTGGTACCGGCGACCACCGCCGACACCTCGACGCCGAGCTGGACGTTCTTCACGACCAGCGCCCACCTCCAACGTGGCTACGCCGTCAACTCGCTCCGATCCATGTTGATGTACGCCGCCCTCGACAACGCGACCCCCTGGGCCCCGTACACCTCGGGGCAGGAGTTCCCGGACAACCAGCGGGGATTGCGCCTGGTGGCGATTCGAACAGACAGGCTCCCGACCTTCTGGCAGCGCGTGGCCTCGCTGGAGCCCCTGAAGGACAAGGACGGGGCCGTCCTTCCTCACACCGCCACCACGGCCTACCGCGCGGAGCAGGCGTGCGTGCTGCTTGCCTCCGAGGAAGCGGACTGGCTTGCCTTCACGCAGGCGCCGCTCGGAGGTCGCCGGCGCGGGAAGGCAGGCGACCCGGTCGCGGACATCCGCGAGCAGTACCTCCTCGGCGGCATGGACAACGGCTATCTCACCTTGGAGTTGACGGAGCGCAGCATGCACGACCAGGCGGGTTTCGTCCTGACGCGCTCGGAGGTCGCCGCGACCAAGCGCGATCATGCCCTCACGCTCTTCGCACTGGCGGGTCTCGGACTACTCGGCCTCGGCGCCGTCATCCTCCGACGCCGGGCCCGGCGCAAGCGCGATGGTGTGGGTCTCGCGTAGCAGGACGAGCCCGAACGCCCCCAGAGGCTCGTAGCCGAGTCCGTAGTAGCAGCGCCGGGCCGGTGTGTTGCTCTCGGGGGTGAAGAGGATGGAACGCGTCGCGCCCTCGGCGCGCGCGTCGAGAAGCGACTGCGCGACAACACAGCCCCCATACCCGCGGGCGCGGAACTCGGGAGGGGTGTAGACGCCCCCGACCTGCACCGCGTGGGGCGTGGTTGCGTTGAAGCGCGTCATGGCCACAGGCCCACCGTCCACGTGCGCGATCCAGGCCGTGCGCGAATCGAGCCCGCTGCGCAGGCTCGACTCGACCTGGGCCTGGGCCTCCTCCCCCGCCGCCTCATCGATGGCCTCCCGGTAGTAGGCGAGGCTCCAGGGCAGCAGCGTGGACAGGTCGTCGGCCTCGGCCCGGCGGACCTGCACGGCCCCCGAGGTCAGGCCAGGCGGCACGCGCAGGTCCTCCAGGTCGAGCCCGTAGAGGACCTCGGCCGAATCCATGCTCGCGTCCACCTCGTCGAGACAGAGATAGCTGCGCGCGGCCGACACCTGATCCAGCGCACCGGAGAAGCCCTTCACGGCGCGGCCCTTCGCCCGCAGGGCGGCGTCCAGCGCGTCGATCAAGCCGAGTTGCGCCTCGAGCAGGAACATGCCGTTCCAGGCGTGGGCGACCGCGCCCACGAGTTCATCCCCGTCGAACACGCCGACGTACGTGGCCTGGAAGCGCTCGCCGTGGTCCTCGATGCCCGCGCGGCCCAGGTTGCCCTGCATGAACATCGTCGTATCGGTGCGCGCGCGCAGGAACGCCATCAGGGCGTCCTCATCGCCGGGTCCCAGGATCCGAACGGTCGTCATCTGCTCTCGCCTCCCCTGTTCCACGATACGGTCAGGGGATGATCGAACAACAGGTCGCGCTGGATTGCCGCACGGAGATCGTGGAGCTGCATCGGTTCTTCACCGAATGGTTCAACCGTGCCCGCGCCGACACCGATGCCACGTGGGCCGCCCTCGAGAACGGGCTGGCTCCTGACTTCGTTCTCGTCACGCCCTACGGCACGGTGCTCGAGCGCGACGCCCTGCTTGCGAGCCTGCGCCCCTTGCATGGTCAGCATGGACCGGAGGCCGGCTTCGAGATCGGCATCCGCGGCTTCGCATGCCGCCACGTGGATGCCCACATGGCGATCGTCACCTACGAGGAGTGGCAGACCTTCGAAGGCGTGGAGAAGGGCCGCTTGAGCACCGCCGTGTTCGAGCGCAATCCCGCCATGCCCAATCGCGTGCGCTGGCTCTCCGTCCACGAGACCTGGCTGCCTCCGGCCGCGTGAGCCGGGCGCTGTGCACCTAGCCGCGTAGCGCCTCGATCTCGGCACGCGCCTTGGGGATCGACCCGGTGAGGACCTCCGGCGCACCCGCGGTGACGAGCACATCGTCCTCGATGCGGAAGCCACCGAAGTCCAGCATGCCATCCACGCGTGCCCAGTCCACGTGATCGTGGTGCTGATGCCGCAGCTCGGGATCCTCGAGCAGGGCGCGCACGAAGTACACCCCCGGCTCGATCGTGACGACGTTGCCGACCTCCAGGGCGAGATCGATGCGCAGGTACTTGAGCCCGGGCCGCTCGCTGCGCGGCCGGCCGGCAGCCCAGCCGCCGACGTCGTGTGTCGCCAGACCGATGAGATGCCCGAGTCCGTGGGGGAAGAACAGCGCGTGCGCGTCCTGGGCCACGAGATCGTCTGGCGCACCCTTGAGCAGACCGAAGTCCACGAGCCCAGCCGCCAGCCCGCGGGAGGCCGCCATGTGCAGCTCGCGGTACTCGCGCCCCTCCGTGACCCCCTCGATGGCGGTGGTCTGCACGTCGAGCAGCATGTCGTAGAGGTCTCGCTGTTCGGCCGTGAAGGCCGCCGACACGGGCCAGGTGCGCGTGACGTCGCAGTCGTAGCCCTCGAACTCCGCACCCGCGTCCACGAGGACGAGGTCCCCCTCCGCCAGCGGGCGCGGCCCGGGGCCGGCGTGCAGGACGGCGCAGTGCGGTCCCGCGACCGCGATGGTCCCATAGGCCGGGCGCTCGCCCCCCGCACGCTCGAAGGCGTAGTCGATCTCGACCTGCAAGGCCCGCTCGCTCCAGCCGGGGCGCGCCGCCTGCATGCCGTGCAGATGCCCAGCGTGCGTGGCCGCGGCGGCAGCCCGCATGAGCGCCAGCTCGACGTCGTCCTTCACGCGACGCGCCTGCTCGACGCGCGCCTGCACGCGCCCGCTGAGGTCCGCATCGCCCGCCAGCACGCCAAACTGCTGCGGATGCAACGCGTAGCCCGACGGACGCTCGAGGATGTCGCTGTGGCCGAGGAAGGCCGCGGGGCGACCCGCGTTCTGCCCGAGCCACGTGCCGAACTCCGACACCGGCAGCACGTGGTCGATGCCGAGGCGCGCGGCCTGGGCCTCGATCGATTCGGAGTCTCCGTGCCAGACGCGATCGTCCTGACTGGCGACGAACGCGAACAGGGTCCAGGCATGCTCGGAAGCCGGGTCGAACACGAGCACCTGACCGGGCACGCGGCAGCCCGCCAGGTAGTAGTGGTCGTCGTGGGCCCGGAAGCGGTAGTACTGATCACTGCCTTCGATCGGCATGACGAGACCCGCGGGCACGACGACGACGCCATCGGCGAGGCCATCCTGTGCGGCCCAGGCGGCCGCAAGCCGGGCCCGGCGTGCGACGAGGGCGTCGCGACGTTCGGCATCGGTCGGTACGGGGGCGGTCGTGGTGGTCATGAAACGAGGGTACCCGTCGCAACCTGTGAAGGGTTTGATTTGCGCACTCACGTCGGGCCCCCGCCCTGCCGAAAGGCGGATGTGGGTTGGAGATCCGGTCGAAGGTGCGCCCCGGCCCCCCCACCGCATGCTTCCCCCCCTGAATCGAATTGCACGGAAACCTGTCCGACGTCTGACGGGTACAGCTATGCAAGGCCAGCACGCCTTCGGAGGGACTACGGGGTCCGGAGGCGAACCGGACGGTTCCGGCCGTCGGGCACACGACAGGGGTTACGTCCGTCACACGGTTGGCCGGAGGGCCGACCCGGTGGCTCGCCTGAAGGCTCGCGGCCACGCGAGCCCCGCACCCTACGATCCGCACATCGCATCCGCACCCCCCGCGCACCCCAGGAGGACGGCCTCGACCCGAGACCCGTCGTCCTCCGCACGGTCGCCGGGGTGCCCCGGAGGCTCCCCGATGCACCCGCCGCTCCCCACCCGAACCCCGGACACGCCGCGCCGCCGCCCGTTCATGGCCGCGCTCCTCCTCTGCACGACCCTGGCACTGGCTGCCTGCGGTGGTGGTGGTGGTGGCACCCT
>Ga0316202_10003208_pt1 | contig 10051 bp, 8 predicted proteins | sample 3monrhotite_MG_FD_204934 | JGI IMG/M metagenome (GOLD analysis project Ga0316202, IMG submission 204934) | Microbial mat bacterial communities from mineral coupon in-situ incubated in ocean water Damariscotta River, Maine, United States -... | ecosystem: Environmental > Aquatic > Marine >...
TCGACCCCTTCGAGTGCGACGTAGGTGAGCTTCGCGTCGGCCGCATCCTTGCCCGGCGTCTTGCCCAGCACATCGGCCGTGCTGGTCGCATCCAGGACGTCGTCCGCGATCTGGAAGGCCAACCCCAGCGCCGTGCCGTAGCGCGTCAGCGCGTCGACAGCGGCCGGACCTGCGCCTGCGGCCAGGGCCCCGCCGCGCACCGAAGCCGTCAGCAGGGCGCCCGTCTTGCGACGGTGGATCGACTCGAGCCGCTCGACGTCGACGCCGTCGGCCCCCGCGCCTTCCGCGGCGAGGTCATCGACCTGCCCCCCAACCATGCCGTCGTGGCCGCTGGCCTGCGCGAGCAGGGCGCCCAGCTGGCAGGCCGTCGAGGCGTCCGGTGTCTGGGTGAGCAACAGCTCGAAGGCGAGCGTGTGCATCGCGTCCCCGGCCAGGATGGCCTGGGCCTCTCCGTAGACCTTGTGGCTCGTGGGGCGACCGCGCCGCAGGTCGTCATCGTCCATCGCCGGCAGGTCGTCGTGGATCAAGCTGTAGGTGTGGATCAGCTCGAGCGCGCCTGCGAAGGGCAGGACGTCCGTGTCACGGCCGCCGACCGCACGGCAGGCGGCGAGGGCCAAGGCCGGGCGCAGTCGCTTGCCCCCGGCCTCGACCGAGTAGCGCATGGCCTCGGCAAGGCGCGGCGCCCGCGGATCGTCCGCGGGCAGCCACGCATCGAGGGCGGCATCGACGATGCCGCGCGCTTCGGAGAGGAAGGTCCGGGCGAGGTCCGACGCAGCCATGGAACGCCGCCCTTCCTGGCTTCCTAGTAGCGGTAGTGGTCGGGCTTGTAGGGGCCCTCGATGGGCAGGCCGATGTACTCGGCCTGCTTCTCGGAGAGCGTGGTCAGCCGCACGCCCAGCTTCTCGAGGTGCAGGCGCGCCACCTCCTCGTCGAGGTGCTTCGGCAGCACGTGGACGCCGATCTCGTAGCTGTCGGGGGCCTGCCAGATGGCCATCTGCGCCAGCACCTGGTTCGTGAAGCTGTTGGACATGACGAACGACGGGTGACCCGTCGCGCAGCCCAGGTTCACGAGGCGCCCGCGTGCCAGCAGGATGATGCGTCGGCCGTTGGGCAGGGTGAACAGGTCGACCTGGTCCTTGACGTTGTCTTCGCTGCAGCCCTCGGTGGTCTCGAGCCAGCGCACGTCGATCTCGTGATCGAAGTGGCCGATGTTGCAGACGATCGAGTTGTCCTTCATCTGCATGAGGTGCTCGCCGTTGATGACGCCGCAGCAGCCCGTCGCCGTGACGAAGATGTCGCCCTCGGAGGCGGCCTCTTCCATGGTCATGACCTCGAAGCCCTCCATCGCCGCCTGGAGCGCGCAGATGGGGTCGATCTCGGTGACGATGACACGGGCGCCGAGGCCCTGCATCGAGTCGGCGCAGCCCTTGCCGACATCGCCGTAGCCGGCGATGACGACGACCTTGCCGGCGATCATCACGCCCGTGGCGCGCTTGAGGCCATCGGCGAGGGACTCGCGGCAACCGTAGAGGTTGTCGAACTTCGACTTCGTGACCGAGTCGTTCACGTTGATCGCAGGCACCTTGAGCTCGCCCGCTTCGTGCATGCGGTAGAGGCGCGCGACGCCGGTGGTCGTCTCCTCGGTGAGCCCCTTGATGTCGTTCATCATCTCGGGGTACTTCTCGTGCACGATCGCGGTGAGATCACCACCGTCATCGAGGATCATGTTCGGGCCGGAGCCGTCGGGCCAGCGCAGCGTCTGCTCGATGCACCAGTCGTACTCTTCGTCGGTCTCGCCCTTCCAGGCGAAGACCGGCGTGCCGGTGGCGGCGATGGCGGCCGCGGCGTGGTCCTCGGTCGAGTAGATGTTGCAGGACGACCAGCGCACGGAGGCACCGAGCTCCTGGAGCGTCTCGATGAGGATGGCGGTCTCGACCGTCATGTGAAGGCAGCCGGCGATCTGCGCACCTGCGAGCGGCTTGGACTCGCCGTAGCGCTCGCGGAGCGACATGAGCCCCGGCATCTCGGGCTCGGAGATGTTGATGTCCTTGCGACCTTCGGCGGCGAGGCCGATGTCCTTGACCTTGTAGTCCTGCTCAGTACTCACGGCGGCGTCCATGGCGTTGACTCCCTTGGGGGGTGACGGAAGCGTCTTGTTGGGGCCCTATTTATCGCAGGGCTCCCACGGTGGGGCGAAGCCTTCCCGGACTCCTGCGCTACCCTGCGTCCATGGGCCGAGATCCCCGCCGCGTACTGATTGTCGGAGACCGCCGCCGCCAGGGCGTGGCGGCGGGCGTCGAGGCGCACCGTGCCTTCCTCGAGAGCCGCCTCACCGTCGTGGGGATCGACCTCGACGAGACCATCGATCTCTCGACCGCCGAGGCCGATCTGGTCCTCGTCTTCGGGGGCGACGGCTCGATCCTGCACGTGGCACGCCGCTTGGGCGCTCGCTCCGTACCCGTCCTGGGCGTGAACTACGGCCGCTTCGGCTTCCTCGCGGATCTGGCCCCGGCGGAGCTCGAGGAGGGCATCGGGCGCTGGCTCGCCGGCGACTACACGACGGCCGCGCGTTCCCGTCTGCGCGTCCGCCACTTCGACGAGGACGGCATGGTGGGGGAGTGGCTCGCCCTCAACGATGTCGTCATCGGACGGGAAGACCTCGGGCGCATGGTGGATATCGATCTCGACATCGACGGCGGTCGCGCCGTGAGTTGCTCGGGGGATGGCCTGATCCTCGCCACGGCCACCGGGTCCACGGCCCATGCCCTGGCCGCAGGTGGCCCGCTGCTCGACCCGACCGTCGACGCGGTGGTCATCGTGCCGATCGCGCCGCACTCCCTGTCCACCCGTCCGATCGTGCTGGCCGGTTCGCACCGCATCGTGCTCACCACGCGTGGGACCCGGGCTCCCGGCAAGTTCACCGTCGACGGGGCGCCGGCCCTGCCGCTCGGCGAGGGCGACACCCTGGTCGTGGAAGACGCCCACGCGCCGCTCACGATGGTGCGCGTGTCGGGGGGGCCCTTCTACGAGGCGCTGCGCGGCAAGCTGGGGTGGCGCGGGCGGCCGCGCTACGCCGGGGATCCGACCGATGTCCTGGATGGCGACGGCGCCGACGGCAACGCGCCGCGGGGCGCATGAGCCGGGCCGCCTCGTCCACGGTCGACGCGGCCCTCTTTCCGGGCTCGTTCCTCCGCCTGCTCTCCGTCGTGCCGGCGGCCGTGCGCCGCCTGCATGCCGGCGTGGCCGATGGCCGCCGCGCCGTGCGCGGTGAAGGCGGGCGCTTCTTCTTCCGCGGTCACCGCGAGTACCGCCCCGGGGACGACATCCGGCGCGTCGACTGGCGCGTCGAGGCGCGCCTCGGCAAGCTCGAGGTGCGGCAGTTCGATGCGCAGAAGGATGTCCTCACCGAGGTCTGGCTAGACGGCAGCGCGTCGATGGGGCCGTGCCGTGGCCGCGTCACGAGTGCCCGGGCCGCGGCGCTGTGCTGCGCCACGGGGCTCGGCGAGGGGGGACGCGTGCGCCTCGGCGTCCTCCGTGACGGCAAGGCCGAGCGGTTGCTCGAGGTCGCCGAGCCCGGGCAGATGCGCGCCGTGCTCGAGGCCCTCTCGAACACGCCGCCCGCCGCCCGGGCGGAGCTTGCGACCGCCTTGCCGCGCCTGGCGCAACAGGTCCCGCGCGGCGCGCGCTTCATCTGGGTCTCCGATCTGCTGACGCGCGCCGACCCCGGCGTGCTGCACGCCTTCGCCGGGCGGGCCCTGCGCGGTGCCCTGCTGCACCTGCGCGTGCCGGAGATCCACGCGCCCGCCCCGGGCGCGACCATGCGGGCCCACGATGTCGAGTCGGGCGCGATGCGCACGGTGCGTCTCGACGAGCGCGCCGCGGCGCGCATCGCCGAGCGGGCGCGCGCCCACGCGGATCTGTGGGCCCATCACGCCCACAGCGTGGGCCTGCTCTACATGCCCTTCGCACCCAGTGGAGGCCCCGAAGCCCTGTTGCGACGCCTCGTGCTCGAGGTGCCGTAGCCATGACGCTCACGACCCCCTGGGCGTTGCTCGGACTGGTGGCCCTGCCCCTCATCTGGTGGCTTCAGAAGCGGCTGCGGCGACCGCCGGACGTCGAGCTGCCGTCCTTGATGTTCCTGCTCGACGAGGCGGAGGCCCGGGCGCTGCCGCGGGGACGACTGTTCGATGCCGAGCTCCTGCTGGCCCTGGCCGCAGCGGCGTTGATCGCCGTGGCCGCGGCGGAGCCCGTGCTCGCACGCGCCGCGCCCCGCACGATCGTGCGCGTCGTCGTCTCCGGCGGCGGCGGTGCGTCGCGGATGGAGTACCTGCGCGCCGTGGAGGCGACCCTGGCTGAGGTGCGCGCCGCGAGCGGCGACGACACCGAGGTCGACGTCACGTGGCTGCCGGCCCATCCCGGCGACGGGTTCTACCTGCGGCGGCCCACGGACGACGCATTGCTCGCCTCGGTGCAGGCCGGGGCCGCGTCACGCCGTATCGTGATCTCGGACCGCCGTGGCCCCGTCGACACCCTCGCGGCCACCTGGGTCACCCTGGGCGCGGCGCGTGCGAACAACACCGGCATCGTGGCCGCGGCCGTTCATGAGGACGCGGGCGTGTCCGAGCTCTTCCTCACGCTGTTGCACCAGGGCCCGGCTCCCGTCAGCGGCCGGGTGGTGGTCTCGCCGCGGGTGCTGGTCCTCGCGGGCGGTCAGGCCGCCTTCTCGCTTGCCGCGGATGCGTACGCCTCCGTGCGCATTCCGCTGGGCGCCCTGGAGGGCGCGGACCTGCGTGTGCGGCTGGAGCGCACCGACGGGGAGCTGTGGGACGATGACCTCGCGTACGACGACGACATCGAGCTGACCCACGGGCCGCTCGGGGTCTGGGTCGACCGGGCGCTGCCCGCGCCCCTGACGGCGCGCATCCGCCATGCGCTCACGGCAGCCCTGGGCCAGGCGGGGTACGTGGACTCCGACTGGCCGGCCCTCTCATTCCTCGCGACGGCCGGTGCCGCGCGAGGCGGGCCCGTGCGGCTGCTGCTGCAGCCCACCGCCGAGGGCGAGAGCGTGCGCACGGCTCCGGCCGGCGTCGATCGGCGCGTCCCCGGTCGGCTCGTGGCGGACCTGGGTACGGTCGGCACGGGCTGGGCCTACGGCCCGGGCGCGGACGCGGTGCGCACCGGGGAGCACATCCTGCTCGCGCGGGTCGCCGGGGAGCGCGTGTGGCCCGTGCTGCTGCGTCATGGGCTGTGGGTGCGCCTCGCGCCCGATCCCATGCGGGGCGTGCCGCGCCCGGTGGACACGCCCTTCTGGCCGATGCTGGTCGAGAACCTCGCGCGCGAGGCGGGGGATGCCACGGTGGGGGGGGGCTACCGCGCGACGGGGCTCCTGGATGCGGCCTCCTCGCGGGTGGGGACGGCCCGGGTGCCTCTCGACCCCGCGCGGCTCGCGGCGTTGCCCCCGGCCCGCCCCGGCCGCGTGCGCTCCCTGCGCCCGCCGCTCGTGCTGGGCGCGCTGCTGTGCCTCGCGCTGCTCTGGTCCCTGCCCCGCTTGCGCCGGCGCTTCGCACGCCGCCGGGCCCTCCGGGCGAATCCGCACGTCCGCACGGCGCCGTCCGAGGCCTGACCCTCCGTGCCCCATTTTTTCGGCCCTGACCGCGGCCCGCGGCTTGCAGGATGACAGGCGCCACGGTCCAGGAGAGTCCCCCCATGCTTCGCTCCCGCTCGCACGTCCCTTCCCTGTCCGTCGTCGCGCTGGTCGCGGTGGCCCTCGTGCTCGGCCTGGCTGGCTGCGGTGGGGGTGGTGGCGGGCCCGCGCCTGTCTCGGATCCCGGTCCGACGCCCCCGCCCGTCGTGGACCCCACGCAGCTCACGTCGGATCTGCTCAGCGCCTGCGGCGGCCAGACGACGGTGGAGCAGATCCAGGCGGTCATCGCCCTGTTCCAGAGCGTCACGTCGGGCCAGGCGGAGGGCGCGGGCTTCACGGTCCTCAGCGGCCAGATCCAGAACGTGCCGGGGCTGGTCATCCCGTGGGAGCTCGACGCCGACGGCCAGAACGGGCCCGAGGCCACCGGCAGCTTCGCCTTCGAGGATGCGGGGGGCACGCCGAGTGTCCCGTTCACGCCCCAGCAGCTCATGCCGCTGTTCACCACCGGCATCGCCGGCCTGCCCGTGCTCCTCGCTGCCATTCCCGATGGCACGCAGTTCATCATGGTCATCGAGGACATGCCGGGCACGCCCAACGTCAGCGGCTCGACACGCGCGACCTTCCAGAGTGCGCAGCCGACCCTGTCCTCCGGCAACATCTTGGTCAGCGAGGGGGACTGCGCGGCGCAGACCACGTGGAGCAACGTGCCCATGAACAGCCTCACCGGCATGTTCCCCAACGCCGTCTTCAACACCCGCGTGACCCAGGTGAGCGACGAGCTGGTCGGCACCATCACCACCGATGGCACGAATACGGCCGTCGCGGATGTCAGCCTGAACAGCGCGGCGAACACCCAGTGGGAGATCAACCTGACCACCGGCCAGGTCACCCAGATCGTCCCGTAGCCCCCGAGAGGTCCTGCGGGGCCGCCCTGGGGGGCCTTCGCCTCCCGGCGCGCGGGTCTCCCCGGCACACCGTTCCTGGTGCTCCGGCTCGGACGCTTCGCGTCAAGCCCTGCGGCGAGGCATAGCCTCTGCGCATGCGTTGGCTCGCCGTACTAGCCGCGGCGCTGCGCCGGCTCCGTCAGCGGCCGGTGCGCACCTTCCTCCTCCTCCAGGGCACCATTTGGGGCGTGGCCGTGGCCGTGTTCCCCAGTGCCGTCATCCAGGGGACGCGCGAGGCCGCCAGGCAGGAGGGCCGCGTGCTCGGCGCCGATCGCGTCTCGATGCGGGCCGATACGACGTCCTCCGCGGCCGCCGTGCTCGTGCGGGACGACCTGCGGACCGTGCGGGCTGCGGTCCGCGAAGAGGGCACGGCCCTCCGCGGCTTGGGCGGCGCGCGCGTCGCTCGCACCGTGCCCGATCCCGAGCAACCGGGGACCCTGCTCACGGTGCTCGAGTGTGTGGTCGGCACGGAGGTCGCGCGGGGGCACACCCTGGCGGCCGGCCGGTGGCTGGCCCCCGACGACGGACCGACGCGCTGCGTCGTGGAGGCCGGGGTCGCGGCGTGGCTCGGGCGCGCGGCGCTCACGCCGGGCGATCGCATCCAGCCCGCGGGTTGGCCGCACGAACTCGAAGTGGTCGGCGTGTGCGCTCCCCGACCGGCCCAGGCCCTCCGGACGAATGACTTGGGCTTCGACCTCGAGCACCCGCTCTACAAGAAGGTCGGCGTGCCGCTCCTCTTCGCCATGGGCATCATGCCCGTGCCGGACGACTGGAAGCGCAGCGAGCGTTGCGTGCATGTGCCCGCCGAGGGAACCGACGAACTGCATTGGATCTTCCTGCGCGTCGAGCCCGCGCTGGTCGGCGACGTCGCGAACCGCATCCGGGATCGCATGACCGATGCCGACAAGTCCGTGGTCATGCTCTACCCGCTCGTGCTCCCGCTCGTCATGGGGGAGAAGGTCGAGCGGTTCGATGCCGTGAACCTCGCCATGTTCCTGGCCTGCCTGCTCATGGGCGCCGTGGTCATGATGAACCTGGGCCTGCTGAGTGCCTTGACGCGTGCACGCGAGATCGCCATTCGGCGGACCGAAGGCGCCACGAAGGCCGACATCGCGCTGCAGTTCCTCGCGGAGGGACTCATGCTGGCCCTCGTGGGGGCTGGCCTCGGCTGCGTCCTGGGCATGGGGCTCGCCCACCTGCGCGCCTCGCTCGAGCCCGTGGCCGGGTTCACGTGGACCTTCCCGGTGCGGGAGGCGCTCGTGGCGGTCAGCGTGGCCGTGGTCATCGGGCTGCTGGCCTCGTTGCTGCCCGCCCTGCGGGCCGCCTCCCAGGATCCCGTGCAGGGGCTCGCCGATGAATAGGCGCATGCGATCGGTCATCCGGGAGGGCCTGCTGCACGTGACGCGGCATCCCCTGCGAAGCAGCCTGACGGCGTTCACGAGCGCGATCGCGATCGCGGTGACCGTGAACGTGATCTCCCTGTCCTTCGGGATGCAGGAGGACATCGCGGGCGACGTCGATCTCTTCGGGCGGCACACGCTGGACGTGGGCGTGCCGCCCGCACTCGCGCCGGGCGTGAAGCGACCGAGCCTGGGGGAGGCCCAGGTCGAGCGCACGCGTCGCCTGCTGACGGGACTCGATCCCATCGTGGTGCCCCGGCGGCAGCGCGCAGCCCCGATCCGAGTCGATGGGATCGACGAGCCGTACCGCCTGCAGGTCGTGGCGGCGGCGCCCGCCTACCTCCGCACGCTGAGCATTCCCGTCGCCCACGGCCGTTGGCTGCGTGCCGACGATGCCCCGGGCAGCCCCGAACTCGAGGGGACGTGCTGCCTGGACGAGGCCTCCGCCGTCCGCCTCTGGCCCCAGCGGGATCCGGCCGAGGCCGTAGGGGCACGGCTCGAGATGCGCATCGACGGGGTTGCTCGCACGATGCGCGTCGTGGGCGTACTGAGCGATCCACTGCGCTATCGCGAGTTGTTCGAGACCTTCGACGAAGGTCGTGGCGCGCGGACCCTCACCAGTTCGCTGCTGTCGTTCCGCAACATCTACGTACCGGCGGCCACGTTCGGGCCGGGGGACTACACGGGCATCTCGATCGTGCTCCCGACGGACGAGGCGGTCCTCGAGGCCCAGGAACGACTCATCGCCGTCTGGGCCGATGCGCGCGACTTGGCGGCCCTCAGTCGCGGCTCGCTGATCGTGTTCGTGCGCAAGCAATGGATGGAAGCCCTGGGCACTTCGACGATGCAGGGCTCGATGGTCGGCAACCTCGTGTGGATCCTCGTGGTCCTCGTGGCCGCCGTGATGATCTCCACGCTGAACCTCATCACGGTGCGCGAGCGCTATGACGAGGTCGCGCTGCGCCGCTGCGAGGGTGCGCAGCGGCGCGACATCGCCCTGCAGATCACGGTCGAGGGCGTGACCACGGCGTTGATCGGGGGCATCGTCGGGCTACCCATCGGGTACGTCGGAGCCCACGTGTTGCGTGAAATCGTGCAGTTCCCGTTCCGGTTCGAGTTGCGCTACGCCGCGGTCGCCACCGGCGTGGCGATCCTGCTGGGCCTGATCTCGTCCGTCATTCCCGCGCGGCACGCAGCCACCCTGCAGCCGGCGCGCGTACTGGGGAGGCGCTTGCGATGACCGCTGATGCGAACAAGGCACACCCGCACGACCCGTTTCTCGTCGAGGGCTGCGCCGACGGCGCCGAGGCCCTGGCCGTCCTGGACGGCGTCGCGCGGACCTACCGTTCCGGAGCCGTGGAGGTCGAGGCCCTGAAGCCGCTCGATCTCTGTGTGCGCCGGGGCGACTTCCTCGCGGTCATGGGGCCCTCGGGCTCCGGCAAGTCCACCTTGCTGCACGTGCTCGGCTGTCTGGATCGGCCGACGGCCGGGCGTTACCTGCTGGATGGTCACGACGTCGCGCGGCTGTCGGACCGCGAACTCGCCGCCGTGCGCAATGCGGTCATCGGCTTCGTGTTCCAGCGCTTCCATCTGCTGGCCGACGAATCGGCGCGGCGCAATGTCGAGCTGCCCTTGCTCTACGCGGGCGTGGCGCGCGGCGAGCGCCGGCAGCGGGCCAGCGAGGCCCTGGACTCGGTCGGCCTGTCTGCGCGCATGACGCACCGGCCGAACCAGATGAGTGGCGGGGAGCAGCAGCGCGTGGCCCTGGCGCGCGCGCTCGTGAAGCGGCCCCGGCTGCTGCTGGCCGACGAGCCGACGGGCAACCTCGACTCGAAGGCTGGCGAGCGCGTGCTGCAACTGATCGAGGACCAGAGCCGGGCCGGCACGACAGTGCTCATGATCACGCACGATCCCGAGGTGGCGGCGCGCGCCGAGCAGACCCTGCTCATGCGCGACGGCGGCCTCTCGCGCGCCTGAGCGCCGCCCCCTGGGGCTTCGGGGCACCCTCCGGAGTCGACTTCAGGCAGAGCCACGGATCGGTCGATAGGACGTCGGAGATCTCC
>Ga0316202_10003209_pt1 | contig 10050 bp, 11 predicted proteins | sample 3monrhotite_MG_FD_204934 | JGI IMG/M metagenome (GOLD analysis project Ga0316202, IMG submission 204934) | Microbial mat bacterial communities from mineral coupon in-situ incubated in ocean water Damariscotta River, Maine, United States -... | ecosystem: Environmental > Aquatic > Marine >...
TAGCCAGCCGACAAGCCGCCTTGATGGCACAAGAGGTTTTCCTTGGCGTCGAGCCGGAAGACGAGGATGAGGACGACGCAGAAGACGCCGATGAGGAAGGGCCCGATCGGCGCAATTATACCAACCTACCGATAGACGACGCCGAACACATTATCGGTGGGGCGTTGTTTGAAGGTGACCTTGATCCGTCTCACCCAATAGGCTTTGGATATTCTGATCGCTTTATCGCGCTGCACCGTAACATAGTGGAGACGCTGGAATGGCCGGAGGACGATCCCTTTGCCGTCGTCGTTCAATATGCCAACGATCCGCTATTGTCCGGATATGCTTCTGAGCGGCGGCGCGAAGAAATTGGTGGCACACCTGCCGTTATCGCCCAGCGCATGGGCCGGGGCGCTGTCATCCTTTTCGCGGACAACCCAAACTTCCGCGCCACCTATCGAGGCAATGAGCGCATGTTCATGAATGCGGTCTTCTTTTCGCGGCTGATCAATCCGCCAAGCGGCGAGTACTGATCTCGATAATGTCGGACCAGCCACTCTTTTTTCGTCAAACCGGTAATATTGGTGAGCTGGTTCTCAATCGCCCTGAGAAGCGTAATGCCCTAACCCGCGCGATGTGGCAGTCTCTACCCGTTCTGCTGGAAGAAGCGTTGTCCAACGCGGACATTCGTGTGTTGATCGTTCGAGGAGAAGGCGGCGCGTTCGCTGCGGGTGCAGATATTGGCGAGTTTGAAGACGTCTATGCCACACCGGAGAGCGCCGACGCGTTCTCAGCCGAAGTCTCAGCCGCACTCGATGCGCTCGCTGATTTCCCCTTGCCGACCATTGCGCAGATAGAAGGCGCTTGTATCGGTGCCGGTTGCGGTATCGCACTGGCCTGCGATCTTCGATATGCGGCTGACGGCGCAAAATTCGGCATCACCCCTGCCAAGCTTGGCCTTCTCTATCCACTGAACGACACGCGCCGTCTGGTCGACGCCGTAGGTCAAGCGGTGGCGCGCGACATGTTGTTTTCCGCACGCCATCTGAACGCGACAGAAGCCGCACAAATGGGATTGATCAATGCCAAATATGCCCCGAGCGCACTCGGCGGCGTTGTTCAGGACATGGCCCAGCTGATAGCATCGCGATCCACCGATAGTCTTCGGGGTCTCAAATCAATCCTCAACCAAATCGCTGATGGCGTTCGCAATGACACACCTGAAACCCGCGCGGCCTTCCGGCAAGCCTTTGACAGTGAAGATTTTTCCGAAGGCTATCGCGCCTTTCTCGACAAACGGCCTCCGGATTTTTCCCGCACAGATAAGGACAAGACATGAAAATTGGCCTTCAAATCTTCCTGGCAGTATTCAGCCTCGCCCCGCTCTATTTCGGCATAAATGGCGTTCTGTTTGGCGCGGCTGGCCTGATGCCAACCGAAGCGGTCACGCCCGGAATTGATAGCCAGTTTCGCTATCTCTCCGGCCTCTATATCGGGTTTGCGGCCCTCATCTGGTGGGCAATTCCAAATATTGACCGTCTAGTTTGGCCATTTCGCCTGATGACATTGGCGGTTTTTCTTGGTGGACTGGCGCGCCTTTATTCCTATCTCTCTGTTGGCGCGCCCGCCCCGGAAATGGTGGCCGGTATTGGCTTGGAACTGGCCTTGCCGCTGATCATCATCTGGCAGACAGCTGTGGCGCGCAAAGCCACTCGCGACGACGGATAAACCCACATGACCGACGCCCCGCTGAAAGGCCTGAAAGTTCTCGAACTGGCCCGTGTTCTGGCGGGGCCCTGGATCGGGCAAACGCTGGCCGATCTCGGCGCTGACGTGATCAAGGTGGAAGCGCCTCAAGGTGATGATACCCGCCGATGGGGCCCACCCTGGATCGACCATGATGGCGAGCGCTCCGCCGCCTATTATCATGCCTGCAATCGCGGCAAGCGCTCTATTTCCGCCGATTTCAAAACCGAAGAGGGCCGTGAGCTCGTCCGCAAACTAGTGATGCAATCGGATGTACTCGTTGAAAATTTCAAGCATGGCGGGCTCGCGAAATACGGGCTCGACTACGCGACGCTCAAAGCTCTCAATCCCCGCATCGTCTATTGTTCTGTGACGGGGTTTGGCCATACCGGCCCCTATGCTGATTATGCGGGGTATGACTTCATCATTCAGGGCATGTCGGGCTTGATGGATTTAACCGGCGAGCCTGACGGTGCACCGCAAAAAGTCGGCATCGCCATCGCAGATCTCCTGACCGGTCTTTATGGCGTCATTGCCATCCAGGCCGCTTTGGCGGGTCGCGAAAAAACCGGTGAAGGTCAGCATATTGATATGGCGTTGATGGATTGCTTGACCGGCGTGCTCTCCAATCAAGCGATGAATTATTTGGTGACCAAGGAAAGCCCCAAACGACTGGGAGCAGCTCATCCGAACATCGTGCCTTATCAGGCCTTCCCGGTGCGGGACGGCTATCTGATCATCGCCGTGGGTAATGACGGCCAGTATCAGCGACTGGTCGAGTTATTGAATCTTGAAATCGGACGTGATCCAAAATTCTCGACCAATGCGGGTCGTGTCGAACACCGCGTCGAGCTCGTTCCGACCATTGCAGAGCAGACGCGAAAATGGACGCGGGATGATCTGCTACAGGCCTGTGAAGATCACACCATACCGGCGGGACCGATCAACACGCTCGCAGATGTGTTCAACGACCCCCAAACCATAGCGCGGGAAATGGCCATTCTGGTCGATGGCGTGCCGGGCGTGCGCACGCCCATCACCTTTACCGATGGCGAATTGGCGATTGGACGACCTTCGCCAAAACTCGACGAACATCGCGATGAAATTCTGGCTGAAATCGGCTTGATTGAGTGAGATAGTTCCGAAGGCAATCGATCTCAACGGGCGCTGACGCCAGCTATAGTTTTAATCGGCGGCGGGCGATTACAACCAGAAACGCCCCACTCAACAATGCCGGCAAAGCTATGGCTGTCCGCATTGTGAGATAGGTGAGCAACCCGTCTGTTGAACCGCCAATCACCCGGGACATAAACAAAAACAATAAAATGATAGCGATGGGCCCGGTTCCAGACAGGGCATTCGTCCAGAAACCTCGGTGCTTTCGAAATGCGAGGCCGGCGGCAAGAGCGCCTGCGACCGCGACGCCTAAAAAATAGAGTGCGTAATATATGGATCGAACGACAAGCAGCTCTGGCCCATCAGGCTGGGTCGCAACAAAGCGGGCACCGCCTCGCGCTATGTAGATGTCCCATCCGATGATGGCGAGATAACCGAGGAGTGCCGTCAAGGCGAGGAGGCCAATGCGAACCGGACCCGCTGTTTGAATACGCATTTGAAGAAATGGCGAAGTCGAGATCAGAACTTGGCGCCAGTACCAGAGGCGCGCAGACACGGGTTTTCGAATTTCCTTTGCACGGTAGGCTTCTTCAAAATCACCCAATACGCATTGAGCCATTTCGTGTGGCAGGATTGCTTTCAGGACAAATTGCGCCAACGCCGGACTGGCCGATCTAACGTGTTCAGGCTCCGCGCTCAGGGCCATGTGATGATCCCGTCAAACACCTGACCGAAAGCCTCAGCCGATTGACGCAGCAATGCATCGCCCTGTGCCGTGATGCGAAAATATCGTTTGGCACGCCCGCCGCGCTCCGCCGTCGCCTCGCCAAGCTTCGAGGTCACACACCCCTTCGCCTCAAGCCGTGTCAACGTGGTGTAGATCGCTCCGACGCTGACCATGCGGCCAATTCGGCCCTCAATATCTGTGCTGATCCGATTGCCATAGGCCTCTTCGCCCAATCGCATAAGAGTCGCTAAAACAATAATTTCAAACTCGCCAAGCGTATTGGATTTCGTCACTGGTCCGTCCCGGTTTCGTTATAATATCTGCATTGTAGATTATATATATCAGGCTTTACAACAAACCAACCAACAACCTCTCCGGCACCGGTTGATTGATTTAATCAACAATGTAGATTATTAATTATCTACATTGTAGATAATTAAAGGAATTGCGCCATGCTGAAGAGCTCCATTGCCGTATTGGTCGGGTTTATGGCCCTGACCGCCAACGCCTTCGCTCAAACTGAAACGTATGCGATCGACAACGATCACACACATATTGTCTGGCTCGTGGATCGTTTTGGTTTCACGGCAACAATTGGGACATTCACAGATATTTCCGGCATGCTGGAATTAGACGAAGCCAATCCAGAGAACAGTTCAGTCATCGCCGAGATAGCCCTCTCCGGGCTTCGTTCCGACCTGCAGCAACGCGAGGACATCGTGCGCGGCGAATGGTGGCTGAATGCGGCGGTAAATCCAATCATTCGGTTTGAATCCACGTCGGTTGATTTGTTGTATGGGGAAGATGGCGCTCAAGCAGCTCGTATTTCCGGCACCTTGTCTCTGGCGGGAATGTCGGCCCCGGCTTCTTTTGTTGCCGAACTCAACCGAATTGCTCCCGACCCGGTAAGTGGTCGACGCGCGGCCGGTTTCTCAGCCATGGGTTCTTTCTCGCGCAGTGATTTTGAAATCAACACCGCTTTAGGCTTGGTTGGTGATACAGTGACCTTTCAAATTGAGCTTCTTGCTTTGCGTGAGGAGGTTGAACAGGAAGACAGCGAATGACCCATTCTGCGTTAAAACCCACCACGCTCATCATCGCCGCCGTCTTGACGTTGTCAGCCGGCAATGCTTGGGCGTGTGAGCCGTCTGATCTACCTTTGTATGCAGCATTTGAAGGCGAATGGCTGTCGGACGGAAATGCTTTCGGCCAGCCCGCAGCTAGCCGGATGAATTGGTCCATGACGATGGATAGTTGTTTCTGGCAGGTCGATTATGAAATCGACACAAATCCGGGCACAGACGCTGCGAACACCTTCATGGGACGCGGCGTTCACATCGCCGAAAATGGTGACATCACCGGCAGCTGGATTGATAATCAAGCGGTTATCCATCGCCTGCGCGGTACGATCAGCGACACCGAATTACTGGTCTACTGGGGAGAGCCCGAAGCGCGTCTGGGCCGCTCGCGTTACACAGCCATGGAAGATGGCAGCATTCAGGTCACCGACTGGATTTTGACCTTCGAAGGCTGGCAACAATTCAATGATAATCGTTTCGAGCGCGTCGGCGATTAACCCAGCGCGCGTGCGTGATGGGCAATATGGTCATCCATGAAGGTCGAGATAAAATAGTAGGAATGATCATACCCTTCCTGCCGCCGCAGGATGAGGCTCTGCCCGGTCTCGGCGCAGGCAGATTCGAACAATTCCGGGCGTAATTGCTCTTCCAGGAAATTGTCGGCGAGCCCCTGATCGATCAGGATATGCGCCTTTGATGCCTGTTTCCGCACCAGCTCGCAGGCATCATATTCAGCCCACTTCGAAGGGTCTTCGCCCAGATAGGCGGTGAAGGCTTTATGCCCCCATGGCACTTGCGATGGCGCGACAATCGGCGCAAAGGCGGAGCAGGTCTTGTAGGTTTCCGGGTGTTTCAGATGCAGGGTCAGCGCGCCATGCCCACCCATGGAATGCCCAAAAATGCCCTGACGGTTCATATCGGCGGGAAAGTGCTCGGCGATGATTTTGGGCAATTCATCGGTGATGTATTGATCCATGCGGAAATGCTTGGCCCACGGGTCCTGCGTCGCGGTTAGGTAAAACCCCGCTCCCTGACCGAGGTCATAATTCTCATCATCGGCAACGCCCTCTCCGCGCGGAGAGGTGTCCGGCGCAACGACCATCACGCCATAACGCGCAGCCGCGGCCTGAAGATTGCCCTTCTCCATCACATTCGACCAATTGCAAGTCAGGCCCGACAAAAACCATAGCACCGGCACCGGTCCGTCCTCCGCCTGCGGCGGCACAAAGACCGCAAAACGCATTGATGTTCCGGTGACGGCAGAGTCATGATCATGCACCGACAGCGTGCCGCCATAAGTCCGGATGGTTGAGGTGATCTCCAATCTAATTCGCCACATCATGATCGAGTGGCACTCTAATGGCATCATCGAAGCCAGCTGCATACCCGACGGAACGGAGGAAATAGTCCGTGAATTCCGTTTCGGTCATCTCAGCCTGATCAAGCTGTCCAACCATAACGGCATTGAAAATATTCAACAACGACGTCAAATCGATCCGCCACTCGCCATTCTCTCGATGAAACGTAAAGCCCCATTGTCGCGGTTGGCCGTTCACGACAACTACCGATGTTGCGGAATCACCGAATACGCGGATGCCGCCGATATCAAGAGCGCCGAGATTTGATCCGACCCAACCGTCATCAACTGCGTATACGAATACGTCCGCAGCGCTCAGATTTGACAACTCAGCAGCGTCCCATTCAACGCGGATACGGTACACTGACATCCGGTCTATCAACGTTGATTGTGAGCTTTCTGAGGGTTCGCCGTTCAGTGCGATTTCCCTTAGAAAACCATAATAATCGATAGTGCTTGCACTTACGAAGTCCCTTGCCGCAGCACCGTCTCTCGAAACGAGAGCGGAGCGATAAGACTCAAAAACATTTTCAATGGCTGCAGTGTCGCTCTCATCGGCCAGCGACGGAGGTGCTCCGAACACAAACAATCCAAAGAAAGCAATTATCTGATGTTGGTACCCCATCAATAAACCACCACGCTTCTTATGCTTTCACCTGCATGCATCAGATCGAAGCCCTTATTGATATCTTCCAGAGCCAGCTTGTGCGTGATCAGCGAGTCGATATCGATGCGGCCATCCATATACATATCGACAATGCCGGGAACATCCGTCCGGCCTCTCGCTCCGCCAAACGCCGAGCCGCGCCAGACGCGTCCCGTCACCAGCTGGAACGGCCGCGTTGAGATTTCTGCACCGGCGGGAGCCACGCCGATGACGACGCTTTCGCCCCAGCCTTTGTGGCAACATTCCAGCGCGGCGCGCATGACATCGACATTACCGATGCATTCAAACGAATAATCCGCCCCGCCACCGGTCAACTCGACCAGATGCCCAACAAGTCCGTCATGGCCGCCGGGAATATCCTTCGGGTTGACGAAATCGGTCATGCCGAACTGACGCGCCATCGCTTCGCGCGCCGGGTTGAGATCAACGCCGATAATCTGTTTAGCCCCGACCAGTTTCAGGCCCTGAACAACATTGAGGCCAATCCCGCCAAGCCCGAAGACAACGGCAGTCGAATTGGGCTCGACTTTCGCCGTGAACATCACCGCGCCAATGCCGGTCGTGACCCCGCAACCGATATAGCAAATCTTGTCAAAAGGAGCGTCTTTGCGGACCTTGGCCAGAGAGACTTCGGGCAAAACCGTATGGTTTGAGAACGTCGAACACCCCATATAGTGCAGGATTTTCTGCCCCTTGTATGAGAACCGGCTGGTCCCGTCCGGCATCACACCCTGACCTTGGGTCGCGCGCACACGCTGGCAAAGATTGGTTTTCGGATTGAGGCAATATTCGCACGTTCGGCACTCCGCCGTGTAGAGCGGAATGACGTGATCACCTGGCACCAGACTGGTCACGCCCGGCCCGACTTCCAACACCACGCCCGCGCCTTCATGGCCGAGGATTGCCGGAAATTGCCCTTCTGGATCCGCCCCGGACAGGGTGAATTCATCGGTATGGCAAATCCCGGTCGCCTTGATCTCGACGAGGACCTCTCCGGCCTTCGGGCCGTCGAGGTCTACCTCACAGATTTCCAGCGGCTTACCCGCCTCAAAAGCAACAGCGGCGCGTGTTTTCATCGGTCTCTCCCTATTCGGCTGGTACCGTTACTGCGGGCACGTCGGTAAACGGCACAATGCCAAACTCGGGATAGATTTCCGTCGGGAAATAGACCCGGCCATCGGCCATCACCATGGAGATCGTTTTGATCTCGCGCAGATCTTGTGTCGGATCGCCCGGCACCAGGAAGAAGTCCGCCAGATAGCCTTCTTCGATCAAACCGACTTCATCACCCACGCCCAGATAATCCGCCATGCCATGACTGGCCCAGGCGAGAATTTCGGAAGGCGTCATGCCGATGGTTTGATAAAGTTCCAGCTCCCGATGATAGGTAAAAGATCCACCCAGATCCGTACCCGGCACGATAAAGATACCGCGTTCACGCATCATCCGCAGCGTCTCGGTGATCTGCTCGAAAGCCCCGCGATAATTCACATCATCTTCCGGCGTTGCAATATCTGCCCAGGCTGAACGCGCTTGCCGCTGCGAGTCCACGGGAAGGTGATCAATATAATCGACCGTCCCCGGTGAAATTTCGCCATTCCGCGACAACAGCAAAGCTTCATGAATGGCGAAAGTGGGGTCAACCGCCACATCGTTTGCGACCATCGCATCAATCGTGGCCTGAACGGGTGCACTGTTCAGATCCAGCGCTGGCAGACGACGCAGCGCCGTCAAACGCAGCAGTTGACGCGTATCTTCGCCTTCTTCCAATACCCAGCCCAGCATGATCTGGTTGATATGGGTCATTTCGTCATAACCAGCGGCGATCATGGCGTCTGCATTGGTGAAGGCGGGCACATGCCCGGCCACCCGCAAACCGCGTTCGCGAGCGCGCGCAATCATGGGCGGCACCCATTCCGGGGTCATAGAGTTGTAGATCTTGATCTGGAAATACTCACCGCTATCCGCATAGGTATCGACGGCGGCAACCGCCTCCTCCTCGCTGGAAACGATGATACCATTATTGGAGCTATATTCGCTCTGACCCTCAATGAAGCCGGAACGATGTATGCGGGGGCCGGCCAGCTGACCGGATTCCACACGTTCAATCAGTGCGCTGAGAACCTCGTTATTATTACCCATATCGCGCAAAGATGTGACGCCCGCCGCGATGTTCAGGAAAGCGGCTGTCTCGCCCATATGGCCGTGCATTTCAAAGAAACCGGGCAATAAAGTCCCGCCAGCTCCATCGATTTCGACCGTGCCCTCTGGTGCTTCCATATCTGCGGCACCAATTGCCGCGATCCGATTACCATCCACCAGAACCGAAACCGCCTCGCCGCGCGTTTCGGTGCGCGCATCAAAGACGTGCACATTCCGGATTACGACCGGCGCGTCATAGTCACGGATCACCCGAGACTGGATTTCAGCAAATCGTCGTGCGCCATAATCAGCCGCCAGACCGCGTAGGCGAGCATCCTCGCCTTCAAAGCCTTCTGCCAGCATGGAGAAACCCGGCGACATGAGGCCCAGAAAAGCATCGCCAGACATCAGGAAGTAGGTGGGGTTTTCGCTGGTGCCCGTCATTCCGAAAGTGGTCGCCGAAATCGTGTCCGTACCGTTTGAGATAGAGAGGGTTTCAATCTCGGTCATGCGCAATTCGCCGCCGGGAATGGCTTGCAAAACGCCATCCTCGTCAGCGGCCAGAGCGCGTGCCGCAATCGCCAGCCAATACGGGCTGCCATCCTGCGGGACGTAGAAACCCGGCGCATCGAGCACCGCTTCATCCGAACCGGTTGCGTCCGTCCAGCTCGCCTGGCTATCGGTATAGCCATAGGTTTCATTGACCGCATTTCCGAAAGTCGTATTGCCTTCTACGGTCCAGCTCGTCGGCAGTCCAGAAGCGTCCAGAACGACGCGCTCACTGATGGTCGGCCCACGGCCATTATTCCGGAATTCGAACTCAACGGCATAGCCGTCATCGGTTGTCGCGATGTCCATCGCACCGATCACCGTACCGCCGACCATCACCGTGAAAGTGCTGGCCTCTGTGACGGCAGCGGTTTCAGCTGCAGCCTCGGTCGCAACTTCTGTCGCCGGTTCGGCGGGTGTCTGGGTCTCAGTCGTCGGTGAACAGGCCGCGATAATCGCGCAGCAACCTGCCGTCAAACCATATTTGAAATATTTACGCATCGGAATCTCCCCGGAAACTTTCCATAGAGATAGCAGGCGCATGCGAAGCTGTCGCCTGATGGACCGTGCAAAACTCAGATGGGGAAATCGAAAGCGCTCTCACCTTCTCGCGTCAGCGTAAAAACATAGGGTCGCTTCATCCGTTTCATATCCATGAAACCCAGAGCATTGTTCTCATCCAGCT
>Ga0316202_10003212_pt1 | contig 10045 bp, 8 predicted proteins | sample 3monrhotite_MG_FD_204934 | JGI IMG/M metagenome (GOLD analysis project Ga0316202, IMG submission 204934) | Microbial mat bacterial communities from mineral coupon in-situ incubated in ocean water Damariscotta River, Maine, United States -... | ecosystem: Environmental > Aquatic > Marine >...
CCAGTCTCCAGTCTCCAGTCTCCAGTCTCCAGTCTCCAATATCATTGATTAAACCGATATCTTCCGCTACCGGGATGAATTCGTCAGGGGATACTAAACCACGTTGCGGGTGATTCCAGCGAATAAGGGCTTCGAAACCACTAATGTGACCGGTTTTTAATTGAATGATCGGTTGGTAATAGAGTTCAAATTCTGTACGTTCAATCGCACGGCGCATATCACTTTCCAGCGCTAACAGGCTTACCGCACTCTCATGCATACTTGAGTCAAAAATTGCGTACCGCCCCTTGCCGTGAACTTTGGCACGATACATTGCGATGTCGGCATCGCGTAAAATATTTTCCGCTTTTTGATGGCTGGCGTCACATAGAACTATGCCAATACTCGCGGTGACGGTCACTTCATTTTTCTCAATAATACAGGGTTTACAGATGGCATCCTGGATTGCTTTGGCAATCAAAATAGCGTAATCAGCACGCTGAAGCCCTTCCAGTAAAACCGCGAATTCATCGCCGCCCAAACGTGTAACCGTATCTTCGGCCCGCAATTTGTATTGTAGACGATGAGCGATTACCTGAAGAAGTTTGTCGCCGACCAGATGCCCGAGACTATCGTTAATCGGCTTGAATCTGTCGAGATCGATAAATAGAACGGCAATCTGACATTCGCGTCGATTACTGCGAGAGATAGCGTGCTCCAAGCGGTTGAGAAACAAGGCGCGATTAGGTAGCCCCGTGAGTTTATCATGAAGGGCTTGATGACGAAGCTGATCTTCCATGTGCTTGCGTTCGGTAATATCGAAAGCGGTTGCCAGGCCTGCTGGCTGTCCTTCAAACTGGATCAGGCTGGATGTCAGAAAAAGCCAGTGTTCGTTACCTTCTTTGTCCAGAATACGAAGTTCTTCGCGGAGATTTTCTTCATTTCTCTGTTCATATTGATGAACCAGACGGGAAATAAATTGCCGGGAATCTTCATCAACCAAATCAACAAGCCCTAATCCAAGCATCTCGTTGTGCGTGTAGCCTGTGATACGTTGGAATGCCGGATTTGTATAGAGAAAACGTTCACGAAACACAATGATTGCACTGTCAGTGGTTTCAGCAAGGATATGAAACTTGTCTTCGCTTTCGCCCAATGCCGCCTGAGCTTTTTCACGCGCCCGCGTTTCCAGCGCCAGAGAAACGAAATCGGCCATGGAGCAAGCAAAGGTATTTTCTTCCGGTGTCCAGCTATGTGTCTGTCCGATATGCTCATTGCATAGAATGCCCACGATCTGACCGCCAACGTTAATCGAAACATCCAGCGTGGAGTTAATGCCTGATGGTATCAGATAAGGCTCAAAAAATGCTTGGGTGACAGGATGGGAGTGAGCATTGTCCGTCGCAATGGTTCGTTCTACGCGCGAAGCCTCAAAGTATTTTGGGTACTGGTCAGCTTTAAAGATCATCCCCGCTGAATATTGACCTGTGTCCTGTTCATACAATTTTACACACTCAAGCTGACTGTGATCATGATTATATAGCCACACGCTCGCTCGCCGCACCTGCAAACCCTGTGCTGCTGTAGCGGTCACTTTTTCAAAAAAGACATCAATATCACCGGATGTAAGGTGCTTGCTTTTCGTCATGGCCAGAATAAGATTGTTGTGCTTTCGCAAGCGCTTTTCGCTGGCATGAAGACTTTTTTCTGCTAATTTTCGGTCACTGATATCACGCACCAGAATAGCGACTCGATCGCCGGTTAGCGGGAAAAGTCGTGCTTCAAAAAAGTCCGGGGTGTCGTTACATTGGTACAAAAATTCAATAATCAGGCTTCTGGCATTAGAGCGAATACCTTGCATGGCCTGTGACAAAGCATTATCGGCACTCAACAAAGGCATATTAAGAAATGATCTGCCGATGACTTCTTCTGCCCGTTGCGACATCGCGCTGTTATCGCCGGCCTGATAATCGATAACGATGTCATTTGAATCAATGAGTACATAAAGGTCTGGCAGCGCATCCAATACGGCACGAATACTGGCATTGGCTTGCAATAATTCATTGGAACTCAAATCGAGAGAACGCTCCACCATTTGATGGTCAATATCGAATTCACGGTAGGTATTATCGACGGCGTCGATGAACGCCGCAAAGGCAGGCGGAATTTGTTTTTCTTCCCCAAACTGTTTGCGAAGCTGGCGACGAAGGAGGCTGTGGTACCTGGGCATCCTCGATGTATTAATCCTGGGTTTCACTAAAAGTCGTAATCGTCATAGTCTGATTATGCAATTCACATTTTGCATCGGGAGTAAATGGACAAATTTCTCCATAGGAATAAAAACCCGTAAGGACGGGTTGCGACCCAAGCACTTCCCTGACGCCTTCAACCTCTTCTTCCGTTCTTTGCTTAAGCACCATCTTGCGTCCAACGCAGCTGATAAGAATGGCGAGTTCAGCTGTAGACCCACCGATGGCCTGAGCACTGGTTTCGGCCGCAGCCACTGCGCCATCCACAAGCCGGTTGAAATTTGCCTTCATCAGGCGAACATAGCTGCCCTTCGGCACATCACCGGCAAAGATCATGCTCTGCTCATCCTCATCGACGCCGAGAATGGTCCTTACCAGATCGGTATCGCTATCTGCGGAACGCAAACTTAATGGGAACAACAGCCCCGTAGCGGGCAGGCCATCGGCATGCTCACCTAGATATGATTTATACAGCTCCAACGCGGACTTGCCGTCCATTTCATAGAGTACATTACCATTGGCTCGTGTGATGAGGCGTTCAGGCCCAAAAGAATCCCAGCCTCCCAGTGAACCGAAGCCGATGTTGAGCTCTGTGCCATATAAGCCAATCAGCGTAACAATATGAGACTGCGCCTGATCCTGCCACAACACGAGGGTTTCCTCGAAACGGCCAGCGTCACCCGACAAACCACCTGTGATAGTGACGTCTGACGGAAGCTTTTCAGTCAACCCGATGACCAGTTCACTGCCGTTGATATTAAGCCCGTCTGACAATACAAAAACGTGTCGAAGCCCTTCATGGGGGATAGCCAGAGCCAATTCTTTACCGCAGCGAAAACTGCCTTCCGGACCACTGACCCTGGCGTGTGCGGCTTGTAGCCGGGTGTGTTCGAAATGGATTGCAGTAACGGAAAGTGAGTCGTCCGACACAGTGACATCAAAAATTTCTCCTGCCGTGGAACAACCACTAATAAGCGCTTTCGGATAAGCTTTTCGAATTTCCGCAAGATGATATTCATTTTCCAGATGTTTAGTAGAACCAAAAACCAGCACCAAATTGGCATCTGCTGCCAACTTACCCAAGGTTTCAGAAGTCCACCCGGTGGCCTGCGTCCACTGTATTTGCTCAATTTTCATACCAGAGTCATTCCTTATTAACATAAACTGGATGAGGTGGTTTGGGCACTGTGATCGCTATGAATTTGAAGCTGCTGAGAGAAAATGCGCAGCTAATATCGCTTTTTGCAATCATTCATTATTTCTTCGTAAACTCTTCGGTTGCAAAGTCTGGATCTTTAACGGGATTATCATCAGGCAAGCACGTCCCTGGGTGTTGACGGACCAATCCTTCAGGCTCTCTTACCTCAATGCTCACCCAAGTGTGATTTATACGACTCCAGCGCAAATTTTCCGTGAGCACGTTACTGTTAACCCGTGTGATACGATATCCAGACTGAAGGGAGTCCCGCCTTCTTCCCAATGGATCGAAATCGATGTTAAATTTTTTGCTAACATAAAGTTGACAGTCCTGCTTGGGTACTGTTATTCACATTAATGTAACATTTAAGGGATTGATATTTTTCGTTGTGGTTATTACTATCTCCATAGTCTTCCCGTAAATTTTTCAGTTGCACCCCCTGAGCCTTTAATGGATTTGAAGCTCTCCGGATTAGATTTTTATCGCTTACTTTTTAACGGGTATAATGGCACTGCAGACGCCTCTGTGCCTAAGCTTGGTGTTGCCAGTAAATATGTTAACTAATTTAAGTTAAATAGCACGAGCCATCGGCAACATTTGATAGATATCAGTGTGAATGACCATATCGATACCAAAAATTCTCCAAAAAATAGTAGAGAGCACCTATTGGTGTTAAATGGTGTTATAACTTGTCGTGCTTCGTGGGTTCATTAAGCGGATTAAACTTCAACAACAAATTACACAATATTTTTGATATTTAAAGACCGGGTTAATCTACAGACTTTTGATCGAAACTGATAATTTGCCCTCTCCTGATAGATCAGCTACAGCTATCGAGTAGGCACACATAATTTAAGAGTACAAAGCATAGCGATTGCTTTAAGGTTGCTATACTTACGGGAATATTTCGCGGAAAACCTGAAGGCTGACCAGTATATTCCTGATCGTTTGAGAGCATATGTTTGCAGAAAATTCAAGTATTGGCGATCAAGGGCTAGGGGGTGTTAACAATTACCTGAGTGAGCGTGATTCTGAGGCATTTTTCGTACTGGCAAGGCGCGGTGAGGCGTAATAGTTATTCTATTGCAACGAACCGCAACGCCGCCAGTGCGGAAAAGGACCAGAATCTCGCCACGCATGGTAATTGTTAACGCCCCTAGGAAGAAGTTTAATAAACAAGGCCGCATCGTGCTTTGCACCTGGAAAATTGCCAGACGAAATGTAAGGAGGAAAGTTTGCTTATTGCAACTGAATGACGAATAACGCAGCATAGCGTTTTTTTCAGGCGCAACCCGCAAAACCCAATAATACAGCCTCATTAGTTCCGAGCATCGCCCTAATACCCTAAGTATTACACAGTATTTTGAATATGGAGGGCCATTATAATTTATTGAACAAACACAAAGTTTATGAAAACATAGAGCACTGTCAAATGCGGTGTTTTATTGACATGCGGTGTATCTAAATAATAAACGTTTATTGATACACAACAGTAGCTTGCTGGATATGCTTGATCATATGGAAATGTCTTGTCATCGAAAGGAGAGTGAAAGAACCTGATGCTTACTTAACCGGACATTTTTATTATATTTTTATGGATAAAAACACATTGTCGTCATCGAGAAAAACAGTCTTCACTGGCGCAGACCTCATTCTATATTTTCTCGAACAAATAGGTGTTGAATATATATTTGGGATACCCGGTGGCGCGATTGAGCCACTATACGACTCACTTGCCCGAAGTTCTCGAAATGGAGGAATTCGACCGATCGTTACCCGACATGAGGCAAGTTCTGTTTTTGCTGCTGACGGGTACACAAGGCAAACCGGAAAACTCGGAGTCTGTTGTGCAACAACGGGCCCAGGAGCGACCAACTTAATTACCGGTGTTGCCAATGCCTACGCAAACCATGTTCCATTATTAGTGATAACTGCACAGACAGCCCTTCCAACGTTTGGGCGAGGCGCATTTCAGGAGTCATCTGACGCCGGCATAGACGTGGTGGGTATGTTTCAATACTGCACGCGCTACAGCAGCCTTGTTTCCCATACCGACCAGATTGAGCAGAAGCTCGTAACCGCCATAATGACAGCAATTCACTCTCCAAAAGGTCCTGTACACATCAGTGTTCCAATTGATGTCTTACGTGCGGTAGCACGCCCACCTCATAAACACGTTGATCTCAACAAGCTACTCAAGGCAAACGCGACTTGTGACCAAGGCGCATTGCGTGAACTTTATTCAAATATTGTTCAAAATAATAAATTCGCATTGGTGCTGGGAGGAGAGTGCGGAGAAGCCACCGGCCTCATTCTGGAACTGGCCGGACTGCTGAATGCCAGCATTGTCACCACCCCGCATGGTAAAGGTCTGATAGGTTCAAACCTTAGTTGTTACAAAGGTGTCATCGGTTTTGCAGGGCACGATAGCGCGCGAAAAGCACTAAGTAAACAAAATGCAGATATTGTCATTGCAATTGAAACCAATCTTAGCGAATGGGCGAGCAGCGGCTGGAGCGAAGATTACCTCCTTAACAAGCGCTTAATACATATAGACTCGACCGAAGAAAATATGACTCGATCCCCAATGGCAAAATTACACGTCCGGGGAAACATTCTAGCCATTTTTGAACAACTGTTAGAATTAATCAGAAACAACAAACCACTGTTAACCATACCAGAAAATAAAGATACTCTTTCTGGTCTGCATGCAACGCTGACACCTGATGAGCAGGAAATTATGCTCTCTGATGCAGTACCTATAAAACCCCAACGATTAATGTATGAACTAAATCAACTGTTTCCATCGAATACTCGCTTCTTTGCTGACACGGGAAACAGTGTTGCGTGGGCCATACATTATCTTCAGCCGACAGATCGGCGCAGCATCAGAAGGCGCGGCATCAATGCCGGGTTATTTCGCAGCAGTATCGAGTTTTCATCAATGGGCTGGGCCATTGGTTCATCCGTAGGAGCTGCGCTAGGTTATCTGGATGGTCCTGTTGTCTGTATTACTGGTGATGGCAGCTTTATGATGCATGGACAGGAATTAAGTGTTGCTGTTGGCGAAAAACTTTCAATTATTTTTGTCATATTGAATGATGAAGCTTTGGGCATGGTAAAACATGGGCAGCGTTTGAACAACGCTGAACAGATTGCTTTCAAACTTCCGCCGACCAACTTTTGCGCAATAGCTGAAGCAATGGGAGCCCGCGGATATATTGTCAAGTCTTCAGACGACTTGCAAAAACTGGATTTCGACCATTTTATTTCAGAAAGAGGCCCTGTCGTACTCGACGTAAGAATCGATGGAGAAGAAATACCGCCAATGGGCGTGAGAATTCAAGGGCTGGCGGCAGAGCAATAGATATACCCGTAGCGTTTGGGATTTAGGTCTAATTGCACGCCCTATTGACTCCATGGCTGCGTTGAAACGCCTTGCAATAGAGCGACTATTACGCGTCATTTCGCCTCGCCTAAAAACGCCTACTGTCGCCTCAGGGCGCCTACTTTTGGTGGTGCCATGAAGCAAATATGACGCACACTTAAACCTAAATCCCAAACGCCACGGGTATATACCAAACAATTTTGGTAACTATCCAGACGGCCTTTACATTTTTTAACCTTTTTTATTAATGACGGCTATCCCGCGTCAGCACATCCATTGCTGCATTAATAGCTTGCAGGCGTTGCTCATCACCACCGCGATCAGGATGGTGCTGCATAGCCAATCGGCGATGCCGGGTTTTAATGGTCGCCCAATCGACAGGGTCGTTTAATCCCAGTTCAGCCAGCGCATCATACCGACTATCATTGCGTATGAAACGCTGCCAGAATTTCCCCAACAATAACTCGACATCATTGGCGTCGGTGTTGTTCAGGTTATCAATATCCAGATAATAATCGCGTAGTGGATTGTGTGCAGATGATGAAGGTCTGAGACTACTATTACCCGATAGTAATTGTATGCACAATGGACCAATTTCAAGATAGGTTCCATCGCTGTGCCACAGCTGGTTGTGCAACTGGTAGAGGTTGTGAAAAAGAAAAAAATGCGTTTGAAATAATGATAGGTTGTCGCTCAGACAGTCGGCACTAAAATGAGATTCACCGATGGCGTCCAACGCACGAATCAGTTCGTATTCACTGATACCGGCAGGATAAGCGCGCAACACCTCCAGCAGCCGTTGTAAAAACAATTGCTGTGCTGGAGGGCTGCTGCCGCTCATGTCTGCGGAAAATCGGAGCCTTAGTTGACCTTGATCAACTCGATTTCGAAAACCAATGCTTCATTAGGGCCGATAATACCGCCAGAACCGCGTTCACCGTAGGCCAGTTCAGATGGAATAAACACCTGCCATTTATCACCTTCATGCATTAATGGCAACACTTCTTTCCAGCCGGGGATAACCTGACCAACATTAAATGTGGCTGGCTGGTTGCGACTGTAAGAACTGTCAAACTCACTGCCATCAATCAAAGTACCTTTGTAGTGAGCCGTAATCGATGAGTCGGCAGTCGGCTGTTTGCCTTTGCCCATGCTAATGACTTTGTATTGCAGCCCACTATCACGCGTAACGACATCTTTTTTCTTTTTGTTGGCAGCAAGATAAGCCTCACCAGCAGCCTTGGCTTTTTCACCACTGGCAGCGCGTGCAGCCAGTAATTTCTGCTGCGCAGCTTCCATGGCAGCACGCATTTCCTCAGTGCTTAGTTGCGGCGTTTTGTCACCTAATACGTCATTAATAGCTTGCGACATGGCCTTGGTGTCAATTTCCAGGCTGTCGCGTTTAAATCCCTGGCCAATCTGGAAGCCAATGGAATAACTGAATTTTTCTTTGTCAGTAGCGGGTTTTGCTGCACTGATAGCGGTGCTATGCAGCGTGATAATGGCGGCAAGGCCGCTGAATAATAGTGGGTTTTTCACATTGTTTCCTTGCTTGTTAAAGTTTCAGGGTGGGTAAATAATAATGAATGTTGTTACAAATATTGAGCCCAGTCAAAATCAGGATCACCAATCACCAGAAAATAAGGGTTCAATAGTTCGTCCTTGGTATTATACCGCAGAGGCTGCATATCGGTCCCGGTAATGCGCCCACCGGCTTCTTCTACTACACATTGTGCGGCGGCAGTATCCCATTCCGAGGTAGGCCCCAAGCGCGGATAGATATCGGCGCGACCTTCGGCCACCAGGCAGGATTTCAGTGAGCTGCCCATGCTGATTATCTCGTAATCGCCGACTTTTTGTAGAAAAGCTTCCAGTGAGCCACCGCGGTGTGAGCGACTGCCAGCAATAACAGCACTGCCCGCAGTTTTGCATCGAGTATGAATGGCAATGGCTTCGCTTCCGTTATCACCTGTATCACTCCGGTTTTTTTTGAAAGCACCCATGCCGCGTGCAGCATAATAAATAGTGCCCGTAACAGGGGCATAAACGACACCGAGCACCGACTCATGACTGTCGATCAGTGCGATATTAACGGTGAATTCGCCATTGCGCTTGACAAACTCACGAGTGCCATCCAGAGGGTCTACCAACCAGTAGCGTTGCCACCGGGCACGCTCCTCAAAGGGAATGTTGGCAGATTCTTCCGAAAGAACAGGGATATCCGGAGTGAGTCGGCCCAGTCCTTTGATAATGATATGGTGAGCGGCCATGTCAGCAGCAGTAAGGGGGGTATTGTCAGATTTTTGTTCGACATCAAAATCGGTATTATAGATCTCCATAATGCCGCGTCCCGCCACAATAGCCAGCTCAATAATACTATCGATTAACTCACTGCTCACCATATGCTCCCCTGCTACTGTGAAATAAGAATAAAACGCAATGCTATGGGTATAGTTACGCGGTTTGTGTTGCCAAGTGTGCCTGCACCATAAATAAAGCAGCAATGCTACGTGCTTCTGTACATTCTTTTTGCTTTAACAGTTCAGGCAAAGCATCCAATCGCCAGGGTACTACGTCTATTTTTTCAGGTTCATCGCCATCACGTTGCTCTTCATAGAGATCTTCTGCCAGCACAATATGCGTTTCATGACTGAGGTATCCCGGTGCAACCGTTAGGCAGGTGAAGTACTGAAGATTGCGGGCGCCGTAGCCTATTTCTTCCATGATTTCACGATTTGCAGCATCAAGTAAGGATTCGTTGGCTTCGACACGCCCTTTAGGTAACGCCAGCTCGTAGCGATGAACACCTGTGGCATATTCGCGAATCAGTAATACCGTGTTTTCATCGAGCATCGGCACAATGAGCACAGCACCATTTTCAGAACCTACCAGTCGTTCATGACTGACTTCGACGCCATTGGAAAAACGCAGGTCACGTCGCTCGACCTGGAAAATATTGGTGCGCGCAATAATCTCTGAGTGCAACACTTCTGGCTTAGTACGTAATGACCTTGTTTGAAGGGTTTTTTCACTCATGGTGAGCCCTTTCCTGTTTTTGAGATGCCTGCTGGCTGATGATGTACATGCCAAATAAGCATCAATTCATTTCATGTTGGTGCCATAGTAGCTGTTGGGTAGTGTGATAGCACGAAAAAAAACTGAAAAATGTTTTTGTGACGTTGCTTAAAATGCCAAAAGAGTCTATAAAACAGGGCAAATCGATGAAGGTCG
>Ga0316202_10003213_pt1 | contig 10044 bp, 9 predicted proteins | sample 3monrhotite_MG_FD_204934 | JGI IMG/M metagenome (GOLD analysis project Ga0316202, IMG submission 204934) | Microbial mat bacterial communities from mineral coupon in-situ incubated in ocean water Damariscotta River, Maine, United States -... | ecosystem: Environmental > Aquatic > Marine >...
TCCCCGTCGGAGCCTGTTCTTGAAATTGCGGCGGCCATGCCGGCAAACGGGTCTGGAGATTCGACCGGGGCGTCGGACCCGAATGCAAGGACCGCTCCTCGTTGATCAATGGTCTTCCAAGCATAGGCACCCTCTAACCGCGGCGGATCGAGCCGAGCTTCTGCCATTTCGCGATCGGATGTTTGATGAACCGGCTGCATGGAGGCGATGATTCCATGCCTGCCAAACAGTTCAAGGTCGCTGACATCGACTATCTGCGCGTGTTCGATCCGCCAGCGGCGGTCACCCGAATAAGTTTTAGACATCTCGCCTATCGCGCCCAATACTTCGGCGTTTGCAGCATCGCCAATCGCGTGAATCGCGAGCTGAAACTTATCGAGCGCTGCTCGGCTCATCAAATTACGCAATTGTGCGCCGGTTTTTAGCGGCAGGCCGGTGTTGCCCGGATCGTCAGCATAGGGTTGCTTGAGCCAGGCACCCCGCGATCCCAAAGCACCATCGAGATAGAGCTTCACACCGTTTAGCCGCAGTTTGTCATCATACAGCCACGGGCTTGGCCCTGGCCCGCCGATCAGCTCCATTGCCTCGGTTCCCGAAGCATAAGCCATGATCCGCATTTTGAGCCAACCGCCATCGCCGGCTCGGCGGAATGATTGCCAGTCTTCGATAGTCGATCCCATGTCGGCCGCCGCGGTAATGCCGAATGCAAGCAGGATATCTTGGGCTTTAGAAAGGGCAAAGTCGCGGTCCTCTGGGCGCGGGGCAGGGACAGCGCTCTGCACCAACCCAGCAGCGTTATCGACAAAAATGCCTGAAGGTTGCCGGCTGCCTAAAAGGCGCTCGATGCGACCTCCTGATGGAGATTCGGACGTCGCATCAACCCCGGCAATTTCCATTGCAGCACTATTTGCCCATCCGGCATGGCCATCGACGCGCTCGAGCCAGACCGGACGATCGGCGACCACCTGATCCAGTTCAGCGGCTGTCGGGAAGCGGCCCAAACCCCACTTCTCCTGATTCCAGCCGCGGCCTATGATCCAGCGCCGCTCAGGATTGTCGGCGACATATTGGGCAATCTTGGTCTGGGCTTCCTCAAGCGAGTTCGTGTCTGAAAGGTCGAGTGACAAAGCCCCGAACCCGATTCCCATTACATGAAGGTGGGAGTCGATCAGCCCAGGGATCATGACCTTGCCTTCGGCATCAATATAAACATCGATATCGGGCGAACGAACGTCCCCGCTATCGTAGACCTCTTTGATTTTACCATCATCGCCGATCAGGAGGCCGGTAAAACGGTCGAGTTCACCATCCTTGTCGATAGTTATTCCCTGGACATTGTCGATCAACGTATCGGCCAATGCGGGGCTCGCGATCAGGGCCGTGGCTGCCATCAGGCACGTTGCGATTTTCCTCATCATGTTTGTCCGCCTTTCGGAAGTCGTCGGATAAGCGAACTTGTGTCCTGCCGCCCGCCATCCATTGTTTGAATTTCTTGGTAGAACGCGTCAACCATCGCGGATACCGGGCTGTCCAGGCCGAGGCGATCCGCTTCTTCGAGCGCGTAAGCCAAATCCTTGCGCATCCAGTCGACCGCAAAACCGAAGTCGAAACTGCCTTCAACCATTGTCGCCCAGCGGTTTTCCATCTGCCAGCTTTGAGCGGCTCCGCCCGAGATTGCCTCCAGCACCTTGTCCGAATCCATGCCTGATGCCTGCACTAAGCGGATCGCCTCGCTCAAGCCTCCGAGCACTCCAGCGATGCACATCTGGTTGGCCATCTTGGTTGTTTGGCCTGCTCCCGCAGCGCCAACATGGACTATGCGAGAGCCGTAGGCTCGCATGATGGGTTCGCCGCGCTTGAATGTGTCATCTGATCCGCCGCACATCACGGCTAGTGTTCCATTTTCGGCGCCAGCCTGTCCGCCTGAAACCGGGGCATCGAGAGCGTCTATGTCGCGGCTGGCCGCTTCGTCGTAGAGCTGGCGGGCCATCTTGGCTGACACAGTTGTATGGTCGATGAATAGTGCACCTGGCTTCATTGCAGACAGCGCCCCATTCGGGCCAAATGCTACTTCGCTGAGATCTTCGTCATTTCCGACGCATGTAATGACGACATCTGCTCCAGCCGCCGCGGCGGCGGGCGTCTCGGCGATGGCAGTGTCATAGCCGTTAGACTGCTGTGTCTCTTGCCAATCGGTCGCGCGTGTCAATGTGCGATTGTAAGCGGCAACGCTATGTCCCGAAGCCGCAAGATGGCGCGCCATTGGACCGCCCATAACGCCGAGTCCGATGAATCCAATCTTCTCTTTTTCTGCCATGAAGGCGGGATTACGGACTTCGAGCGGCAAAGCAAATGCATATGCAGCAAAACCCAATCAACTGTTCCCCATCGCGGCAAATTCGCTTAACTCGTGAGCGATGAGCGACAATGCCTGCAACCAGTTGACGATCGATCACATCCGCGCCGCTGCCGAGCGGATCGACGGTGCCGTGGTCAAAACACCCACGCTTCACAGCAAGACGCTCTCGGCGATTACCGGAGCGGAGGTTTGGCTGAAGTTCGAGAACCAGCAATTCACGGCAGCCTATAAAGAGCGCGGTGCGCTCAATGCATTGTTACTGTTGACCGATGAGCAACGCTCGCGCGGTGTTATCGCGGCGTCTGCAGGCAATCATTCGCAAGGCCTATCGTTCCATGGCCGCCGGCTGGGCGTGCCGGTCACAATCGTGATGCCTACACAAACGCCGACCGTCAAAATCATGCAAACCGAAAGCGTCGGCGGCAATGTCGTGTTGCATGGCGAAACCTTTGACGATGCCTTCGCCCATGCGCGCGAGCTGGAAGGCGAGATGGGCCTTACATTCGTCCACCCTTTCGACGAGCCCAATGTTGCGGCGGGTCAGGGAACGGTGGCACTCGAGATGCTCGAGGCCGTGCCGGATCTGGATATGATCGTGGTGCCCGTCGGCGGTGGCGGGCTTGTTTCCGGCGTTTCTGTCGCTGCCAAAGCCGTCAATCCTGACGTGAAAGTCATCGGTGTGCAGACGGCGGAATTTCCCGCCTTCTATGAGTTGATCAACAATAAGAAACTGTCTGGCAGAGGACTTACCCTCGCAGAGGGCATCGCAGTCAAGGAACCCGGCTTCTTTACGCGAGAGATCGTCGGGGAGTTCGTCGATGAGATGCGTGTGGTCAAAGAATCCGCGATCGAAGAGGCAATCTCGCTGCTGCTGGATATCGAGAAAACGGTGGTCGAAGGCGCCGGCGCAGTCGGCTTGGCGGCGCTCCTGCCACCAGCAAGCGGTGTCCCTCGGGAACAATTTGCGGGCAAGAAGGTCGGCGTCATTCTTACAGGCGGGAATATCGAGCAGCGGTTCCTGGCCAATGTTATCCTACGAAACCTTGTTCGGACCGGGCGGATTTCCCGGGTTAGTATTATCCTTGATGATAGGGCGGGCGCGCTTCAGCATGCCACCAGCATCTTCAGCGAGCATAATGCGAATATTATTGAGGTCACCCATCAGCGGATTTTCGGCAATCTATCGGCCAAGAACATTCAGACCGATATCGAATTCGAAGTTCGCGACAAAGCGGCGCGCGACCGGTTGCTCAAAGCTCTTGGTGAAGCGGGCTACCGGTTCGATTTAATCAAGCTGCAGGGTAAGACTGCCAGCAAGTTCAGCAGCAGTTAGCGCACAGTTCTGGGCTCGATTCGTGCGCCTGTGTGTTAGGTAATGCGCTGCGAGTTGGCGCATTTCGGCACATTCTAAAAACCTGCCGCGAAATTGTGCAAAGTAATCAACCATTAACCGTGTTTCATGGTTAAGGGTCTTTTACCGGACCGCCGCGCGCGCCATATAGGTGCTACTTCGAATCCAATCCGATTCTCACTGCAAGAGGACGTAATCAAAGCCGTGACGGCCCCCGTACGCTTTCCCCGTTTCTTTGTGACGACACCCGCGCCATGCCCGTATTTACCGGGCAAGAGCGAGCGCAAGGTGTTCACGGAATTGAAGGGCACGCATGCCGACCAGCTGAACGAAGCTTTGGGTAGGATCGGATTTCGCCGCAGCCAGACCGTTGCCTATCGGCCCAGCTGCGTCGACTGCAACGCCTGCGTTTCTGTTCGCGTTGCTGCAGAGGAGTTTCAACCGAGCAACAGCCAGCGTCGCAACCTGCGTCGCAACAGCGACTTGATTGCGACCGAATGTCGTCCATGGGCCACCGAAGAACAATTTGATCTTCTGCAACGTTATCTGGGTGTCCGTCACCCGGGTGGCGGAATGGCTTCGATGGAAGAAATCGACTATGCTGATATGGTCGAACATACTCCCGTAAACAGCCAATTGATCGAGTACAGAGAGCCGTCAGACGGCTTACTGCCAGGTCGCTTGGTCGGAGCTTGTCTAACTGATCGGCAGGGCGATGGTCTGTCGATGATCTACAGTTTTTACGATCCCGAGCATGAAGCAAGGTCAGGTCTTGGCAATTACATCATCCTCGACCACATCCGCCGGGCAGCCGAGCAGGGCCTGCCATACGTCTATCTCGGATATTGGGTCCATGGATCCGATCGCATGCGCTACAAGGTTCGTTACCGCCCGCTCGAACGGCTGGGCCGCGATGGCTGGCAGCGCCTTACCGGCGAAGAGCAGGATGCACTTATTGCCGAAACTGCCAGCAAACCAAGCTCGGAAGAGCGATCGGCTGCGCCCGTGGGCAAAGAAGCCGGGCAAGAGCAATATCAGACCGTCGACGATTAGGTTCCGTGTGACCATCTGGCTATTACTATAGGCCAATGTTTAGACCATCGGCCGCGAGTACTAGCAGGACGCATAGAGCTCAGCCTCTGCATTCCGCCGCCGAGTAAGCCCCTTCAACACCCTGCCGCCAGCTTTGTTCCAGCGCGAAAATTCGTGCGCGGCTTCACCGTACTTGCCCTCGCGGTGTCGGCGAGTGAGTGTGGCCCGCGCAATTGCGCCGGTGTTGTAGTGAAAACTGACGAGCGCATCGAATTGCGCCTGTGTCGTCGGCGCTTCGCCGATAATTTGCGCGACTTCGCTGGCGAAGCGCTTGAGGTCGCGTTCCAGCCGCGCATCACATTGGGCGCGTGTCCATATTGTTCCGGGGCCGATGCGCCCCTGTCCATCAAATCCGCTTCCTGTTGCGCCCCAGCCGATAGTCCATGGATCGCCGCCTGTGCCCGGATCAGGATAGGCCTCGACCAGCCCGTCATTGCGCAATTGTGCGCAGCCTTCGAAGCGTTTGATCAAGGCGATGCCTTGTTCGCTAATCCTACAGGATGGAACACATGGAACAGAGTCCTGAGGAGAAACAATTGCCTCGCTGATCGCCTGGTCGAGCGCATCGATTTCTGTCTGACGAAATCCTCGTCCGAGCATCTTCCGGACGGTGTCGAATATTAGGGTGTGCTTCATGGAGAATGCCTCGTCATGGGGGAAGGGAGGCGGCGGTATTAGGCACAATATTGGCGAGTAGGAAAATGGTTTATTCGGTCAGGAAAATTTTGGGATCCGACTGGGTAAGGAGGGTTTCTCTACGTGAATAGGCCTGCGAGTGTTGCACTTGGCAAAACTCAATTCTGTTCTTGCGCCTCTTTCCGGCGATCAAGGCGGAACTTGTCATGACAGCTGGAACAGGTTTCGCGGACCAGAGTCCATTGGGATTTGAATGCGTCGGCATCTCCGGTCCTGGCGATTTCGGATAGGCTCGTTGCCCGTTGGGCGTAGAGCCCGGCAATCTTCTCGAACTCGTCCCGCTGCGTCCAGACTGTTGGTAGTGCATTGGATTGGGCGTTGGCCGAGCCTTCGGGAAACATGCCCGGAAGCGCCTTTGCCCAAGACGCCAATGCTTGGGCCGGGAAGGCGAGCGGCTTAATATCTCCGCCGCTTTCTATCACTCCAAACATGCCGCCGAATAGGCCAGCTGACATCCAATAGGCGGCTCGGCGGCCGGCAACCAGATTGTCGACCTCGATCTGAGCCGAAGGCTGGGGCTGCTCAACTTGCGGAGCGGCCGGCTTGGTGTCACCATGTTTTGCTGAAACAACCGAGGTGAGTGTGAGCGAGGCAGACAATAAGAGAATGAGCGATTGCGGTTTCATGGGACTCCTCCGGGCTTGAGTTTTGCGATCTTGGTATATATACTACAATGTAGTACATATGGGAAGTGGCCGTGGAATCCAACAAGAATCTGGGTGAGTTTGAGATGTTAGTGCTGGCCGCGATCCTAAGGCAGGATGGCGATGCGTACGGAATCAGCATCAAGCAGGACATTGAAGAACGCACAGGGCGATCTCCTTCGCTAGGCGCGCTCTATGCAACGCTTTCGCGACTCGAAAAGAAATCTCTGGTGCGCTCGCGCATAGGCGATGCCACTGCCGAACGCGGCGGGCGGGCTAAACGTCACTATACGATAGAGTCCATTGGACAGAAGCTGCTTGAGCAGTCGGTTCAGGCGTTGCGAAACATGACCGATGGCGTGGTGTCCTGGAGTTTCGCAATTTGAGCGAGCAGGGTCAGCGTGCCTTGCCTTTACTTGCCCGGTTTCTGATCGGGATTCTGGCCGGGCCGCTGTACCGCGACCATGTCTTGGGCGACCTCCAAGAAGAACTGCATCTGAAGGGTTCTGCCAGCCAAAGCCGCCTATGGATATGGCAACAGGTTTTCGCTGCTATTCCCGGCCTCGTAATATTGCGCACGCATGATCTCGATCTCAGATCAATCGCAGTGACGACCCTGTTGACGCTCGTTGCCTATGGCTTGCTGGTCCTCCTGGGCCAGATTGTAACACGGCCAATCTTGATGAGCATGCGCGACAGTTTTTCGGGCGGACCTTCTTGGGACTATCTGTATTTCTACATGCTGGTTCGCCTGCCGGGCGTGTTTCTGGTCGGCGCGTTATTCGCGCTTGTGGCGTACAGGCCGTCGCAAAGCTCACATGAAAATTTCGCGAGGCGGTTGGCGCCGCTTTTGCTTGTCCTGATCTTGCCCCAGATCTGGTTTATAGTCGCTGCCGATCAGATCGAATTTGTTGCTGGCCGGATCATTCGGGCGGTTGCCGATGGTGTAGTCCTCTATGCTGGCGCAGGTGCTGGATTCTGGCTCAAGCTAAGACTTTCGGACAAGTGATTGGCGCAAACAAAAAGGGCGCCCGGATCGCTCCGGACGCCCTTTTCTTGCCCGTTGGGCGTGCTCGTTAGGAGCTGTAGTACATGTCGAATTCGACCGGGCTTGGGGTCGTTTCGAAACGCATGACTTCTTCCCATTTGAGCTCTGCGTAAGCGTCGATTTGGTCTTTCGAGAACACGTCGCCCTTGAGTAGGAATTCGTGATCTTCTTCGAGTGCTTCGAGAGCTTCGCGTAGCGAACCGCAAACGGTGGGGACATCAGCGAGTTCTGCAGGCGGCAGGTCGTAAAGGTTCTTGTCCATTGCTTCGCCAGGATGGATCTTGTTTTCGATCCCGTCGAGGCCGGCCATAAGCAGCGCTGCGAATGACAGATACGGATTGGCCAGTGCATCGGGGAAGCGGAACTCAACGCGTTTCGCCTTGTCACCTGAGCCGTAAGGAATACGGCATGAAGCCGAGCGGTTACGTGCAGAATAGGCCAGCAGAACCGGTGCCTCAAAGCCTGGAACCAGACGCTTGTAGCTGTTGGTCGTGGCGTTGGTGAACGCGTTGCATGCCTTGGCGTGCTTGATCACACCGCCGATGAAATAGAGGCATGATTCGGACAGGCCGCCATACTCATTGCCGGCGAAAGTCGGCTTGCCGTCTTTCCAGATCGACATGTGCGTGTGCATGCCCGAACCATTATCGTCTTTGATCGGCTTGGGCATAAAGGTCGCAGTTTTGCCATAGGCATGAGCAACTTGATGCACGACATATTTGTAAACCTGAACCCGGTCGGCGGTTTCAGTCAGCTCGCCAAACGTAATGCCTAGCTCGTGCTGAGCCGCAGCCACTTCGTGGTGATGCTTGTCCATCGGCAGGCCCATTTCGAGCATGGTCGAAACCATCTCGGCGCGAATGTCCATCGCACTATCGACCGGCGCGACGGGGAAATAACCACCCTTGGCACGCGGACGGTGACCCATATTGCCCGACTCATACTCGCGGCCGGTGTTGGTTGGCAGTTCGATATCGTCGATGGTGTAGCCGGAACCTGCATAGCCGTCTTCGAAGCGGACATCGTCGAACATGAAGAACTCTGGCTCCGGCCCGACATAGACGGTGTCACCGATGCCGGTCGATTTCAGATAGGCTTCGGCGCGTTTTGCGGTCGAGCGCGGATCGCGCGAATACAGCTGACCGTCGGACGGCTCGACAATGTCGCAGAACAGCACAGCCATTGGTGTGGCTGAGAAAGGATCGACATAGGAAGCATTGAGATCGGGCTTCAGGATCATGTCGGATTCGTTGATCGCTTTCCAGCCTTCGATCGAAGAACCATCAAACATCAGGCCGTCTTCTAGCGCATCTTCATCCATTACGCCTGCGCACATTTGAAGATGCTGCCATTTGCCCTTTGGATCGGTGAAGCGAAGGTCGACCCACTCGATGTCGTGTTCTTTAAGCTCTTTTACGAAGTCTTTTGCGGAAGCCATGAGTTTTCCCTTTAGCGTTTTAAAATTGGAAGGGCGGTTGATGGGGTGGATGCGGCCTGCCCTATGCGGCAGCACCCGAAACTTGAGGTGAAGCTAGGATCAGATCGCGTCGTCGTCCTTCTCGCCGGTGCGGATTCGCAGCGCACTCTCGATCGAAGAGACAAATATCTTTCCATCACCGATCCGGCCCGTCTGAGCAGCATTGGCAACAGCCTCGACCACGCGCTCGGCAAGATTATCGCTGACAACAACTTCGAGTTTTACCTTGGGAAGAAAGTCGACGACATATTCCGCACCGCGATACAATTCTGTGTGGCCTTTCTGACGCCCGAAGCCCTTGGCTTCGGTGACGGTGATGCCAGAAACGCCGATTTCGTGCAGCGCCTCTTTCACGTCATCCAGTTTGAACGGTTTGATGATTGCTTCGATCTTTTTCAATGTTGCCTCTTCGTGGCGATGGTTTTCCGCCTTTTGTGTGTTGTTGACTATCCAAGAACCGTGCCAGTTTTCACCTATTCCGAAAATGCTGGCACGAAGCGTGCAACACTCGCAGTTATTAGCCGATTCCGCTCGGCACACTCTGCCGCCACCACGCGCGCCGGACCTTTTTTGCTGTCGTAAGTGATTAAGTCTTGGGCAGGGTCTGCCCAAAATTTAGGCAATGATGCTCAATCCGGTGTCTTCGGGCAGGCCAACCATCAGGTTGAGCGACTGGACTGCAGCTCCGCTCGCGCCTTTGCCGAGATTGTCGAGCCGTGCGATCAGACGAATTTGCTGCGCAGCGCTGTCGAAGAACACATGGAGCGACATGCCGTCCCAAGTTGTCGCATCTTTGCGAAGGAGCAGCTCGGTCGGTTTGTCGGTCATCGGAGCTACGGAAACTACCGGCGAACCGGCGTAATATTCTACCAGTGTTTTGTGAATGCGGGCGGGACCGGATTCGACGTTCATTCCCGCAAGAGTAATCGGAACTTCGACCACCATCCCGCGATGGGCATCGACCACGGCCGGCGCAAACAAGGGGGGATGGGCGAGATTCGCGTAATGCTGCATTTCACGCAGATGTTTGTGACCCATTTCTAAGCCATAACCACGCCAGGCAATGCCCTGATCGTCATTGAACCGCTCGATCAAAGCCTTTCCGCCGCCGGAATACCCCGAGACGGCGTTAACCGAATAGGGCCAAGACGCCGGCAACGCCTTTGCCTGAATTAGTGGCGCAATCAGCGCGAGAAAACCCGTCGGATAACAGCCAGGGTTGGAAATCCGATCCGCCTGCGCAACCGCATTTCGCCCGACAAGTTCGGGAAACCCATAAGTCCAGCCATCGGCAACCCGGTGGGCCGTTGAAGCGTCGATCACACGGGTGGCTGCATTTCCGATCAACGCAGCAGATTCGCGCGCTGCAGCATCGGG
>Ga0316202_10003214_pt1 | contig 10042 bp, 12 predicted proteins | sample 3monrhotite_MG_FD_204934 | JGI IMG/M metagenome (GOLD analysis project Ga0316202, IMG submission 204934) | Microbial mat bacterial communities from mineral coupon in-situ incubated in ocean water Damariscotta River, Maine, United States -... | ecosystem: Environmental > Aquatic > Marine >...
TAACAGAAAAGGGTGACCTAAGCCACCCCAATCAACACACAACAATGATTAAACAAAACAAACAATTATATCTTTACCAGATATAAAATGCTCTCTCTTTAAGGTCATCAGTATCAAAATAAACATACTCGTCACTAACACCTATTCTATGAACTCCTTGCTGAACTAATCCTCTAACAAGAGTTAATCTTTTCTTAGCACCTACACATCTAATCTTAATAGCTTTACCTACTCTATGAGAGTTAGCTCTTATTAATCTAAGTTTATCTGCATAAGGTTTACTGGTATAGCCTAAAACTATCTTTATAGTTATTCTATATTTCTTTACTATATTATCTAATATAAGAACTGGTTCTCTTTCCATGAACTTATAACCAGAGTTAGGAAGGTCAGGGCTATCAAACATATCCCAAGTTAAATACGTTAAACCTTCACAATTATCTATATTCATTATTTATAGTAACTTACTGCAATATAATAATAATATATATAAATACAAAAATAATTATTTATTTAAATTACTTGACTTTGTCATAAAAAAACTGTAACTTTCCAATCTATTTGAATTATATGTTTGTTTTTCTTAAACAAGTAGAAGTAGGTACAAAGAAGTAGAAGCTAGTTTATTCTATATATATATTAATTAATAAGTTTCTTTATGTATACAGGATAATTATATTCTTTATTGAACCACATACTGATTTTTATGTTTTGCTTCGCAAAAGATGTTTATAAAGAAGCAGCTATCTTCCTTGTCCTATATACTTTTTCTTAAACTTAACTTGACCTTTACTAGCATTTTTAGAGTGTACATTAGGCCTTTTAACTCGCTTAGAAGCTCTATGTTTATTTATAACTAACTTAGCCATTATATAGTTCTATGTCTTCTTATACTATTCCAAGTAATTCTTTTACTATTGCCAAGTATAAGTTTTTTGTGAAGTCTTTGATTGAACTCATCTCTTAAAGAGTTTATTTGTGTGCTTCCGTTATCTTGTTTACTCATTATCTTTTTATTTTTTCATAAGACCTTCCACCAAAATAAGCTCCTATTACAGTAATTAAAACCATTTGTAATAAATCCACCCAGTTATCTTTTACTTCAAAGTTAATAAAACCTGCATCTATAAACACTATAAGGACTGTAGATACAACTAGAAATATAAGAACTAAAGGCCTAACATTCTTAGACAACCAAGAATCACTATTCATATCAGTTTTCCATCTTTCTGTTACATTCTTTTGTATATCAGATTCAGCATTTATCCAAACTTCAGTCATCTCTTTTTCAAACTGAGCTTTTTCTACTTTACTAAAAGTATGTTTATCTATTATACCAGAAATCTTCTCTGCTATATTAGAACCTGTTGCACCAAATAATTTAGCTAATATTTTTCCCATTACTCTATTTTTATATATATCATTAAGAATATAAGATATATGTTTATTTCATTATAATTAAGCTCTTCAGTAGGACCATAAATAGACCAACCAATCATAGGTCCAGTTGAAAACGTCTCAGCAAATCCAATACTATATTTCATACCTACTATGTTTAAGAAGTAACCTACTATGTTTAAGAAGTAGGATATACTATGTTTAACGATGTACTATGTTTAAGAATTACTTATATCTCTATACTTAGTCTTACCATTTTCTTTATACGCTAACAAACATCTTTTTCTATTAGAGTCACCATCTACATAACTAACGTGTACCCAATCAGGTTCAGTATCTGTACCAAATTCCCAAATAAGTTGGTCAAAGTCAAGATTATCTTTAATGTAGTAATACATATAAGAATTAGAAACATAGCCATAAAAATCATCGATATCAATAGCTCTACCTTGACAATGTTGACTTCTACTGCTTCCACCAATTGCCTTATTAAGTTCTTCACATCTAAAAAATGAGTTAATTTTAATTGGGCCATTTACAGCTCTTCTAAGAGGTTCAAATACTTTTTCTGCAATCAGCTCCATATTTTGTAATTCGTAATCATTAGGAGTGTTCTCTATGCCTAAGCGTAAGGCTGTGGCACTTTTAGTAGCTTCTTTATAAGTTATGTGCTTACTTATTTTTGCCATTATCGATTATTCTTTGAACTGTATAGACTATAGTGCAGATAAGAAGAATAATTTTTAACCACAACTCAAGCCCAGTTAAAGAAACCATAAAGGTTATTGAGTTTATAAGGTATATCTTCATATCTGCAATATCCATAGCGTTATTCTTTTATTTCTTCATAAGAACCATCTTCTAGATTAACTGAAATTTTGCCATACTCTTCTTCAAGCTTTTTTCTTAGTTCTAGTTGAGATTCTTCTAGTTTCTTTAGCTCTTCTAATTGAGCATCTTTTTGATTATCAATGTTAATCTTTTGAATAGTTAATACACCAACTGTATTTACTACTTGATTGATTTTACCTTGACTTTCTTTTAATTCTTCTAATTGTTCTTTTGTAATCTTTGACATTTTATTAAATTTATAGTTATTTTACAAATATATGAAATTAATCCCAATCTGGATGTAAATACTCATCAACAGGGTTTTTTATTAATTCAATTTGATTATCTAAAGTATTCTTCATTTCTTTAACATTATATTCTCCTTTAAGCCAATTAATAACATTGTCTTTAGTTAATTCATCATAAGGAATAAATGGGTCCCCTTCATTATATTTAACAGCTAAACAACCTATTGAACTTGCTGATATAGGTTCTTCAGAATCATCTGTTGCAATATAGGTCCAATGAATAGTGTAAATTACATTGTTTAAACCGTCTTCGTGTATTTTAGCATCAAGCTGGTTTATTTTCCAAGTATAAGTATTTGCCATAGTTTTATTTATTTATATTTATTTATATTTATTTATATTTTAACAGCTTCCTACTGCTATTATTAATCCGTTGTTTCCTACTTGCATCCAAGAGCCACTAGGTGAAGGTAAATTACCAGTTGAATATATACCGTAATAACCAGCAGCAGCAACTGTTGTTCCAGTTTGTGTGGTATATGCAGTGTAAATATTTATATTATCTGGCACTAAATTATTTGGGTCAGTATGAAAATATGCTAATGGTTCTGGAATTGCAGCTTGACAAGAATTACTGCTACTAGAAGAGCTATATACATATTGAAACGCAGTTCTAGGTGGGTTTTGGTCGTATAAACTAAATTCGGACATACCTAATGGATTTTCACCATCTGGTCGGTTACTAACTGGATTTGCTAATGCAACTGGTGGATAACTATGACCAGAGCCGCTTGTATTACCACCGCTCAATCTTTGTATATCTGACATATATACTGGTGTAGCTAAATTATAATTAGAATCATAACCAGCACCAGTTCTCTCACGACCAGTTTTAAACATTGATATTTCGTCATCAGCTACATTTGGACAAGGCATAATTATTTACAATTACAATTACAAGGTTTATTTTCTAATTTTTTTATTCTATTTTCAAGCTCTTTTATAGCTTCAATAAATACACCAGCCATATTCCCATAAGCAACTGAATATTTACCCTCATCATCTTGACTAACAACCTCTGGCAATACTTCTAACACTTCTTGAGCTATAACACCAATTTTAGTTGATTTATCTTCAATATCTTTTCTAGTATATGTAACCCCTCTTAATTGTGTAACCTTATTTAAAGCATTATCAATAGTTATAATATTTTCTTTAACTCTCTTATCTGAATAAGCTATTATATCCGCTGACGCTCTAATATCTCCAGTTACATCTAAAGCATAAGATGGTGATACTTTTCTAATACCCATTAAACCAGTATCAGTGCATGTCCAAGATGGATTAGCACCAAAAGTTTTATTCGTTAATGAGAATTTAGTTACACTAGTTCCAAAAGGATTTAAACCCATTATCCATTGTCTAGTGTATGTTGATGTGCCACCAGGTCGACCAGTACCACCAGCACCAAATGCAATTCCAACCTCACCATCATTTGGATTAGCTACATATAACTGTCCCCAGCTACTGTTAGATGTCCTAACACCCATTCTTTCACCCTCAACATTTAATCTTGTACCAGTATAAGTTGCTGTAGTTCCAATATTTACAGCACCTGCGCCAGTAACCCTCATCCTCTCTTGATAAGTTCCGTTACTTTCTAATCTGTAACCAAAACTAGTGTTTCCATCTGCTCCATTAGAGGAAGTATGAAACATACTTAACTCCCTTGAGCTACCAGATAAATCAATACCAAAACCAGCTCTAATAGTGCCGCTTTCATATACATACATTTTTTGACCACCAGCTGGACCTAAACTCAACAAAGCATTTGGCGTGCCAGTTCCAATTCCAAAACTGCCGCCATTATCCATTACAACGTTTCCATCTACTTTTAACCTCAAATTGTAAACATTATTAGGTCCTATATATAATTCGTCGCCACTTGCAGCTCCTAGAAATATAGCATTAGTTCCACCATCTTTTATGTTAAGTTGGCTATTTGCATCAGTATTTACTCTGAAGGCACCTTCTACTTGTAAATTTACGCCTGGATTGTTAGTACCAATTCCAACTAAACCTTCTGGATTAATAACTAAACGATTGACAAGAGTGCCACCAGCGGATGTGTTTGGTGCTGTTTGTAATGCTAAAGCTCCACCCCAATCTGACCTAAAATCAAACCCTGTAATACCAGCAAGATTGTATTCCCCACTATTTGGATTGCTTGCCGAATCATGTTGATTTGTAAACCTTAAAAGCGCACCAGAATTAGTACCAGTATAATCACCAGACAATCTTAATCTTTCTTGGGCGGTTGAATTACCACCAGATAGAGGTCCAATGTGTAAAAGAGTTTTAGGGTCAGTTGTTGAAATTCCTACGTTTCCAGTTCTTAAAACGCACATTTTCTCAGAATAAGTAGTGCCATTATAAGTACCTATACTTAATCTGCCTAAATTACTATAATCAGAAAAATAAATATTATGTTCATAAGCTCCACCACTCATATCTGTACCTAATCCCATCCAAGCATTTGAGTCAGCATCTAACCCATAGGTTTGTATTCTAGGTCCACCATAATAAGCACCACTAACCATAAATGCTGGTGTAGCAGCATTAACTTTAGCTACTGTTAATCTATAATCTGGCGATGTGTCACCGATTCCAACATTACGAGTGGAGCCATCAAAAAAAGCAATTTGATTTTGTTTTCCATCACCAATTCTAAAATCTCTAAAATAAGTTGTCCCACCTTGATAACCTTGATAATTAATCCAAAAATCAGTATTATCAGCATTTTGATTATAACCACTTTGTAATTGATTAGAAATTAATCTTCCAACACCACCTGACCATTGAATTGAACTTTCTACTGTTAAATCACCAGAACTAGCAAGCCGCATTTTTTCCACATAAGAACCATTAGTTTCTAATCTGTAACCGAAACTTATATTTCCAGTAGTTCCATTAGAGCTAGATGTAAATATGCTTAATTCTCTAGATGAACCTGACAAGTCAATACCAAATCCTGACCTAATTACACCAGATTCATAAACATATAGTTTTTGTCCTCCAGTATCGCCTAAACTTAATAATGCGTTTGGATTGTTTGTACCAATTCCAATTTTACCACCATCTCTTTGTAAATATAAATCTCTAGAAGTACCAGCTTGATTTCTTGATTGTATTACAGCTCCAGATGATGTTTGACCACCTATTCTTAGTTGTCCAGTATCGTTTCCAATTACTGTATGCCATACATCATTAGTTCTATAAACTACTAAAGGAGCATCTGGGTTTGTTTTTCCAATTCCGACATCACCATCGGTATCAATAACCATTTTAGGTGAAGCAGAGCCATTTGTAGCAAATTGTATGTTATTACCGCCCTCAGCAAATAAAACAGTGTTAGTAGATGTCCCAGCTCCAGTAATGGTTTTTTCCATATACAAACCACCAGTTTGCGTAGATGTACCATCAAATATAGCCAAGTATTTTGTTCTAATACCACCAGCTGTAAATTTAGATGGATTGACAGAGGTTGCTGTAATACTACCAGTAAAGCTAGCATTTTGAGATGTATCTAATACTAAAGCTGTGTTTGATGTAATTGAGTTTCCACCACTAAAAAATCTTAGTTCATCTTGAGATTTAATATACATTTTTCTACCAGTACCAAGATTGTAAACATAAGTAGCGCCAATCCAATCCACTCCAGTATAACCAGAACCTATGGAGCCAACTACAATTTTATCATCATTGTCATTAAGTATATGTATTTCGCCATATCCACCAGCATCAGTAACAGTATTTTTTAGCTTAACCATTACTTTTTCACTAGTTGTTTGTAATGTACTATCATACCTCACAAAAGTATCATCAATATTACCTAATATATCACTAGCAACCTCAGCACCAGTTCTGTATTTTATAACACCAGAATCGCTAACTAAGAATTTATCTGTATCAGTTGTTGCATTATTTATTGTAGAAATTTTAACTGTACCACTTTCAAAATCGTGAGATGTAGCTCTATACAAGTTAGCACCACTGCTAGCATTACCTATTACCAATGTACCACTTGCGAATATATGGTCACCTTGTAAATACAAACTAGAATTATCACCAGTACAATTTAATTGTAATACAGTGCCATTACTTGTTGAATTTTGTAATATATGTGCTGATGTACCAGAATATGAATTACTTATTAAACCAGTTATATCTAAATCTCCAGTCACATCAACACCACCTAATACTGTTTCTAATACAACACCATTCATGTCATATAATTTAGCAACACCACCAGCAACATATAAACCTTGATTTTGTTCACCAGCATTACCAGTAACACCCCAAACCTGTAAATCGCTTTCAACAGTAATTCTCATACCTTCACCAGTTCCACCAGAATCAGAATGTTTAATGTGTGGTCCATAACCAGATGTAGCACCAGAGCCAAAATATAAAAGCTCATTAACCCTTAAATCTTCAACTTCTGCATCATCAAATATTGCACCTTCAAATTCAACATTACCACCAAATTTAGTTTTGTTTAAAGCATTTCCACTAGCAGTATAAGCAGTTCCACCAGTTGTAGTACCATCTGTATAAGCTGTTGTAAATGTAACTTTTGCAGTATTTTTACTTGTTATGTTGCATTCAACGACTAAATCTCTATTGTCATCATTTGACCTAGCTTGTAATTCAAATGTATAATTAGCAGTTTTATATACTCTTAATAAATTAGCATCTTGCCCATATACAATAGCATTATTATAAAACGGTCCTGTATCACTTCCATTACCTCTGAATGCTACACTATAATATAAAGTATTTAAACCAGCTGTATCACCCCAATTAGTGTTTGGCTGTAATACTTTAACTTCCATTTGTACACCACTATAACCGATACTAGTAACAATAACATCAGCTATTTTTTTCCATGTAGTTCCAGTTGTATTACTATTAGATTCAATCCATCTAAAATTAGTTCCTGTACCACTACCATTAAAGGCATTATTATCTAATTCAGTTCCCTCACCGCCTTGATATGCTATTGTGTTTAAGTATGCATTTCCTGTTAAATCTCCCGTTACATCTCCTGTTAAGTTACCTGTTACGTTACCTGTTAGATTTCCGCTAAAAGTTGGTGCTGTAACTGTACCAAGAGTGCCTATGTTTCCTTGTGTATGATTTATGTATGTTCTAGCTAAACCAGCTCCTATGAATGCTGTAGAGTTGGCTGGAATTGTTATTGCATTAGTAACCACTAAATCAGAATCAATATTTCTATTATAAATACCCCAAGCAGTACTATCGCCCCAATTCATAATCCACATATCTTCAGTATTTGAATTACTTTTGATTGCCGCATTATTTACTGTTGAATTGCCGACATATGTGGTTACAGCTGCTCCTGTTCCAAAATGTGATGAATTACCTCCACTCCATGTTACTAAACCACTAAAATCTCCTGTAGTTGCTTCTAGGCCACCAATAACTAAATTGCCTTTTGTATATCCTGTAGCAGATGTGTTAACAGTAGTTAATGGTTTTTGTGTTAAACCTGTAAACAGTTTAAATTTATCATCACTAGCATCATTAAATAATCCTTTGTATTTAGTTCCACTAGAAGCATATTTACCAAATAATCCAATGTCTAATATATTTGCAGCATTATTTACTGCTAATTGAATTAATGGGTCATCTACTTCTAAATCTACTACGTTTAAATATGTAAGAGTTCCATTGACTGTTAAATTGCCACTGACTTCTAGTTCACCTCCTATTTTAACATTACTAGAAACGTGTAATCCATAACCTGATTGTGGAGTTATTCCTATTCCTATTTGTGTTGTTGAAACATATAGAGGGGCATTATTACCAAAACCATCTGTTAATTGTTTAGCTCCAATAGTTATGTTTCCATTGTCATTAAACTTGACAAGTGACTGATAAGTATCTTTTATTTTATTATTCGATAGTGATGCCATTATCTAAAACAAATTTGTTGTGAATTAAACATTTTTACCCAACTTATTATGTTCATCATCTTTATTCAGTTTTTGTAAGAAAGTATCTAACTTAGCCACATTACTTTCTTTAGGTTTATATGTTTTTATTTTTTTACTCTTCATTAAAGTACCCAAGAATTGAAATTGACATCTTTATCAGGGTACATATCTCCATTTGTAGAAGACACATATTCTGGATATAAAGTGCTATTATAATCCATGTAGTCAACAAATCTTCTAGTATAGAATTCTGCTGTTTCGGTAACTTTAGCTAACATCATTCTCATTTCTTCTAATGAAATAGTTTCTGAGTTTTCACTTCTATGTTTAAATACACCTCCATTGCTAATCTGATACATAGCAAAAGGAAGGTAGGAACTTTGTGTAAACCAAGTAAGCATAGGTTTTACATAATCATCTAGTAATAACTTGTAATCAGAATTACCAGCATCATCTATAGTGCCTGCTAATATCAAAGCTTGTAGTTTTTTATAGAGTAATCCTCCTAAATAGTTTTGAATATGTGTATCTTGAGCTACTTCAATAAACTGTATTAGTTTATCAGCATCTACATTCCCATCTATTATAGATTTCCTTTTTAAATCATTTATTGTTATAAAGAGTGCTTTCTGTGCCATAATTATTTAGTTTTTGGGTAAGCACCTCTGTTTGGCATATCTACTGGTCTAATCTCAACGTCTTTAGGGTTACTTGGTTCCTTAAATCCATCTTGTACAGCATCTGAAGCTTCTACTTCGGTATTTGGTGTTACTTTCTTTTTATATACTTTTCTTTCCCAGAAATGATGACAATTTTTACCTCCTTTGAACTTAAAGAGGTTATATTTCTTTTTATTATGTCCTAGTTCACTATTTAATCCTCTAAATGACATAAGAGTAATATCTTCTTTTCTAAACACTAAGTTTTTTGAGGTAAGAGATTCTAGCTGTCTACAGAATACTCTACTTTTATCTGAGTTTCTAATTGGACCATAAGAATATCTTATTTTATATCCTGAATTGTCTTGACTTGACCTTTTCTCAGGATTAGCATCATTTTCTGATACACTTAATTTAGTTAAATCAAACTCTTCATTATCATCATTGACTGCTTCTGTATGTACAACTTCCCATTCATCAGAAACAACTTCTCCTAGCTCTTCTAATTGACTATATAAGTTTTCTGCACCTTCATCAGATAAATCTAACTCTTCTTGTGAACTTAACTTCTCTCCAGTTTCTTCTTCTCTTTTTACTTTAGTAGAAATGTTTTCTAATTCTGTAAATTCTATTGGTTGTAGAGTTACAAAGTATAAGCTTAAGTATATTTTGTTAAATGCAAGTATTTCATCTAAACCATCTATAATGTTTTGTTGAAATGGTCTAATAACTATATTATCCATAAGGATAGAAGCAGTCCTAAGTTCTTCTGCATTATTTCCAAACCCTGTATTATCTTTTATACCTAATAATATAGGAGAAACAATACCATGACCAAGCATTATTTTTTCCCTGCTTTCGTCAGCCAAGAACTGATACTGTGCAT
>Ga0316202_10003216_pt1 | contig 10041 bp, 9 predicted proteins | sample 3monrhotite_MG_FD_204934 | JGI IMG/M metagenome (GOLD analysis project Ga0316202, IMG submission 204934) | Microbial mat bacterial communities from mineral coupon in-situ incubated in ocean water Damariscotta River, Maine, United States -... | ecosystem: Environmental > Aquatic > Marine >...
TAAGCGCACTGGAAGTGAGCTTGAAAGTACCCCTGTTTCACCGTCATGCCCGGGGTTTGAAGCCAACGGAACAGGGTGAGCTTTTGTACCGCACAGCGCACGATGTGTTTGCCAAACTGGCAATGGTCGAAGCGCGGATTACCGAAAGCAAGGAACGGCCAACCGGGCCATTAAAGATCACGACCACGGTGGCTTTCGGCTCCGTCTGGTTAACATCACGGATAAAAAAGTTTGTAAATCTTTATCCGGAAATCGATGTTTCGGTGGTGCTGGCGGATACGGAACTTGATCTTTCCATGCGCGAAGCCGATGCGGCAATTCGACTAGAGCCACCCAGTCAGCCGGATTTGATCCAAAAGCACCTCATGAAAATGCGCTACCACGTCTATGCGGCGCCGGAATATTTGGAAGAACGAGGGATGCCAAAAACCCCTTCCGATTTGGATGACCATAGTTTGATCGTCTATGGTGAGGACGCAAGCCCACCCATTGCAAATCTGAATTGGCTGCTGGAAGCGGGTGTTAAAACCGGCAAAAAACGGCGTCCTACGCTCCAGGTAAACAGCATTTACGGTATTTTTCGTGCGGTCCAGAGTGGCCTTGGCATTGGGGCCTTGCCCGATTATATGAGCAGGGAGGTGGGCAATCTGGTGGAAATTTTGCCAGAACTCAGAGGGCCAAGTATCGATACTTATTTTGTGTATCCAGAAGAACTAAGAAAAACCAAGCGGATTATCGTCCTCAGGGATTTCTTGGTTGATGAAATGAAAGCAACAATCGTCGTGTGATTGATCGCTTTTCGCATACTGCGAAAAGCTCTTCCAAAAACGCGGGCCAAGCCCCTAGATATGCATTTTGTGCATAGGTGCACTGCAAAAAAGTCGGTGGTATACCAGAGAGGTTTCCCCTATATTCTGTTCATAGGGTGTTGCATTGCAGCATTCTTCCTCCCTTCGGGCACATGCCCGAAACATAAGGATCGCCCACATGGCGACTCCTTGCGTCTCCCAAGACGTGAAGCCTCCCTGTTTAAACTCGCCCTGGCCTTGTGCCAGGGTTTTTTTTGTTCCGTTTTTAGACGTAGAAAAAATCCAGTCTGCCAAGGCCATTGCATAGCGAAAAGAAGGTGACTGTGTTAAAAAGACAGTGACAGAGGGAGGGTAACCGAGTGGCCAGACGCAGTGTGATTGGCAAATCCAAGCCTTATGAACGCAAGAACAGGCGTGTTGAAGTTCCGGCTATCAATTTGTCCTTTCGAGGAGGCCACTACCAAACCCTCGATTGGGGGCTGGGCGGGTTCCGAATTGATAATTTTAAAGACCCCATGAAAAAAGATGAGGAGTTTATCGTTGATGGCATTGGTCCTGCCGACGAAGACGAACTCATTTCGGTTCGCATTCCGTGTCGCGCTGTGCGCAGGAATAAACACGAGCTGTCGTGCACCTTTGTCGTTTTAAGCTCAGATGCCTACGACTTGATTGAAGCTTTGATGTTGAGACGCAAAAAGGTACTGGATAAACTTAAAGAAAAACTCAGCGGCGACTGATCCAAATTCCCTAACTCATTGATTTTACCGTAAATCCACGTTCGCGAATTAACCTATTCGCTTGTTTTTGCTCTAACTCGACCCCTCTATATGTCGCCTTTGATAAGCGCGCTTAAGGTGTTGAATTGCTGGGCTTCGGTTTTTGCCCAGGCTTTCATCTGGATCAACTCGTGTTCCGAAAATCCGAAGGCATAGATTATCCCACCCAGAATTTCCGACTCGTCCACATGCAAATGATCATCCACATAAGCGACAACAAATACCCCAAGCAGGGCCAAAACCTGCGACGTCCGTGTGTCAAACGCGGCCGTGTTGGGCGGGCCTTTGACTTCATCAACGGGAAATTCCAGATCATGGCCGAAGGCATCTCCGAGCTCTTGGAGCAAGGGGACTTCCTTTGGCGAGACATGCCCGTCGGCCAGCGCCATTTTGGCAGCCAGCGCCAAAAAGGATTTTCGTTGTTCATGGGTCAGCGCATTTAAGAACATCGCTACAGGGGTCCGATCAGAAGTTACAGCCGATAAACACGGCTCGCCGTATCGTGATAGAGCTGTGCTTTATCGGTATCAGAATAGTCAGCCGTCAGGCGCTTGAATGAATTCCAAAGCACGTTGTAGCTGCAGCTTACCTGATCGACTGGAAAGTTTGACTCGAACATACAACGCTCCACACCAAACTGTTCAATGGTATGCTCGTAATAGCGTCGCGTCGCCTGCATCAGTTCAAGACTGGTAGGCGGTTTCGGGTTTTCGTGCCAGCCAAAGCCGTTTTCAATCATATTGATGCCACCGAGTTTGGCGTTCACATTTTGGCATTTTGCCAGTTCAGTGAGGTTTTCACACCATCCGGCAAAAATTTCATCGGCCTTGCCAACATAGGGGCCAACACCCAGGGGGCCGCCAAAATGGTCAAGAATAATGGTCGTGTCCGGAAAGGCGCGGGCCAGATCGATGGCGTCAGGTAACTGATGATGATAGCACCAGATCTCGAAACTCATGTCGCGTTTGGCGAGTTCAGAAAAACCCTCGCGAAAGGTCTCATCAAGCATCAGATGTTGGCTGGGCAGGGTCCGGGCTTTTGGCACAACGCCGCTGGCATCCCACGGCAAACCATGGCGAATCCCACGTACCCGACCGCCACCTGCGGCAAGTTGTGCATCCAACACTTCGCCAACGGCGGACCCCAAAGTCAGATCCGCGGTACAAATAATACCCGCCGCAATTTTACAGGGGCCATACATTCCTGACGCGCTCATAGCGGCAATCCCGTTGACGAACTCCGTCTCTCCGATCACGCGCATGGCTTCCGGTCCATCGGCCTTCCACATGGCTCCACATTCGATGAACACCGTCGAGACGATATTGTGTCCAACATTAATGTCTTCGAGAATATCGTTCAGCAAATAGCGATTTGCAGACCGCTCAAACCGGTTTTCCCACAGATGGTGGTGCGGATCACAGATAACCAAATCTGGTTCCAGTGTTTCTTCGACAGTAAGTGCGAGCCAGTCAGCGTTGGAAGGGGAAGACATATCAGACCTCATAATTCGAATACCCAGTCATCGTGTTTAACGGTATCGATTTCTTGATCCGATGGAAACAGATAAGTTCAGTTTCTGGCTGATGGTGATCTTATAAGGTCTCTCAACAAGCGTTCCGCCCGTTCCACGTCAAAGTCGCCAAATTCCTGAAACTGGATGATCCCGTGTTTATCAATAAATACCATTTCCGGCGTCCCTATCGTTCCAAACAGCCGCATGGTTCTGGGAACTCTCTGACCACCTTATTTCCAACCTTGATCTCCGCAGCGAAGGTCTGTTCCCACTGTTTAAGCAGCGGTATGGAAAACGCATTGCCGCCGGGGCACCAGAGTTGAGAAAAATCAACGACAACAACTTTTCCCCTTAGTGCGTCCAGCTCTTTTCAAGATATCGTGATTGGGTCGCGAAACAACACGCTATAGATAGACGTTAATCTGGTCTTTCAGGGCCAACCGCTGGCGGCGCAACTGCTTTTCGTATCCCTCATCGGCGGGTGTTACGTTAGTTTCAATACGATGGATCTCCCGATTAATACGGTGATACTCCTCCGTCAGTTTGGCGAAATGATTGTCGCTCTGATTAAGGGTATGGATCTTTTGCACGTGGTTGGGGAATTCTTCGGCAAGCTCATGGGGTACGTGTGACATAAATTTTCCTTCTTTCCAATACGATGAGTTAGTCTAGGAAAAACCAACGCAAGCGGTCATTGACTTGCATCATTTGTCAACGCGTACAATGCGATAAGAAGGATAATCGCTTAACTTAACGCGGACTTGCGCTCTGAAACGATCTGCTCGGCTTCTTTGCCAGAGAGTTCCTGCAAACAATCGAACTGCCATTCGAAGGTTCCGACGCCCATGGTCATGGAGCGCAACTCAATAATCAAATCGTGCATTTCAGATTGTGGAATTTGAACGTCAATCTTGTCCCAATTCTGCCACCCCTGTTTGCTATTAAAACCAAGAATGTGACCCCGCCGCCCACTCACCAGGCGCTGCAGACCAGACGTAAACGCGTTCGGTAGCGAGATCGACACCAGAAATAGCGGCTCCAGGAGGACAGGGTTACAGTGTGGTGTACCCTCGCGCATGGCTTGCCCGGCGGCTTTCTTGAAAGCCATGTCGGAACTATCAACCGCATGGTGTTGGCCGTCCGTTAACTGAACGGAAACATCAACCACCTGAAAGCCCAACGGTCCGCGGTTCATAAACTCTTTAATACCGTGTTCTACGGAAGGGATATAGTTCTTGGGTACGACGCCCCCGGTAATGCTGTCTGAAAATTCGAAGCCGCTACCTCTGGGTAGCGGTTTGATTTCCAAATGCACATCGCCAAACTCACCATGCCCACCGGACTGCTTTTTATGTCGGGCGCGTTGCGAAACGGATTTTCGAATGGTTTCCTTATACGGCACCTGCGGGCGCGCTGATGTAACTTCGAGGCCATAGCGGTTTTTAAGTTTTTCGATGGCAATGAGCAGATGGATTTCACCTTGCCCCCAAATTAAAAGCTCATTGGTGTCCGGATCATGGCCCCAGGTGAATGAGGGGTCTTCCTCTGAGAGTTTGTGTAGCGCACTCGATAACTTTACATCATCGCCGCGATGTTCTGCATGGATCGCATGGGAGTACAAAGGCTTTAAAGGTTCCGGCCAATCTAAGGTGAGATCGTCCGTTTGCGTCAGGAGAGCACCCGTGGTGACTGCGTCCATGCGCCCGAATGCCGCAACCTGCCCGGTCGGGCAACTGGAAATTTTTTCAAATTTTTGCCCAAACACGGCATTGATCCCAGATATCCGTGTTCCACCCAGAGTCAGGCCGTCCCTAATTTCACCGAACAAAACCCGAGCCAGAGACAATTTGCCAACGTGACCCGCATGCAATGTCTTAAAAACCAGCGCGGTTGGGCCGGTTACATTTCCCAGACCCAATCTGGCAGCGGTGGACGCAACCTCCGGCGCTTCGTGGCGCAGAGATTTCAACAACCGCCTTACGCCATTGTCTTTCTCGCCTGCACCGAAGAAGACGGGAACAATTAAACTATCTGCCAGGTCCCGACTTAGGCTGTCGTAGATATCGTCGGAAGAGGGCACGATATCTTCCAGTAGGTTTTCAAGAAGTTCGTCATCAAAATCGGCAAGGGATTCGAGCATCTCCGTCCGCGCGTCCTGTTCGCGGCCAGAAATTGCGTCGGGTATTTCAATCAGTTTGGATTCATCCCCCGTCTGCCATTCAAAAGCCCGCTCACTCGCCAAATCAATATGCCCCTTAACCACTTCGCCTTCTCGGATCGGGATTTCACGCAATATCAGAGGATGATCAGATACGGTTTGCAGAGCCTCAAGCGTTTCACGAACACTGTGTCCAGGGACATCCATTTTATTGATAAAAATAAGGTGTGGAATCGCATGGTCATCTAGAAATTTCAAAATGGGCGCAATGGTCATAGCCCGGTTGGGATCAGCTTCACAAATCACAACTGCCGTATCAGCCACCATCAGCGCGTTGCGGGCGTCTTGTCTCAATTCGACGGACCCGGGACAGTCTATAAAGGTCCAGTCCTCACCCAGATACGAACAATTTGCAACGTTCAGCTCCGTCGACATCTGTCGTGCCCTGGCCTCCGCAGTCCCGTCGCCGGTCATGTTTGCGTCTTTGGCTGTGCCTTTGCGATTGATCGCGCCACAGACGGAAAGAATACTTTCAAGAAGGGATGTTTTTCCGCTGAGATAAGGACCAACAAGGGCCGCGACGCGTGGTCCAGATGGTGATTTGATTGTCATCAATTCCTCCGTCCTCTGCCATTTTTAATCGTCCTCAAAAGGTTAAGGCGAGTGGCAAAAAAATCATAGAGAATTCGATAGGCCTGCGCATGTGAACCCGTCGACCTACTAAATCATGTAGGTTCCAGTACTTTTTCTGGCAAGCGAGATCAGTCGGTAGAGGAATTGATCGCTTAAGTAGTTAATCTTTTAGAGCGGAGCAGGCGCGCTGAATGCGCTGGCACGCGTCTTCTAACAATTCGGTTGCCGTCGCATAGCTGATCCTGAAATGGGGGCTCAATCCAAAGGCTTCGCCGTGAACAACGGACACACCTTCTGCTTCCAGCAGATATGTGACGAAGTCTTCATCGGTTTGAATGCTTTTTCCAGCGGGCGTCTTTTTCCCGATCAAACCTTTAATGGAGGGAAAGACGTAAAAAGCGCCTTCAGGTGTTGGGCACTCGATACCGGTTGCCTGATTGAGCATACTGACGACCAGGTCGCGGCGCTCTTTGAACACGACGTTATTGGCGGCGATGAAATCTTGCGGGCCGTTCAATGCGACAATTGATGCGGCCTGACTGACGGCAGCCGTATGGGTTAACGACTGCGACTGCACCGTGGTCATTGCTTTGATCAACGGGGCGGGACCTCCGGCAAAGCCAACACGCCATCCTGTCATACAATAGCCTTTTGACATGCCGTTCATGGTCAGTGTCCGGCTTCGTAAACGGGGCTCGACCTGGGCAACCGTTGTAAACTCAAAACCGTCGTAAATCAGGTGCTCATAGATATCGTCGGTAAAAATCCAGACATGTTCGTGGCGAACCAGGACATCGGTTAATGCCTTGATTTCGGTCCGGCTGTAGGCCGCACCCGTCGGGTTGGATGGAGAATTTAGGATTAACCATTTGGTCTTCGGCGTAATTGCTGCTTCCAGTTGCTCCGGCGTCATTTTGAAATTGGCTTCAGCCGGGCAATCGACAATCACGGGCACGCCACCAAAGAACAGCGGAATATCCGGATAACTGACCCAGTAGGGTGCCGGAATAATAATTTCGTCACCCGAATTGATTGTCGCCATCATGGCGTTAAAGATAACCGGTTTGCCGCCGCAGCTTACGTGAATTTCATCGCGGGTGAAATCAAGATCATTATCACGTTTGAACTTGCCAATGATTGCGTCCTGAAGTTCCGGCATCCCGTTAACGGCTGTGTATCGGGTAATTCCGTTGTCCAGGGCTTGTTTAGCCGCTTCGATGATGTGGGCTGGCGTATCAAAGTCTGGTTCACCAGCACCCAGGCCAATGACGTCATGTCCTTCACGGATTAACTCCATGGCTTTGGTTGTAACGGCCATTGTAGGCGACGGTTTAATGGCATTCAGGCGATCGGCAAGAAAGGACATAACTGGCTTTCAAATTTTGGAATTCTTCAAATGGTTTGCAGATTACGCGCGACAAAGGTCCTGCGCAATACAGGAACTCTCTTAATCACTTGGGCAACTAGGGGTATGCGGTTTTTGCGGCCCGGACGATCTGGTTGCGCAACCACATTTGCGCCTGTGTTGCCTGCGTCCTCGCATGCCAGATGAGCGACATGGTCAGTGGCTGAGAGACATCGTCGGTGTTAACGGTCCTGATTGAGCTCGGCAAGTCCGGGAGTTTTGCATTTGGATAAAGGGAGATCATTTGGCTGTTGGCGATCATATCCGGCACTACATGGTAATTGGTCACAGTTAAAGCGATTTTCCGGCTTTCACCGGCTAAAGCGAGTCTTTGTTCGGTTTGTTTGGGATCAGCAATCGATTTGCTGGATGCAGGAACCACGCGCACATGCTGGCACGACATCACTTCGGACAGCCTGCGTCGGCCTTGGCAAATCCAATGGTCGCGGTTGGCGATCCAGGAGAACTGCTCATCAAACAATTTTCTGATTTGCATCGATTTGGGCGCCATTCCGTGCGGTAAAATGGCCATATCCAGTGCACCTCTGTCGAGGTCGGTTTCCAAGACATCAAAATTGAGTGGGGAAAACGTCAGGATGATGTTTGGCGCTTGCGACTGCAGTAAATGTACCAAAGTTGGCAACAAGACAAATTGGGAAAAATCCGATGCGGCGATAAAAAACTCCATTTCGGAGGTTGTCGGGTTAAACGTCTGTACTGCAGTCTCTAGCTCGGCAGTCATATCGAGAATGGTACGGGCACCGGCGATGAGTGTTTCTGCCCGTTCGGTTGGCACCAATCCACCCTGAGCCCGCACAAAAAGAACATCGTTGAACTGGTTTCTGATTTGTCTGAGCGAAGCACTTAAAGCAGGCTGCGATACATTCAGTCGGGCGGCTGCCCGTGTCACGCTGCGTTCCGCTGCAATTACCGATAGAATTTCCAGGGTTCGAATTTCAATCATATAACATGCTATATAATAAATATAAATATCATAATCTATTATATATTTTTCTTCCTGTCCATATTCGTACCTGACATCGAACCCAACGCAATACAATTCGTCAGGCCTAAATATGCAATTAACCCGCTTTTCTTCACGACCATGTCCTCGTCATGTCATCGTCACCGGTGCTTCCGACGGGATTGGACTGCGCCTCGCCAACCTCTACCACGCAAGCGGCGCTCATGTCATCGCGCTTGGGCGGCGTGAACGCAGGGAAATACGACCGAAGCTGGCCAAAGAAATTCGTTATCTGGCACTCAATTTTACAGACGAAGATATGAGCGAGTTATTGGCTGATTTGGTTAAATCAATCGGATGGTGCCACCTCGACCTGTTGGTGCATTGCGCTGGGGTTGGCCTGGCTGGACCGGTGGAAGATCATTCTGCGCTTGAACTAGAGGGGCTCTTACAAATCAATTGCACCGCGCCTCTTTTGATAACGCATTGCATGGCCCCGATGTTGGAAGTTTCACACGGTCAGGTACTGTTTATCGGCTCGACCTTATACAAGGCGCAAAACTCGAATTTCTCTGCTTACTCCGCCAGCAAAGCGGCTTTGCACGGCGCTGCGAAAAGCCTGGCACTGGAATGGCGAAACAAAATCAAGGTTACAATCATCCATCCTGGACCCACGTCAACGGCACTGCATCACAAAGTAGGCCTCGATCCCGGGTTCTGCGGCACCTTTTTTGCTAAGCCAGCTGATATGGCCAGGGAAATTGCCGCAGCAGCAACGGGCAAAAAAACGGTGATCACGCTCGGTTTACCGGTCCTCGTAAAACTGTGGCTTTTCGATCCGTATCGCTGGTTTGGTTTTTATAAAAAGGGATTACGCGCGTTATGATAAAATCGGCACTCATAACCGGTGCAGCAAATGGCCTAGGCCATGCCATGGCCCATCACCTATCGCGGCTGGGTTTCCACTTGGTCGCCATTGATGTTGACCACGCCGCGCTCATCCAGCTGCGCATGGAAATTCCGAGTGTAACCTGCATTTGTATAGATCTTTGCTGTTCGACGACCGTGGAAAAGGAGCTGGATGCGTTATCCGAGCATCATTTTTCCCTAGTTGTGCAGGCCGCTGCTATCAGTGCAACCGGAAAATTCGAGGACATTCCAGCCGATCGAATGTCAGCCATCATTGAGACCAATCTTTATGCACCGCTGATGTTGACCCGGTTATTGCTCCATAAAAAGCTCCTGGTTCCAAAGGCCAGCCTGGTTTTTATCTCGTCTTTGTCAAAATATACAGCTTACCCGGGAGGGTCGGTTTATGCGGGCACGAAAGAGGGGCTTGCTCAATTCGCTAACGGTCTGGGGACTCACAGCCATGATCTCAACGTCACCTGCGTGTTCCCGGGCCCCATGGATACCGCGCATGCCAGCAGATATGCACCTGACAACGACACAGCCACAGTCGCCCGCAGGATGAATTGCCACGATGTGGCCGTGGAAATACTGGAAGCGTCCCGCAAACACCGCCGGGTGTGTGTGCCGGGCCGGGCAAATCGACTGTTTGCAGCGCTTGCTCGCCTCATGCCCGGGTTCGTCGGGCATCTGTTGACCAAGAGACTGTTTCTCAAGATGGATCGGGTTCGCATTTAGAGCATTTCCGACGATTTTTGAATCGTCTGAAATGCCCTAACTCATTGATTTTACCGCAAAGCCACGTTCGCGAATGAACCTATTCGCTCCGGTTTTGCTTTAGGTTTCCAAATTCGAGGGAGGGATGTCAGGAGGG
>Ga0316202_10003218_pt1 | contig 10038 bp, 7 predicted proteins | sample 3monrhotite_MG_FD_204934 | JGI IMG/M metagenome (GOLD analysis project Ga0316202, IMG submission 204934) | Microbial mat bacterial communities from mineral coupon in-situ incubated in ocean water Damariscotta River, Maine, United States -... | ecosystem: Environmental > Aquatic > Marine >...
TCAAAAAAATACGATAATTCATCACGTAACATGGTTAGTTTCTTTTAAAAAGAAACTAATATGCCATACTGAAAAGATCGTTCAAGTACTCTGTTTTATCTTAAACGATCAGCATTGGAACTTGTTTCAGTATCTCGCCACTATATTTTTCTTGTAACATTCTAATCTACTTCAGAATAGTGCTATTTATTTCGTTATGCTTTCCATCATCTCATGGTTTGCGGTTTCAGGCGGCACTAGCGGCCAAACATTATCAAAAGCATCAATTTTAACCTGCAATAAATAAGGTCCTTGATGACTTAACATTTCAGCGATTGCATCACTCACTTGTTCTTTTTCAGTAATTAGCTTTGCTTTAATATTAAAAGCTTGTGCTAATACAACAAAATCTGGGTTATCGGATAAATCAGTTTCACTATAGCGTTCATCAAAAAACAACTGTTGCCATTGACGTACCATGCCAAGTTTAGCGTTATCAACTAAGACAATTTTTACCGGCAATTGATAACGTTTAATGGTGCCAAGTTCTTGTACATTCATCATAAAAGAGCCATCGCCACAAACGGCAATAACAGTGTCTCGTGGCCGCGAAACTTGTGCGCCAATTGCTGCTGGCAAGCCAAAACCCATTGCTCCTTGGCCACCACTCGTTAAAAAGTTACTTGGCTTAGTAAAGTTCATGTGCTGAGCCGTCCACATTTGATGTTGACCGACATCAGTAGTTACCACAGTATTATTCGCCATTTCTTTGGATACTAAGGTATTACTAATTTCATTCAATACCGCTGGCGCGTATATACCCTTACCTAAATAGGTATAGTCATTGGCAAATTCGATGCCTAATTGCTGACAATATTCACGCCACTCAGTTATTGCTAACGGGATGGCTAAAGCGGGTAAATTCACTTTTAAATCACCCATAATCGCGACATCAACACCACGACGTTTACTTATTTCTGCTTGATCAATGTCGAAATGGATCACTTTGGCGTTTGGCGCAAACTCGGCCAACTTGCCCGTTACTCGGTCATCAAACCGTGCACCAACAGCAATGAGTAAATCACATTGTTGAACGGCTAAATTGGCCGCTTTTCGTCCATGCATACCTAACATACCTAAGTAGCAACTATTATCACTATTTACTGCGCCTAAACCTTTTAAAGTTGAAACACTTGGCATGTCGGTCACGTTAATAAAGTCTCTTAATTCGTTAACCGCATTTGCCATACCAACGCCACCACCAACATAAAGCATCGGTCTTTTTGCTTGATTTAATAAGGCTAAGGCACTGCCAACATTGGCTGGTTCTTGCGTAATAACCTGTTGCTCAGCAACTAATTCAAGTACTTGTTCAACATGTGCTAACTGAATATCCTTGGGAATATCAACCAAAACAGGGCCTTGCCTTCCTTCAAGCGCAATAGCAAAAGCTTGTGTTAATGTTTGCGCCAATTCAGTGACATCGCGCACTTGAAAACAGTGTTTAGTACAAGCCAGTGATAAACCGATAATATCGACTTCTTGAAAAGCATCGCTGCCCATTGCTTTTGTAGAAACTTGCCCTGTTATTGCTACAACAGGAATAGAGTCAGACATTGCATCAGCAAGTCCTGTAATCAAGTTGGTTGCTCCTGGGCCTGACGTTGCCAAACAAACACCCACCTTGCCAGAAGCACGTGCATAACCAATCGCCGAAAATGCTGCACCTTGTTCGTGACGACACAAAAAATGCTTCACTTCACTGTCGTACAACGCATCATAAATAGGCATGATTGCGCCACCAGGATAGCCAAAAACATGTTTGACATCATGTTGTTGTAAAACTTTAAAAACTAAAGCGGCACCAGTTTTAAGTTGTTTGCTAGTCATTTTGCTATTGGCTTACGCCACCCCACTAAAATATTATCTCGTTGCACCAGTAACTTACTGACACCCTAAAACTAAAAAACCCCCGTTCCTTTCGGAGCGAGGGTTTATGTATCTTGCTATTTTCTTTAGCTCAACAAAATCCTCGCGGTGATTTAATAATCACGACGATGAGAATGTTAATAATAATGACTGAGCTAAAATTTTGCATAAAAATGCTTAATTCCTGAAAAAATATCTATTACATTGAATATCTTATTTAATTAGTACCATAAGATTTAGCCGTCTAGCAAGCTATTTCTCTATTATAAATTTATCTAAAAATAAGATTATCGTTATATATAAAACAAAATCTTTAAATAACAATAAGTAAAGGTTTACTTTTAGAGTGGTAAAAAAAACATCTATCGCTATACTTACTAGCACAAAATGGAATTTTTCCATCAAAGGATTGTGATGTTAGCACGTATTTTTAGTCGAGCCAGAGTTGGCTTAGAATCACCATTAGTTACCGTTGAAGTACACATTGCCAATGGTCTTCCCGCTTTTGGTATTGTTGGTCTACCTGAAACCTCAGTAAAAGAATCAAAAGATCGTGTACGTAGCGCGATTATTAATTGTGGTTATGAATTTCCAGCAAAACGTATCACCATTAATTTAGCCCCTGCAGATTTACCTAAAGAAGGGGGTCGGTTTGATTTACCGATTGCCGTTGGAATTTTAGCGGCATCAGGTCAACTTCCAACAACCGATTTAGACCAATATGAATTTGCTGGCGAGCTTGCTTTGTCAGGTGAATTACGAGAAATTATTGGCGAAATCCCTTTAGCGCTAGCCAGTAGTGAAAGTAATAGAACGCTCATTATTCCGCGTGCAAATGCCGAACAAGCTAGCTGGGTTAAGCGCGCTAAAATTATCGCCATAGAACATTTAACCCAATTGTTTGCTCATTTTTCTCGACAAAATTCACTACCCCTAGTTATCCCCAAAACTCCTGAAGAATTGATTTTACCAACAAAATTAGATATGTCGGATGTTGTCGGACAACCCCTAGCTCGGCGAGCTTTAGAAATTGCTGCAAGTGGTTCTCATAATTTACTTTTTATTGGTCCTCCTGGAACCGGCAAGACAATGTTAGCAAGTAGATTGCCGGGTATTCTACCACCAATGACCGAACAAGAAGCACTAGAGAGTGCTGCCATTCAATCGATTAGTCATCAGCATATTAGTCATTGTTCATGGCTTACTCGAAATTTTAGAGCGCCACATCATACCGCTTCATCGGCAGCACTAGTAGGCGGTGGTAGCCAGCCACAACCCGGCGAAATTTCTTTAGCACACAATGGCGTTTTATTTTTAGACGAACTGCCTGAGTTTGATCGCAAAGTTTTAGATGTATTACGTGAACCAATGGAGTCGGGTGAAGTGACAATTTCACGAGCAATGCATAAACAAACCTTTCCAGCCAAATTTCAATTAGTAGCAGCAATGAATCCTAGCCCGACAGGTTTTTACAATGATAATAGATCAACACCGGAGCAAGTATTACGATATTTAAACCGTTTATCAGGTCCTTTTTTAGACCGAATTGATATTCAACTTGAAGTAACACGTTTACCTAAAGGCATGTGGGCAAACCAAACAGAGCCAAGCGAAAATAGTGCAGCCATTCAAAAGCGCGTTGCATTTTGCCGAAATATACAATTAGCTCGTCAAGGAAAAGCTAATGCCCATTTATCCAGTAGCGAATTAAGAAATTTTTGCAAGTTAACGGCTGACGAGAATGAGTTTATAGAATTAGCCGTAGAGAAATTAGGGCTATCAACACGCGCTCACCATAAAATTTTAAAAATCGCTCGTACTTTAGCTGACATGGTTGGCTCAAAAAATATTGAGCGAGAGCATCTAGTTGAAGCACTTTCTTATCGAGCAATGGATCGCTTGTTGCGTCACTTAACGGCTGCCGTGTCGATGTAACACTAATTCTATTAAATTTATAATAGCCAAACCACCTCAAAATACGAATTTCAGTGTAAGGTTATTTGGCTATATTATGTTTATTTGAAAAGACTGGTTTCAGGAATTATTGACAAAAAAGCATGAATTAAAGCCTGTTCCTGCCTTGACTTTAAACAACAAACCCCTAGTTCAAACGGCGCAATTTCGCCAACATTTTGTAAATACTGCACGCGATCTTTAACTGGACTATTTTCAACGACCACTTTAGGTGAAATGCCAACACCGCAACCCAAAGCGACCATACTCACTAATGCTTCATGCCCTGAAACCGTAGCATAAATATGGGCTTTCCCGTATTGTTTTTGACGATACCATTGCTCGAAACGTTTTCGCGCAGGGCCATGTTCAGGCAGAATTATCGGGATAGCCGGCCAATTGAGTAATGGCTCATTTAATAACTGCTGCACAGCACAAGATATGGTTGGTGCAATAACCGCCAGTGGAATTTCAGCAATTGGTTGAAAAAATAAACTTTTTGGAAAATTATCCGGATTCGCAGCAATCGCAATATCAACCGTTTGCTGTTGTACTTGCTTAAGTGCATCGGCTGCATCCCCGGTGGTCAACATAATTTCAACAAGCGGATGTTGCTGGCGAAACTTATCAAGTAAGGGAGGTAAATGACTATAAGCAGCCGTAACTGAACAATAGATATGCAGCTTGCCAGTTAATTGAACTTGTTGCTGATTTAGTGATTGCTGTAACTGTTGCCATTGTTCTAGTTGTTGGTCGGCATACGCTAAAAATTGTTTGCCTGAATCGGTAAGCATTACTGTCCGATTATCACGATGTAACAAACTACACCCTAATTGATCTTCTAACCGTTGTACCGCTCTGCTAAGTGTGGATGGACTAACAAAATACGCCTGTGCGGTTTTACCAAAGTGCAAACTTTGTGCTAAGTGCTGAAACATTTGTAGTGATTTTGTGTCCATCGATTATTTCCACCTACTTTACTGTAATAACCATATTGATTAACGGGGCTATCGTACTGAATTAATTTCAGTGTCTCTTTGTCTTTTCTATTTGATTTTTTGGAAGAAAAATTTTGAGATCCTGATCTTCTTCTTGATGACGAAATATACTCCTCCCCATTACATATTGCAAAAAACGCAATATAACAGTGCAAATATATCATTTTAAGCAATACGAATGTTAGGGTAATATCCTATGACTAGCTTTACTTTACAAAACTTTTTATTTACAAGAGACGGACAAACCACCATGGCAAATTACTTCAATACTTTAAAATTACGCGAGCAGTTAGCTCAATTAGGCAAATGTCGCTTTATGCAACGCGATGAGTTTAGCGATGGCTGTAACTTCATTAAAGATTGGAACATTGTTATTGTCGGTTGTGGTGCTCAAGGTTTAAACCAAGGTTTAAACATGCGCGATTCTGGCTGTAATATTTCTTACGCCTTACGCGATGCTGCTATTGCTGAAAAACGTCAGTCATATCAATGGGCAAGTGAAAATGGCTTTACCGTGGGTACTTACCAAGAATTAATTCCTCAAGCCGATTTAGTGTTAAATTTAACACCAGATAAGCAACATACGTCAGCCGTAAGTGCAGTTATGCCATTAATGAAGCATGGTGCAACGTTATCATATTCTCATGGTTTTAATATTGTTGAAGAAGGCATGCAAGTTCGATCTGATATTACTGTCGTGATGGTTGCACCGAAATGTCCGGGTACTGAAGTTCGTGAAGAGTACAAACGTGGTTTTGGTGTACCAACGCTTATTGCTGTTCATCCTGAAAACGATCCACAAGGTAACGGTTTTAAAATTGCTAAGGCATATGCCAGCGCAACAGGTGGCGACAGAGCAGGTGTTTTAGAATCGTCGTTTATTGCTGAAGTAAAATCTGACTTAATGGGTGAACAAACCATTTTATGTGGCATGTTGCAAACAGCAGCAGTGTTAGGTCATCAACAATTAATTGCTCAAGGCATCGACGCAGCTTATGCGCGCAAATTGTTACAGTACGGCTTAGAAGTAACCACCGAAGGTTTGAAACACGGTGGTATTACTAACATGATGGACAGATTATCAAATCCGGCAAAAATTAAAGCGTTTGATATGGCAGAAAAATTAAAAGTTATTTTACGCCCATTATTTGAAAAGCATATGGACGATATTATTGAAGGCGAATTTTCTCGCACTATGATGATTGATTGGGCTAATGACGATGCTAACTTATTAAAATGGCGCGCAGAAACGGCTGAATCTAGCTTTGAATTAGCTCCCGATTGCGATACTGAAATTACTGAGCAAGAATATTACGACAAGGGTATTTTCGTGGTCGCGATGATCAAAGCAGGTGTTGAGTTAGCCTTTGACGCGATGGTTGCCGCAGGTATTATTGAAGAATCGGCTTATTATGAATCGCTTCATGAAACGCCATTAATCGCTAACTGTATTGCCCGTAACAAATTATACGAAATGAACGTAGTAATTTCTGATACCGCTGAATATGGCAACTACTTATTTACCCATGCAGCCGTACCCTTATTAAAAGATTTTGTTAGTGAACTAACCCTTGAAGAGTTAGGGGAAGGTTTAAAAGAGACTTCAAATGAGGTTGATAATATACGCTTAATTGAAGTAAATGATGCAATTCGTAACCATGGTGTTGAAGTTATCGGCAAAGAACTTCGTGGTTACATGACCGATATGAAACGTATTTCTCAAGATAATTTATAGATTATTGTAATTGAAAAATACAAAAAAACTACGTATTGATTATTAGATGACTGACATAAAGCGTGTTTTCAAGATAGTCTATAGTAAACTAACTTTGATGCTGTCATGATTTATTTAAGCAGTTGCAACATCAAGGCTAAAAGCAAAGATTGCTCGCAGTGCTTTTAAAAGCAAACGCCACAAGTTAAATTAACTTGTGGCGCTTTTATTTGTATTGTACGTATTGGCACCAATTTTCTATAGAGCAATACTGTTATTTTTACAATTTTTTAGCAGCGTAATAAATTCAATTATGTCTCTGTCTAATGCCGATTCTGGAATGTATAAATGATAGCCTAGAGCACTTTTCAAAAGTTCACTATGATGTAAAAATGCAGCAATAGGACCTGTAATTTCATTGCCATTGTTATTAACATAAGCGGTAAAATTAATAACACTTTGTTCTGCTGAAATAAGTTGATGACGTAAACAAAAGGCTAACAAAGGACGCTGTTCATGCAATAATCGGCTAGCAAGGCGAGGTGAGATATTGCTGACCAATTCAGTTAGTTTTTTTAAACGAATGCCAATGTAGGGTAGCTGGTATTGTTCAATACCGTAGGTTTCAGATATTTTATTTATATGGCTTATTTGCGACCAACTAAGTTGCCAATAGCCATAACGATGAGAAAACTGTAGTTTTTGTGGGGTTAAAATAAAACTGTGTTGAGGTTCGCTAAGTTTTAAAACACCAACAAAAACAATCACAATAGCAATTAAAATCATCAACATTAATGGTAATCTGGCTTGATGCCAAAAAAAATTACAAAGTAAAAGAGTTAACAATAAAGTGATACCACCGAGCAAACTTAAAAAGTTTGCATGATGGCGAGCTAAAGGTTTTATTAAAATTGTTGGTGTCATAGCTTACCTCCCAACAATTAAGTGTTAAATAATCACCAAATCATTACGATGAATAATCACTTGGCTATTACAATAACCGAGTATTTCATTAATTTTATCACTGTTACAGCCTTTAATACGTGATAAATCGTGGTTATTATATTGGCAAATACCTTTGGCAATAATTTTCTTAGTTGCTCCGTTAATTAAGTTAACGGAATCACCGGCAACAAAGTTACCTGCAACGTTAATAATCCCTGAAGGCAGTAACGAAGCGCCCTTGTTAATTACAGCATTAGCCGCACCGTTATCTAATTCTATCGCGCCATTGCTACGCAATGTATGTTTGAGCCAATGTTTTTTAGCTTTAGTATGACTTTGTTGAGCGACAAAGTGGGTACCAGGGTTTTGTTGATGCAATAATTTCTCAAATACTTCACTGTTAGTGCCATTAACTATATAAGTAGCAATACCATTTTCTGTCGCTTTTTCGGCTGCTTGAATTTTAGTTCTCATACCGCCAGTGGCAATGTGACTTTTAGTTACCCCCGCCATTGCATATATTTCATCAGTAATTGTTTTTATTTCAGGGATCAGTTTAGCATTAGGATGTGAACGCGGATCTTGGTTAAAAACACCATCAACATCACTCAAAATAAATAAACTATCAGCACTACTAACTAAAGCGACTAAAGCAGCTAAATTATCATTGTCGCCTACTTTTAGTTCGTCAATGGCAACCGTATCATTTTCATTAACAATCGGGATAATTTTATTATCAAGTAAAATTCGTAGGGTATTTTTAATGTTGTTATAACGCTGACGATCTTTTAAATCACCATGCGTAATTAACAATTGCGAGCAAGGTACATCAAAAAATCGCTGCCAATTTGCCATCATTTGCATTTGACCAACCGAAGCCATTGCTTGTTTGGTTTGAATAGCGAGTTCAGGAGAGCCATGATGAATTAATTTTCGACCAGCGGCCACACTGCCCGAAGACACCAAAATTATTTCTTTGCCTTGTTGATGACACTCGGTAATAAAGCGGGCAATAGCAAGTAAATATTTACCACTACAACCATTGCCATCCGGAGAGATTAAGGCACTACCTATTTTTATTACTGCTCGTTTAAAATTCATTAAGTTTCCTTGATTTCCTCAAAGAGAATAAGAACGTATAATGAAGTAATTATCAAGTTTAAATTAATTATTCTAAGAGAAAATAGCACAAGTTATGTTAAATTTTTTGCCTGCACCAATTATCATTACATTTTCACTATTCTTTTACTTTATTAATACGCTCTTTTGGTTGGTGCCAATTTTAATTTTTTCATTTTTAAAAGCGTTTTTCCCTGTTATTTTCTGGCAAAAAATAATGAGTATTTTACTTGATACAATGGCAAGCAATTGGGTGGCAGTAAATACCTTTATTCAAAAATTATTTATAAAAATCACCTTTAAAGTTTCAGGCCTTGAAAAATTAACCATGAAAAATTGGTATTTAGTGGTAGCTAATCACCAATCGTGGGTCGATATTGTCGTGCTGCAACGAATTCTACATGGAAAAATTCCTTTCCTGAAATTTTTCCTTAAAAAGGAATTAATTTATGTACCGTTTTTAGGATTAGCTTGGTGGGCATTAGATTTCCCTTTTATGAAGCGTTTTAGTCGCGCGTTTTTAGCGAAAAACCCACATTTAAAGGGGAAAGATATTGAAACAACTCGCAAAGCTTGTGCTAAATTTAAACATAAACCAGTATCAGTGATGAATTTTTTAGAAGGTACTCGCTTTACAACCAATAAACACCAAGAACAACAATCCTCTTTTCAATACTTATTAAAGCCTAAAGCTGGTGGGGTTGCGTTTGTGTTAGACGCAATGCGTGAGCACTTAACGACCATTGTCGATGTGACTATTTATTATCCGCAGGGTATCCCTACTTTTGTCGATTTTTTAACTGGTAAAGTGCAACAGGTAGAAGTTGAGATTAAAACATTCCCTCTCGATAATAGCTTTATTGGTGACTATTTTAACGATCAACAATTTAAGATAGACTTTCAAAAACGAATAAATCAACTTTGGTGTGATAAAGATAAGCAATTAATTAATATGGCAATAAATAAGGAAAAATAATGGATGATTTAATCAGTGCTTGGTTAGTTGAACAAGGTGTTAGCAATAATTATTTAGTATTGGTTAATACCTTAGCGAGTAGTACTATAATTTTCTTTTTATGCGGTTTAAGTTATTACTTTGCTCGTCACCAAGTACTGGTAATTGTACACCGTATTGTTATTGCCTCACGCAATTCATGGGATGATTTACTACTCGAGCATAAAGTTTTTACCCGTATAGCGTTATTATTTCCTTTAATTATATTATTGTTTTTAGTACCTCATTTACTTGCCAAGCACACACTCTATAGTTATTTTTTATTAACCATCGCTAAAGTTGGTATTAGCTTTCAAGTCGCGCGCGCCATTAGTGCACTGTTGAACACCACTAATAGCCTATACAATCAAACCTCAAGCAAACGCTATTTACCCATTAATGCATCA
>Ga0316202_10003219_pt1 | contig 10036 bp, 8 predicted proteins | sample 3monrhotite_MG_FD_204934 | JGI IMG/M metagenome (GOLD analysis project Ga0316202, IMG submission 204934) | Microbial mat bacterial communities from mineral coupon in-situ incubated in ocean water Damariscotta River, Maine, United States -... | ecosystem: Environmental > Aquatic > Marine >...
GACGATCCTCAATGAGATCGGCAGCCCCTGGGTCATTCAGGTCTTTGAAGACGCTAGCTCCGCGCGGGCGTGGATTTCGCAAGCTTTGCAGAACGCCCCTCTACAACCGCGCAACGCGTAATCACCAAACATGAGCAGCACAAAAAAACGGGCCCGCCGTTTCCGGGGGCCCGTCTTAAATCGTTCGGCTTGCGCCGGATCGTATTTGGCTTAGTGTGCCGCGGCACTCACTCCAAGGGCGGCCAGCATCGCTTCGGCGGTCGCCACTTCGGCTTCCGCGTTGACCTTTGCGATGTCGCTGTCGACTTTGTCCAAAGCAGCCTGAGCGGCTTCGAGACGTGCCTGGGCTTCATCTTGCTTGAGATCGCCGACCGCGGTGGCTTCTTCAGCCAACAAGGTGCAGCGTTCCGGCGTAACTTCAACGAAACCGCCAGAGACGAAAATACTTTCCGCCACCTTGCCGTCTTCGTGAATGTCCACCACACCCGGACGCACGGTGCCGATCAACGGCGTGTGACCGGGCAGCACACCGATGTCGCCTTCGGAGCACGGTACCACGACCATGCCAACCGATTGCGACTTCACGAGCCGCTGCGGCGAAACCAGTTCAAATTCGACCATGTCGGTCATGTGCTCTTACTCCAAACCCCAAAGGTTCAAACACGCGTGAGATTAGGCGGCTTCGGCAGCCATTTCCTTGGCCTTCTCGACGGCTTCATCGATGGTGCCAACCATGTAGAACGCGGCTTCAGGCAGATGATCATAGTCACCTTCAACGATACCCTTGAAGCCCTTGATGGTGTCTTCCAACGCCACCAGCTTGCCCGGGGAACCGGTGAAAATTTCTGCCACGTGGAACGGCTGAGACAGGAAGCGCTGGATCTTACGGGCGCGGGCCACGGTCAGCTTATCTTCTTCCGACAGTTCGTCCATGCCGAGGATCGCGATGATGTCCTGCAGGCCTTTGTAGGTCTGTAAAATCTGCTGAACTTCGGTGGCAACGCCATAGTGTTCTTCACCAACAACGCGCGGATCCAAAACGCGGGACGTGGAGTCCAGCGGATCCACAGCCGGGTAAATGCCGAGTTCGGCGATCTGACGGCTAAGCACCGTGGTGGCGTCCAAGTGAGCGAACGAGGTGGCAGGCGCCGGATCGGTCAAGTCATCAGCTGGCACGTAAATAGCCTGCACCGAGGTCACAGAACCCTTCTTGGTGGAGGTAATGCGTTCCTGCAGCGCACCCATATCGGTGGCCAACGTCGGCTGGTAACCCACAGCGGACGGGATACGGCCGAGAAGTGCGGACACTTCGGAGCCAGCCTGGGTGAAGCGGAAGATGTTATCGACGAAGAACAACACGTCCTGGCCTTCCTGATCGCGGAAGTACTCAGCCAGCGTCAAGCCGGTCAGAGCAACACGAGCACGGGCTCCCGGAGGTTCGTTCATCTGGCCATAAACCAGGGCGGCTTTGGATTTGTCGCCTTCCAGGTCGATAACGCCGGATTCAATCATTTCGTGGTATAGATCGTTACCTTCACGGGTACGTTCACCAACACCGGCAAACACGGAATAACCGCCGTGGCCTTTTGCGATGTTGTTGATCAGTTCCATGATGAGAACCGTTTTACCAACACCAGCGCCGCCGAACAGGCCGATCTTGCCGCCCTTTGCGTAGGGGCCGATCAAATCGACAACCTTAATGCCGGTTTCGAGAATTTCGGATTCCGTCGATTGCTCGGAGAATGCCGGAGCCACGTTGTGGATCGGCGCGGTGGCCTTGGTGGTGACCGGGCCACGTTCGTCGATCGGCTCGCCGATGACGTTCATGATACGACCCAGCGTTTCCGGTCCAACCGGAACGTTGATCGGCTCACCGGTGTCGGTTACGTCCTGGCCGCGCTGCAAGCCGTCGGTGGAGTCCATGGCGATGGTACGCACCATGTTCTCGCCCAAGTGCTGAGCAACTTCCAGAACCAGACGCTTACCGTCGTGTTGCAGGTCCAAAGCGTTCAGAATATTGGGCAGGTCGCCAGACGGAAAACGTACGTCAATAACGGCGCCCGTGATCTGGGTGATTTGTCCGATTTTGTCTTTTGCCATCGCTGGAGCTCCTAAAGATATTCAGCGTTTCTCTACAGCGCTTCAGCGCCGGAGATAATTTCAATCAATTCACTGGTGATCGCGGCCTGACGCGAACGGTTGTACGTCAGCGTCAGCTTGTCGATCATTTCACCAGCGTTGCGGGTTGCGTTGTCCATGGCCGTCATGCGCGCGCCGTGTTCGGAAGCCGAGCTTTCCAGCATTGCCTGGAAGACCTGCACGCCGAGGTTTTTCGGCAGCAACACTTCAAGGATTTCGCTTTCTTCGGGTTCGAACTCGTATGCGGCTTTCAGTTCGCCAGCATCTGCATCCGCGCCTTCTTCCTCGTCGGAAGTGAACGGGATCAGTTGCGAGTTGGTGACGATCTGCGTCATCGCCGACTGGAACTTGTTGAAGAGGATCGAACAGACGTCAAACTCGCCCGCTTCAAACATTTCCGTGATCCGGTCGGATACCGCTGTGGCTTCCGCGTATTCGATACCCTTCTTACCGCCGATGCCGATGACGGTATCGATGATATCGCCCGCGAATTCGGATTTCAGAAGGTCACCGCCCTTGCGGCCGACACACAGCAGCTTGACCGTTTTGCCGTCACCCTTCATCTCGTGAACGAGACGACGTGCTTCGCGAACGATCGAGCCGTTGAAACCGCCGCACAAGCCGCGGTCAGACGTAAACACCACCAACAGGTGGGTCTGGTCTTCACCGGTACCGGCAAGAAGCTTCGGGCCACCCTCACGTCCGGCGAAAGAGCCGGCGAGGGAACGCAGCACGGTGTCCATACGCGCGGAGTAAGCGCGTGCGGACTCGGCTGATTCCTGGGCGCGGCGCAATTTGGCGGCCGCAACCATTTTCATGGCCGAAGTGATCTTACGCGTCGATTTGACGCTGTCGATCCGGTTTTTTAGGTCCTTTAGGTTAGGCATGAGACGTTGTCCCGCTCCGTTCCTAGACGCTCAAGATCAAGCAAAAGTCTTGGTGAAGTCTTCAATAAACTTCGCCAGCTTGCCTTCGGTTTCGTCGGACAGGGCTTTCTCGTCACGGATGGTGACGAGAATGTCCGCACCCTTGGAGCGCAACTCGCCGAGCAGCGCGTGCTCGTAACGGGTGACGTCCTTGGTGTCAACGTTGTCCAGATAGCCCTTCACGCCAGAGTAGATGATCGCCACCTGCTCTTCGACGGTCAGCGGGCTGTACTGAGGCTGCTTGAGCAGTTCAGTCAGACGTGCGCCACGCGCCAGCAATCGCTGGGTCGCCGGATCGAGATCCGAAGCGAACTGCGCGAACGCAGCCATTTCACGGTACTGAGCCAGTTCCAATTTGATCGAGCCAGCAACCTGCTTCATGGCCTTGACCTGAGCCGCAGAACCCACACGAGACACCGACAGACCAACGTTCACAGCCGGGCGGATGCCTTTGTAGAAGAGTTCCGATTCCAGGAAGATCTGGCCGTCGGTGATGGAAATCACGTTGGTTGGAATGTACGCCGACACGTCACCAGCCTGGGTTTCGATGACCGGCAGAGCCGTCAAGGAACCGTTACCGGCAGCGTCGCCCAACTTACAGGCGCGTTCCAGCAGGCGGGAGTGAAGATAGAAAACGTCACCCGGATAAGCTTCACGGCCCGGCGGGCGGCGCAGCAACAGGGACATCTGACGATAAGCCACAGCTTGCTTGGTGAGATCATCGTAGAAGATGACTGCATGCTGGCCGTTGTCGCGGAAGTATTCGCCGATGGTAGCGCCGGTGTACGGAGCCAAAAACTGCAGCGGAGCCGGTTCAGACGCGGTTGCCGCGATCACGACGGAGTATTCCATCGCGCCGTTGTCTTCCAAAGACTTCACCAACTGAGCAACCGTGGAGCGCTTTTGACCGACGGCTACGTAGATGCAAAACAGCTTTTCGCTGTCGTCTTTGGCCGCTTCGTTAATGCTCTTTTGGTTGATGATGGTGTCGATGATGACAGCCGTTTTACCGGTCTGACGGTCACCGATGATCAATTCGCGCTGACCGCGGCCAATGGGGATCAAGCTGTCGATCGCCTTAAGGCCGGTCTGCATCGGTTCGTGAACCGATTTACGCGGGATGATGCCCGGGGCCTTGACTTCAACACGACTGCGGATCGCGTCTTCGATCGGGCCTTTGCCGTCGATGGGATTGCCGAGACCGTCAACAACGCGGCCCAGAAGGCCCTTGCCGGTCGGCACGTCAACGATGGTGCCGGTACGTTTGACGGTGTCACCTTCTTTGATGCCACGGTCATCGCCGAAGATAACGATACCGACGTTATCTTCTTCGAGGTTCAGGGCCATGCCTTTGACGGCGCCCGGAAACTCGACCATTTCACCAGCCTGGACGTTGTCGAGGCCATGGACACGGGCGATACCGTCACCGACGGACAACACCTGGCCAACCTCGGCGACTTCGGCTTCGGTACCAAAATTAGAGATCTGATCTTTAAGAATTGCGGAAATTTCCGCGGCACGGATATCCATTATCCAATCCCCTTCATGGAGAGGTGTAACTGCTGCAACTGGGTTTTCAGCGACGAGTCGATCATACGCGAACCGACTTTAACGATCATCCCGCCAAGCAGGCTCTCGTCAACTTCGGCTTCGATGGAGACTTTCGTCCCCACTGCCTTTTTCAACACGTCGGAAACGGCCTTAAGCTGAGCATCGCTCAACCTTTTGGCCGAAGTCACCTGCGCCGTGGCTTCGCCCCGGCGACGCGAAAGTTCGTTCAAATACGCCTTGATCATACCGTTCAGCGCGAACAAACGACGGTTCTGCGCGACGGTACCGACGAAGTTGATGGTCAGCTGATCCATATCGGCCTTGGCGCAAAGCGCCGTCATGGCCTGAACCTGCTCACCACGCGTAAGAACCGGTGAGGAAATTACACGCTTCAAATCATCACTGTCGTTGATCATGGACCTCAAGGATTTGAGGTCTTCGGCGACCTTATCCAGCATCTTCGCGGACTCCGCCAAATCATATAACGCGATGGCGTAACGGCCCGCGAGGCCGGTGGTACCTGTGGTCTCGGATGACACCTGGGAGAATCCCTGACCTGAGTGTTGTGCCCGGAGGCTTGAAAGCCCCTCTAAAAACGCTCGCCCTGAAACTCAAAAAATTAAGCTGTCTGTGCGTGACGCGGCAGTTATCTAACACACGGATATGGGGCTTGCAAGACGACTCTTCGTATATTTGTTTTTCGCGGAATTCCGGGGGTTTGACGTGCTTCCGACATACTCATGTATATGCTTTTTTCCATATATTAGAAATTTCGCATAAAAACGTTTCATAATGTTTCAAGAGTGGCGGGATTCCGCCCTAAAACGAGCCCCTCTTTTTGCCAAAAAATCACACTTGTAACATTCGCTCCGCACATGCGCGTTTGCGAATATGGCATCGGCTTGAATATTAGGCTTATAAAAAACTTTGCGGGTCAACGTCGATTTTGATTCTCACGCCCTTTTGACGCTGTCCGGATTTAACCACCCGATCCAGCCATTCGCGCACGATCGCCTGCGGCGCGATGCCGGGGCCGAGCTTCATCAAAAGGCGGCGACGATGACGACCGCGCAACAAGGCCAACGGCGCCGGAGCCGGGCCCAGCACCTCGACCCCGTCATAGCGCGGTGCGGTGCGCGCCAAGCGAATAGCCTGGGATTCCACCGCGCCTTCGACCTTGCCCGACACGATCAGCGCCACCAAGCGGCCAAACGGCGGCATGTGCAACTCTTGGCGGGCGCGCACCTCTTCGGCGACAAAGCGTTCGCGCACGCCCGATTTCATCGCCTGCATCACGCCGTGATCGGGCTGATAGGTCTGCACCAGCACCCGACCGGGCCGTTCTCCTCGACCGGCGCGACCCGCGACCTGATACAAAAGCTGATAAGTACGTTCCGCCGCACGCAGATCGCCGCCAGCCAGCCCCAAGTCGCCATCGACCACACCAACCAAGGTCAACATGGGGAAATGGTAGCCCTTGGCAACCAGCTGGGTGCCGATGATCAGGTCGACCTCGTGATCTTCGATGCGCTTGATCAAATCTGCTGCCGCGCGCGGCCCGATGATTGTGTCGGAACTGGCCAGCGCCACACGAATGTCTGGAAAAGTGATCATGACCTCTTCGGCGACGCGTTCAACCCCTGGGCCGCAGGCATGGAAGCTGTGTTCGTCTTCACAGTTGGGGCATTTATCCGGAAGACGCATGTTGTGACCGCAGTGATGGCACTGCAAGCGGCCCTTGGTGCGGTGTTCCACCAGCCACGCCGAACAGTTGGGGCACGCCAAGCGGAATCCGCAGGTACGGCACAGCGTCAGCGGCGCGTAACCACGGCGGTTCAAAAACAGCATCGCCTGCTCGCCCGCTTCGAAGGTCTCTTTGAGCGCTTGCTCCAGGCTCGGCGACAGCCACCGCGTCGCGGGCAGCTTTTCGCGGCGCATGTCGATCAGATCGAGCTCCGGCAACACCGCGCCGCCATGGCGTTCGGGCAGATGCAGCAGGGTGTACTTCCCGGCCTCGGCATTCACCGCGCTTTCCAGCGACGGCGTGGCGCTCACCAAACAGATGGGGATGCCCCCGAGGTGCGCGCGCACCACCGCCATGTCGCGGGCATTATATATGACGCCTTCTTCCTGCTTGAACGCCGGGTCGTGTTCTTCATCAACGACGATCAGGGCAAGGTCTTTGTAAGGCAAAAACAATGCCGAGCGCGCGCCGACCACGACACTGACCTTGCCATCGGCCACCGCGCGCCAGGTTTCACGACGGTCGCGCGCGCCCAGATCGGAATGCCATTCGGCAGGCCGCGCACCGAAGCGCTTTTCAAACCGCGACAGCCATTGCGCACTGAGCGCGATTTCCGGAAGCAACACCAACACCTGCTTACCCAGCTTCAAGGCTTCGACCACCGCTTCGAAATAGACCTCGGTCTTGCCCGATCCCGGCACCCCGTCGAGCAGCACCGGGGCATAGCCGCCAGCCTTGGTCTTCGCCGCGAGATCCGTAGCCGCCTCCAGTTGAGCGCCGGACAAGGTCGGCCCCGGCAGGTCGGGGTCGGGATTAATCCAGGCTTTTTCGCGCACTTGGCTTGCCTCGACCAGCGCGCCCGCCTTGGCCAGTCCGGCGACCACGGCGGGCGAACAGCCCGCTTCCAACGCGGCTTCGGACGCGGTCATCGGCGGGCCGGCCTCCAACACCGTTAAGACCCGTTCGCGGGTCGCGGTCATCTTGATGTCGGGCAACTGTGCGGCAACGCGGTAGGCCTTCACGCCCTTAGGCGGTTCCAGGGCGTCGGCGACGCTCATCGCCATTTTGAGCACCGCGCCGAGGGATGAGAGCGTATAACTCGCGACCCAATCGACGAAACGCCGGGTGATGGCGGCCATCGGTGTCGCGGGCAGCTTTTCGATCACCGCCCTGAGCTTGGCGTCGGCGACGCTGCCTTCTCCGGGCCCCCACACCACGCCAACCAACTTTCTCGGCCCCAGCGGCACGCGCACGAAATCGCCCGCCCTGAGCACCAAATCGTCGGGCACGCGGTAGTCGTAGACCTGGCCCAGCGGTACCGGTAGCAACACGCCGCAGCGCGTGCCGGGGGAGAAGTCTTGGGGGGGCGAATCGGATTGGTTCATGGATGTAGCTTACGGAAGGAAAGCATTAACGAAAATGCTTCATGATCATGATCTGCGATTCGGGCCCAACTTCGCATCAGTTTAAGGAACGCGACATGAGCAACACGCAAACCACCGCCGCCCTACTCGGCGACGACGAAATCGGCCAGTACCTGCTGGACAATCCGGACTTCTTCTCGCGCAATCCGGACGTCTTGGTGCAGATGCAAGGCCCCTTGGCTCAGGACCGTGCCGACGGCGTGGTCGATTTCCAAACCGCCATGGTCGATAAGCTGCGTGACGAAATCCACAACCTCACGGCTTGCGCCCAGGATGTGATCGAAACCAGCCGCACCAACATGACCTACCTGACGCGCACCCACGCGGCGGTTCTGGCGTTGTTGACGGCCCAGGACGTCGATCACATGGCACGCATCATCACCGACGACCTGCCGCTGTTATTGGACGTGGACGCGGTGGCGTTCGGCTTCGAACAAGACATCAAGGCCGAAGCCGCGTTGCGCCTGCCCGGTGTACGCATGTATCCGTTCGGCTTCCTCGACAGCCAAATCGGCGAAGGCGGCGACGTCGCGTTGGTCCGCGATATGCTGGATGACGGCACCATCTTCGGCGACAACAACGTGTTGGTGCGCTCCGCGGCATTGGCGCGTTTGCGCCCCGGCCCCGCGAGCGCGGGCGGCATGATCGTGTTGGGCTCTTCCATTCCCGGCGCGTTCCATCCCGGCCAAGGCACCGACCTGCTGAACTTCCTGGCCCGGGTGGCTGAAAAGCTGTTCCACAAATGGCTGGCGAGCGCTTAGACAACACGCCTTTGGCAGAGTGCGCGGCGGAGCCGGCGCTGAAGCACGCGTTGGCCGAATGGCTCGACTGGCTGCAACACGAAAAACGCTCCAGCCCGCACACACTCAGCAACTACGCCCGCGACGTGGCGGCATTTCTCAATTTCCTCAGCGAACACCTAGGCTTCACCCCGGGGCTTCGGGAATTGGAAGGCCTGAACGCGGTGGACTTTCGCAGCTGGCTGGCGCAGATGGGGGCGGCGGACAAAAGCCGCGCCACCATCGCCCGACGGATGTCGAGTCTGCGCACTCTCTATAAGCACTTTGAACGTCAAGGCATTGTCCGCAACGCCGCGATCCACGCCGTGCGCACGCCGAAGCTGGCGAAATCACTGCCCAAGGCGCTGACATACGAAGATGCGCTGGAACTGGTGGAATTAGCCGAAGACCTGGCCATCGAGCCCTGGGTCGGTAAACGCGACAAGGCACTGCTGATGCTGCTGTACGGCTGCGGCCTACGCATCGGCGAAGCCTTGGGTCTCGACATTCGGGACGTGCCTGACAGCGATGTCATGATCATCACCGGCAAGGGCAACAAGCAACGCGTGGTGCCGGTGCTGCCGCGCGTCGCCGAAGCGTTGAAGGTCTATATCAAAGCCAGCCCCTATCCGATGACGCCCGACAGCCCGTTGTTCTTAGGCGTGCGCGGCAAACGCCTGCAAGCGGGTGTGGCCCAAGCCATGGTGCGCGAAGTCCGTGGTTATTTGGGGCTATCCGAAACCGCCACACCGCATGCCCTACGTCACAGCTTCGCCACCCATCTGCTGGCGGGCGGCGGCGATCTGCGCACCATTCAGGAATTGCTCGGCCATGCGTCACTGAGCACCACCCAGCGCTATACCGACGTGGATGCGGCGCGTTTGCAGGCGGTTTACAGCCACGCCCATCCCCGGGCTAAACGGAGCACCAAACGCAAAAAATAGTCGCTAAAAAGCGCGGAAATTGTACATTTTTCCACGTAAAATACGCAAGCCGTGGAAAAAGCACACTAAATGCGTGCGCGTATTGTACTACCTCCATTTTTACCTTTTCTAATATAAACATCCCTCAAATCCTAACAGGGGGACAATAAGAATGATCCGCAAACTTGCTTACCTCGCCATCGCCGTCATCGGCCTGATGGCATTCAACGCCCCGGCCTATGCCGAAGGTGAAATGAAGCCCTTCATCCTTGCGACCAAGGGTTCCGGCTCCGTCGATGCCAGCGTCGCCGACGCCAGCGCGAAACTGCAAAGCGCAGGTTTTGAAATCGCCGGTACCTATTCGCCGTTCAACGGTGCGACCGTGATCGTGGTCACTAACGACGCGCTCAAAGCCGCCGCCGCGAAGACCGAATTCGGCGCTTATGGCGTGGCACAGCGAGTCTCCGTGACCGATGCCAATGGCGAAATTCAGGTGTCATACACCAACCCGACCTACATGGCGTCCGCCTACCGCATGGACGGCGATCTC
>Ga0316202_10003220_pt1 | contig 10035 bp, 11 predicted proteins | sample 3monrhotite_MG_FD_204934 | JGI IMG/M metagenome (GOLD analysis project Ga0316202, IMG submission 204934) | Microbial mat bacterial communities from mineral coupon in-situ incubated in ocean water Damariscotta River, Maine, United States -... | ecosystem: Environmental > Aquatic > Marine >...
GTCGATCACTCAATAGCATTTTGACCGAAAAGTGATCGGCATCGATGGTATTGAGTGATCGCGATGGATAGTATTAGGTGATCGGCTTAGATGGTATTAGGTGATCGCGATGCATGAGAATATGCACCAGAACGATATTATTTTTATTGGTACTACATTTATGGCTAAAGTAACCCCATTAACGAATACAGAAGTTAAGCAAGCTAAAGCAAAAGATAAAGCTTATAAGCTCTCTGATGGTGGCGGTTTACAGCTTAGAGTCAGGCCAAATGCCACAAAAACATGGTTATTAGATTATTTAAAGCCTTTCACAAAAACCAGAACTAGCCTTAGTTTTGGCTCATATCCTGATATATCCTTAGCAGATGCTAGAAAAAAACGGCAAGACGCTAAAGATTTGCTAGCTGATAATGTTGATCCGAAAGATTTCCGAGAAATACAAAACAAAACTGAAACCGATAAATTACAAGACACACTAGAAAGCGTTGCCGCTAGCTGGTTTAAAATATATAAAACAAAAGTAAAAGCTAAAACGGCTGATAATTGCTGGAACTCTTTAAAAACTTATATTTTCCCTAAACTAGGTAAAAAAGCCATTACTGCCATTAGAGCAAAAGAAACCATTGATATAATTCAAGTGGTGGCAGATAAAGGAAGTTTAGAGCTAGTAAGTAAACTATGCCAACGCCTAAACGCTATTATGACGTTTGCGTTAAATACTGGTGTTGCTGAAACTAACCCATTAGCAGGCATTAAAAAAGCTTTTGAAACGCCCACTGTAACCCACTTACCTACTATACAACCTGATGAACTTCCTAAGCTATTAAGCAAGCTCAACAAGTCAAAAATGAAAATGATTACACGTCATTTAATTTATTGGCAATTACATAATATGGTGCGTTCAAGTGAAGCGGCTGGCGCAAAATGGAATGAAATTGACATTGAAAATAAGTTTTGGATTATTCCTGCCGAACGCATGAAAATGAAACGCCAGCATATTGTGCCATTGTCTGAGCAAGCGTTAACTATATTAATTGATATTAAGCCCCTAAGCAGCGATTCTGAGTACTTATTTCCTGCTGATATTGTTACTCGTCAAATAAATAAAGAGGCCGCTAATAAAGCGCTTAGAAAGCTAGGCTATAAAGATAAATTAGTTGCTCATGGTTTACGGTCATTGGCTAGTACCACTTTAAATGAACAAGGTTTTGATCCTGATGTTATTGAAGCAGCATTAGCACACCAAGATAAAAACGAAGTAAGGCGAGCGTATAACCGCGCTGAATATATAGAACGTAGACGAGTAATGATGGCTTGGTGGTCTGAGCATATAGAACAGACTCAAACAGGGAAAGTTAATCGTTCAAATAAAGGCTTGGCTTTAATTAATGAGGGATAATATGAAGAGATTATCTAAGCGTAGAACCAGCAATAAAAAACACATTGCCCTTTCTCAAATTGAACTTACTTCAGGTGATAAACCAGAACATCGGGAACGGCTAAGCAAGGCATTTTTACAAATGTGCGATATGGATTTTCAGTTTTTAAATCTTGAGAAAAACTATAAAGTATTCTTAAATTCAAAAAATTTACCCTCTGATATTGAATCGTATTATGAAATAAAAGAATTAGGTAATACGAAAAAGTGCCAACTTAGTGAATATATCTCACATTATCACCTTGATATTTCAGGTGCTTATGAAGCAGCCCAAGGATTAGTATATCTATTTAAAACTAAAGATGAATATCAGAAACTTTTATCTGAACTTGAGCAAAACATATACATCGATATAGATGTAAAAATCACGATCATTATGGGTAGGTTATTTAATTTAGGCAGAATAAATGCCCAGCTTCAACAATTCATTATGATGGACTCTTATATAGCTGGAGGAAACAAAATAACAGACGCACATAAACAGAGAACAATTAACAAAAAGAACAATTTTGATACGGCTAAGAATTGGATGGCTGAATTTATTGAAAAGGGGCATTCAAAAGAGAGATGTTACTCGTTAATAGCAAATAAGTTTAGTTCGCAACAATCTTCTATTTCAGTAAAAGCAGGAACAGTTAAAAGTTGGTTTAAAAACACTAAATAAACTTGGGTATCTATGTTCACGATGCCCAAATGTAAAATTCTATAATTACCTCGTTTTTAACACACAAGGTAAATTAAAGATGATTAACACGCATATAAAGTTACAACGCAGACCGAAAATTTTACTTCAAACTGGCTGGTCAAAAAGCAGCCTATATAACCGAATCAAAGACGGTTTATTCCCTCCACAAATATCAATCGGTGATAGAGCCGTTGCCTTTATCGAGCATGAAGTAAACGCGGTGATCCAAGCAATGATTGAAGAAAAAACACCAAAGCAAATCAAAGCTTTAGTGGCTGATCTTATCAAACAACGCAAACAAGCAGCTTAGGGGGCATAATGAATACTTTATTAACTGAAATTCTTTATACGGTTCAATCGATTCATATTCCATCATTAGATAGTAAATCTAGACCTGTCTTTAACGAGCTTGTTTATGGTGTTAAACGAAAATACCTCGCTTCACTAAATGAAAGCTATCGAGGCTCACCGCTTGAAAATATTGAAAACGATAAGTTTGGAAATTGGCTGGTAGACCGTTATGAAGATGCTGACGGTGATAGCTGTTTGAAATTTAATTATCGCCACTTATGTGGTGATCAAAAACTAGATGAAGAAGCTAGGAAAATCAGAAGAAAACAACGAGCAGAATATTCTCTAAAACTTGCCAAACAAGGACGCAGGCGAGTACCAAAAGCAGAAAAACATCTCTCAACAGTATTAACAGCCTATTTTTTATTGCTTGGTGATGCCGCAAACGATCCTGATTTAGAAAGCAAAAAGCCTTCAAAAGATTAACTAATTCATTAATCAAAGAAGACTTCTTTAAACTCGCTAGTGGTGAAAGTTTGGCGACCGAACCACTAGCAACTTCATTATAGAGTATCCCACAATGACAGATATTAATAAATGCTCATTGCTAGAAACATTAATCGGTAGAGGTGATCACATTCAAATAGTGGATGGTCGATTAAAAATAAAACCCTTAAGCGGTAAACCAATACCCAAACAATGGTTAGCTGATAAAGGCGAAAATATCACAAGAGAAATAGCCAAGTTATATGATCTTGGTGTATATGTTTTTGATAGTTACTCAACAGGTCATTATGGCGAACATAATAGTGCTGGCGTTACATTACAGTTTGTTAATATTACAACAGGTGAACAATGCCATGTTACCTTTAATGCTGAACTAAAAAGAATTCGAATAAGGGGTAAAGCTAAAAAAGGTAGCAGCTTACCTAAAGGTCAATTTCGCATTGGTAAACAACATAAGTTTTATAAATTTTGGTTGGCAACTAAGTTAAGGTTACCGCCTAGGCTTTCATCGTTTCATGACTATATGGGAAATTTAAAACCGCTGTATTTTGTGCCAAGTGTAGACAACAAAAACAAAGTAATAGATAAAATTGTTCCATTGCTCAATATTAATCACACCGAAATATTAAAGCGATTAATGAATAACGAGGCATACAGCAACCAAACAAATAACATACAACAGCCATACAACAAGCATACAAATATGCCATACAGTGATATAGCGCAACCCCATGAATATAAAGCTTTATCAGGGGATGTAACCACGTGTTCAACCAACTACGAATTAAGTAAACAAGGTAGTGCGGTAATAAGTATTCCTTTACCTGATATTAATACTAATAAAAGACCAGAAGAACAGACAACGGATGAATGGATAAATGATTGGGAGCAAGCATGAAACGAACCGCGCAATTGAAACACAACCAAAGGGTTATCAATCAAGTTAGCCGTTTATTAATTTATAAATACCGTATTCCAAGTTACAGAACAGTTTGTCGTTACTTAAATAAAAACGAATTAACAAGTAGCGTTGGCAACGAGTGGACAGAAAGAAGCCTTTATCGAATGTTACAAAGAAGTGGTTATAGTGGGCTTTGGGGGTTAAAGCGTATACCAAATTGAAATTAAAGAATTTTTAAGGCACTTAACATCAAAATTAAGGGCATTTACGCACTAATACGCGTGACCAGAGTATTATTCTTATATAAGGGCTAAATAAGGGTTTCTAACTTTTATTATTTAGTGAATATAAAGGCTCTAAGTTATTTTACATTTTAAAGATAACCAGAAAAGACGGTGAAATGACGGGAAAATAACGAGGAAGTTAAATAAATGCCTTAAATTAAGGCATTTATAAGGCAATGAAAGATGATCCATATATTAACCATTATTCGTTTCGACTATCGGCTTACATTACGCCAGCCAAAGTGAGCGACCACAAGAAAGGCTTATGAGGCGAATTAGAAAGCTCAGAAAGGAGCTATGGGGTTATGATTGGCCTGATGTTATAGCATGTTTGAACAAGTTACTTATTGGCCTAAGCCTAAATGGGTGCGCTGGAAAACCTTTGAGCAAAGGCGGAATAAAATAATAGAGTTAGAAAAGAGATATTGGCCTATGGCTGCTAGACAAATTGATTTTATTTGCGGAAAATACCTTAAGATATAATGACAAAAGGCACCAAAAGGTGCCTTAATTCATACCACTAGATACTTGTCATCGTATTTCCAGCGGTAGCTACAAATAAATGCAGTCTTAAAAGCCCGATACAAAGCAGAGCGGGAACAAGTGAATTATAGTTTTTTTTATGAATAATTCAATAAATAAATACAATTAAATTCTTACTTTAATAAATAATCTGCCCCAATACTATGTACAACACCATTAATGATAGAGCTTAATAGCTCAAGGTTTACTAGATCTAAATGATAGTTTCTATCTTTGTTTTTACCTATTCGAATAAGATCTAATCGATGAAACCCAACTCTATAAATCATGTCGCATTTAACCCAACACTGATTACCATGGTCTTGAAAAAAAGAGGTGTTCGGTAAGTGGTGAGAATCAATTCTTACGTGATAATTTTCGATTTGTCGTGGTTCTTTTGTACTAATAGGAACAATAGTACACAAGCCTCCCTGTTTTCTTAATCGCGGAGATATAACTATAACCGGCCTCTTTTTTACCATTTCAGGAGGCTTAAAAGCATCACTGAAATCGCACATTAAAATAGATCCTCTTTTAGGATGAAACTTTATCGGCATTTTATTCCATTAAATTGAGTTTTTGATTATAGAGGATATTACGAAATAATAGTAATTAGCAATTAAAACTATTTGTGTACCCAATCTATAAAAATTAAAGCTTATTCTCGGATCATACCGAGATGATGACAAAAACATAAAGTAGTACCAAAAGTAGTACTAGGACAACACACAAAAGGAAACACCCCAATTTCATTGGCTTCGTAGATTGAAGTCGATTCCTGCCGAAAGCGCCATGGATTAATTTACAAATACCCTAAAACACCATAAGAAGAAACAATAAACACTTTACTTCTGGTACGCCTCGCCAATATTTACAAGGTCAGCTTGTTACCGAAGAAGAGCGACATAAAGTTAAGATAAGAACAACTAATGGTAATGTTTAGATTGGTTTTTATTAAGGTGAATATATTTATTTTAAGAATACTTCTCTAGAACAATATCTCTAGAGAAGTATCAATATATCAACAGAAAGCTGATACTTATTTTTTGCGTTTTTTCACAATAAAAGCAATGGCTGCACCAATAGCAAAAAGTGGTAACATTCCAGGTTCTGGAACAGGCACCGGCCCCTGACCCAAATCAGTTGGAGCAGTATTAACAGCTAATACAACAGAAGTGGAACTTAAAAAAACAAAAGCGGTGAGAACGAGTTTAGAACAAAAACGGCTGAATTTCATAATATTTCTCCTAGTATGATTAACGCTAACTAAGCACAGTTTATGCCATACAATCTATACCATTGAAAAATAACAATTAAACTTACCAAAAAAGTTCTATTCAAATCAAACTGTAAAAAATCCTGACTATTGTTTTAGAGAACAAACCGTTTTATTCTTCGTGTATTATCAAACAGAAAAGGTCGATATAAACAATTGCCGTATTTTTGAAAGGGTCTTAATGGCAAGCAGGCTATAGTAATAAGCGTTCCTAAAAATATACACTCTACGGCCATCGTTTTACTCAATTTCTATGCCTAAATTAGATAAGCCTTCGGCTAATGCTAGCGTCTTTAATTGCACACAAGTTTGCTTTGTTTCTGTGGCAGATAATAAAAAATCAAACAATTCTTGCTGAGTATCCATTTCCCACTGCATTAATGGATGATTTTCCACATCGTTTAGAGAAATAATTATATCCTCTTGTTGTTCATGTTCTTGAGCCAAGGATAATTCAATATAATAACTAACACTGTTTAGCGACAAACGACTCACTTGTTCACTATGCTCACAGCCACTTTCTTGTCCACCTTGCAATAAAGACATTAATGCCATACAGGTATCTAAAGCAGGAAAAACACCAAAAAAATCAAATTTTTCAGGATCCGGCGTTTGCAATTCTAACTTGGCGAGTTGCGCTTCGTTGTTTATTTTAATTTTACGGTCCGATAATTTTTGCCAAAACAAATCTAATTGGTTACGTAAAACAGCATAATCACCAAAATCAGCCGTTTGCGAAAACATTTGATAGTTAGGTAGCATTCTTTCTAATAATGCTACACAAAAGGCATTACGCTGCCACAAACTTAAATTTTTATAAGGTAGGGAAATAGACAAGTTATCTTCTCATTACTGGTGTAATTACATACTCAGGCATTGTTGCGATTATTGTTTTAATAATTGTTTTTGTGCGTATTCAAAACGTAAACGATATTCTGTTAGTTTTTCTTCAAGTTCAGCAACTTGCTGCTCTAGTTTACTATTTAATTCAAAATTTTCATCACGTAGATATTTTATTGTGTCTCGGGCATTGTTAGCATCTTTTTCGTATTTTTCTCGATGTGATTCTATTCTTTTTTCTAAGGCTTCATTTTCTAATTTTGTGCTCGCAAGTAACTGTTCCGCTTTTTCTTTCTCATTTTCTTTTTCTTGTTGATTTAATTCAACAGAATCCGCAAGTATTTGGTCATATTTTTGTTGTTGCTCACTAAATTGTTGTGACCAATGATGCTCACGTTCTGACGTAATGGCCGTTTGTTCTGCCAGTGTTTTAATTAATTCTTCTTGTTTGGCAACCGCTTTGGATATTTCTTCATTGAGTTGTTGTTGTTGTTGCTTACTGGTATACAGTTGTTCCGTTAATTTTTTAACATTGCTCTGCTCAGTTTCTTTCACTGTTTGTAAACTAAAAACTTGTTGTTGCAGTTGGTCATTTATATTTTTGTTTTTAAGTTCAGATTCCTGCGTTTGTTTTTTTAAATCATTAAGTGTTTGCTGGTGGTGCTCAACCAACGCTTTATTATTTTTTTGTTGCTCGGCTAAACTACCCGTTGTGTCGGTGAGTGTTTTCTCTAGTTTTTCTTTATTTTCTGTTAATAATGCTAATTGCTCGGTTTGCTTTTTAGCTAGTTCGGTTTGTTGTTGTAATTGAGCTTCTTTGGTTTTGTCTTCAAATTCAAAATGTTGCGATTGTTTGTCTAAATCACTAAGTGTTTGCTGATGGTGTGCAATCAACTCTTTATTGTTATTCTGTTGCTCGACCAAAGTGGCCGTTGTTTTCGCTAGTGCTTTTTCTAATGCTTCTTTTTGCTCTGTTAACAATGTTACTTGGTTTGTTAATTGTTCGCTTTGCTTTTGTGCTAGTTCGGCTTGTTGTTGACTCGACAATTTTAATTCATTGTACGCCTGCTCAGTTTGTTTACTTATTTCTGCTAAAGTATTTTTTAATTGTTCAATTTGCTTTTGTGCTTCGCTCTGATCATGCGTTAACTTTTTAACTTCTTCACTTTGCTGTTGCTCAGTATCTGATAATACTTCCAAAGCATTTTCGTAATCTTCAATTGTTTTGTTTAATACACTTTCTTTTTCAGTAAAGTTTTTTGTGGCGGTCTCCAATGCTGATTTTTCTAAAACAATTTGATCTTTTAATTTTTCTTGTTGTGCTATGTGCTGAGCCGATTCAATTTTTAATGTGGCTAATTCTGTTGTTAAACTTTTTATTTGCTCAGTTAAATCTGTTAATGCTTGTTTGCTTTGAGTAATAGTTTGTGTGGCTTCGTTTGAATTTTGACTTTGCTGTGCTTGAATATGCTCTACTTCACTACTAATTTGATCACATTGTTTTTTTAGTGTTGATATTTGATGATTTTGCGCGGTAATCGTGGCATCTTTGGCAGCGTTATTTTTAATTAAGTTTTCTTCAGCTTGTTCTTTAATTTTTAGTTCATCACTCACTTTGCTTAATTGAGCATTACTATTTTTAAATTGCTCTGCTACTTTTAGTTCATTATTGGTTATTCTTTCAATACTATTTTTTAATGATGATATTTCAATTAACTTGTCTTTTAACGTTTGTTCTGTATCTGTAAGTTTTGCTTTATTGAGAGAGAGATTGTTAGACAATTCTTCAGATTTTTCAGCAAGTTGTACTTTTAAATCATCAAGTTCAGTTACTAATTGTTGCGTTTTATCTTGCAGCTGTTTATTAATGTTTTTATTTTCATTGAGATCATCAATGGTTTTTTTCTGTTGCTCAAGTAACGATTTGTAGCCTTGGTGTTGCTCTACCATCTCGGCTGTCAATTCGACTTCGGGTATTGCCATATTCGAAAGTAATGAGGTTATTTTATCTTCCACTTGAACATAAATATCACCTGCAAAGGTTTGTATTTGCTCTTCAAGCTCTTTAGATATTTTTCCTGATTCAGCCATATTCTTTACAATCTCAATAAATGAATAATCCTCTAAAGTAAATTAACATAGCTTTGTTATAATTCACATACTAAAAAGGAGCTATTAAGCTCCTTTTTGTATTTTTATAACGTTTAAACGTAAACTATTATACGGTAGCTTCTGCTTCTGCATTAACGGTTTGAATTTGAATACCGCTTATTTTACTTTCAGAGTGCTCATTACGTAATTGTATTAAGCGGTTAATTTGTCCAATAGAACCTAGCATTGAATAAATAGGCACAAATAAACCACGTTTGTGAAAATCAATAACTTGTTCATCAGTTAATTCACTTAACTTTTTCTCATTAATGGTAAAAATACCAACCAATTTTTTCTTTTCTCCATTTACAAAAGCCATTTGTAATTCAAGCTCTTGGAGTAAGTCATTTTCAAGCATTAATTTAGTAAATTGTTCAGATGCAACTTCGTGGTTATATAAACGACCTAATGAATCTTCAACACTTTTAAAAAAATCTGTGTGTTCACCTTTTTCGTCAAATAGTGCTTGTTCCTTATCTTCGCCAACAAAAGGACTATCTAAATCGATACAAGTGGTTAATGTTTTTTCTTTTTCAGGATCTAAACCTAATCCAAAAGGAACCATACCAACACTTTGTGGAACGTATAACGCATTCCAAATTTCATTTTTATAAAATAAGTTTTCACCTGCTTCTAAACCCAGCATAATTACACTACGAAAACCGCCGGTGTCTGGATCTTTAATAAATACGACAGGATAACTGGTTGCTGCTTGAGAAAATTCGTGAGCATTTACAGGCACAATATGCTGATTAGCCGCGTGTGCTAAATTTCTTTTTGTTGATACTTTTAAGTTTTGGTGTTTATCTTTTTTAACTGGAACGATGTTAGCCATGAATATTCTCTTTTATTTTTCTAATTTAAATTGTTGTAATAATTTTATTGTTAATAATTACGCTTGGTATAAGTTATGGTGACAGCTTATGCTGCTTTCAATGGTTGATAATAAAAAAATATTCTATGCTTATACTATCGATTACGTATTTTAATAACTTTTAGGCGAAATTATGACTAAACAAATGGCAGTAATACTATGCGTATTAACGCTTTTTGTATGCTTTAGCGTACATTCATCCCCTAAAATAACAGTGAGTTATGAAGTGGACAAACAGTCCTTTACTCGCATTAAAGTGAAAAATG
>Ga0316202_10003221_pt1 | contig 10030 bp, 6 predicted proteins | sample 3monrhotite_MG_FD_204934 | JGI IMG/M metagenome (GOLD analysis project Ga0316202, IMG submission 204934) | Microbial mat bacterial communities from mineral coupon in-situ incubated in ocean water Damariscotta River, Maine, United States -... | ecosystem: Environmental > Aquatic > Marine >...
CATAATAACCCTTTTGTTAGTTTAAAAAATTATTCTGAAGAATCAAATATACCTATCTGATTTCCAAGACGTACTTGAATTGCATCAGACTTATAACGGTTTGGTTCAAAAACCATAATTACAAGCGAGCCTCCATATTGAAAGTTTCCTAGCTCGTCTCCACGTGTAACAGCAACAGGCTTTTTAATATCTACGAATTTGTCGTTAAAAACGATTGAGCTGATTGTATTTAGTCCTACAGGTATCATTGCGACATTGCCATATTTTTTTGTTTCAATTATGAAGTAGCCTCTTTTGAAGTTTTCAAACTGACTAAAATCTGTACCGTAGTAGCCAACATTTCCATACCGTGCTACCCATGTTGGAAAGTCATCATATCCATAATATGCATCTTTGATGATTTTACTCTCCACCACTTCACCACTAACTGGGGCATGGTAATGATGGTACGTATTTGGCATTAGAACACATGAAAGTGCTGTACCTCCAACGAATTTTTTTGCATAACTTGAACCATCAAGCATATCTCTTATATTAAGTGCTTGACGGCCTTTAGTTGGGATGAGTGTCTCTTTTGAAGTAATCTTCTGTGGTACAGAATTTATAATACAATCAGTTGGTGCAGAAATAACATAGTCAAGTTCTGGCATAGTTTGAGGTCTACTTTTTTTCTGATTTTTAAGTGTACGTACAAAAAACTCATTGAATGTTTTAAAACCACCATCAGCTGATTTTGGATTAGGTAGATTGTAGTCCTCTTTTTCAATTCTAGCATCATCAAGCCACTTAGCAATCGGAGCTGTAGATGCCTTTGAATCCATAAAAGCTCCGCGCTCTTTAGCAAAGTTTTGAAAAATTTCTCGTCCTGGCTCTTCTTGTACAACTTTAATTCCATCTGGATTTTGATAATAAAAGGATGTAAATTCTTCTATGTACCTTAGACCATTGTCATGACCTTTATGCATTGTTGGCAAAAAAGTACACCAATCTTCTAAAAAAATAGTTAGGTTGGTAATATTTTTACCAATCCACGGATTTCCATTAGAGTATTCAGGTGGAAGCTGTTTTATATTTTTAAATGTAGCATCAACTTGTTTTTTGAACCTACTGTTACTCTTATAAGTATCTTGAAGAGTTTTGATTGAATTAAAGCATGGACTAAATTCTTTAGCATGAGAGTTAGAGAGTATGAATATTCCAATAAGTAAAACAAATTTGTACATTTTATATAACCTTAATATGATTTTTTAATATTTTAAAATACTTATTTTTAACTATACCGACTCAATATCATTTTAACGTCATATTCTCACAATGTTAATGAAATAAACAATATGTTTTAATTACATTATTAAAATTATTAATATTAAGAGGTATGTGAAATTGAGTTTTATGTATAGAGCGATACCTTTATTGCTAGTTACGAGTACGTTCGCTGTTGAAATACCAACCATAGTAATTAAGTCATCAAAACTATCTGAAAATACTATAGACACTACTCAAACAGTTGAGCTTTTTGATAAAAAAAAGCTTGATAGCTACCAGGTAAGAGATATAAAAGATTTTTCATCAACTATTTCTAATGCAAATATTTCTGGTCTTGGAAGTCGCACTAACAGAACCTTTACTTTTAGAGGTATAAGTAATTATGTAGCATATGAATCAAGTGTGGCAATGTATGTTGATGAGGTGCCTGTGCCATTTAGCTTTGGTTATGGTGTTGTTGATATGAATAATATTTATTCTCTTGAAATTTTAAAAGGCCCTCAAGGTACAGAGTTTGGTAAAAGTGCAGAATCAGGTGTTATTAATGTGTACACAATGCCTACTACAAACACTTTTCAAAGTGAAGTTAGTGTAGATATTGGTACAGATAATTCAAAAGATTTTTATGGACTCATTAGTGGTCCGATTAAAAATAGTGACTTTAGCTACGCCTTGTCTGCATCAAAAAAATCTAATGATGGCTTTTCTGATAATTTACTCACAAACAATAGAATTGATGACAGAGATCTTTCAAGTTTTTCTGCAAAAGTTCGTTACAATCCAAATTCACCTTGGAATATTTCTCTTAACTACTCTAAAAATAAAACAGATGATGGCGGGTCTTCTTTTAAAGTAGATACAAAAGAAGACCCATACAAAATTGATGACAAACCATATGATGAGAGCAGTAAAATGGATAATGACCTTCTTTCATTCATCATTAAATACAAAGAAAAGAACTATACATTTACATCAGCTACAAGTTATGCGAAGCAAGATGTTTTAAAAAACACCTATGCCAATGCATTAAATGGTTTACAAATTGACCTCGATGTTGATATAGAAGAGTTTACACAAGAAGCAAGACTGAATTACGTCTTTGAAAATATAGACCTAGTAGTAGGAGCTTTTTACAGTAATAAACTAAGTTTTGATTATAAAGAGAAGATGTACTCATATGCATATAAAACAAGCAGTACAAATACTTTAGAAAATCCTGATGAGAATATTGCACTGTTTACACAGATGAAATATTGGATTGATCCATACTTTGCTATTACTGCTGGTATTCGTTACCAAGAGACAAAACGTTCATTTGATAGAAATTTAAACCAATTTTTCCAACCAACAACAGGTGCGAAAGCCTCAAAAAAATGGAATCATGTTTTACCAACACTTTCTCTTTCATACTTTGCAAATGATGATGCCCACACTTATATAAAATATTCTAAAGGATACAGACCTGGTGGCTATAACTACAGAGCTCCTAGAAAAAACCTTGTCCCATTTGAGCCTGAGGAGACAAAAAGTTTTGAAATTGGACATAAACAAAATTTCTCTTCAGAACTTAGTTTAAATGGTACACTTTTTTACAATGATATTAAAAATCAAAGAACAGTAATTTTTGCTAATAATTTATCAACAACAACGCTAAATGCTAAAAAAGCTTATAGTTATGGAGCAGAACTTGACCTAACATATCAGACAGAAAAATTCTCATTATATGCGACACTAGGTACAATTGTGGCAAAATTTAAAGACTTTGATAAAATAGAATATGAGGAAAATCATCTTTTAGATGTTCCAGATATGACAGCATCACTAGGCTCTTCATATAATTTTAATGAGAACTTGTTTATTCAATCTTCTGTAAATTATATGGGTAAACGATATTATGATATTGAAAATGTTCAAAAAGAGAGTGGTTATACAACTGTTAATCTAAGCTTAGGATATAGTTGTTTTCAAGAGTGGAAAGTTATGGCTTATGCAACTAACCTATTTAATCAAGAAAATGTTGATTTTGCTATTCATACACCTGCACAAAACTATTATCATTTTACAAATCCAAGAGTGGTAGGATTAAAAGTTAGTAAAAACTTTTAAATAACGAGTGTAAACTTAGCACCATTTTCACTGTTTTGAGCGATGATTTTACCCTCTAATGCAGTTTGAGCTAATTTTTTTGCAAGTGGAAGACCAAAGCCAGAACCATCGCTTCCTTTTGTACTAAAATTTAGATCAAATATCTTCTCTATAGGTTCAACTATTATTCCACCTGCGTTATCTTTAAAGTATAGATGTATGTGATTGTCTATTTTTTTAACCTCTATCTCAATTTTAGCAGAAGCTATTTCATTTTTCTCAAACTGATAGATACTATTGTCAAATAGAATCATTAAAATATTTGCAAACCCATGCTTTGCGCCAACTAAAAAAAGCTTATCATCACAATCTACATTTACAGATATATTGTTTAAAACTAATTTGTCATTTTGCAAGGCAATAGCAAGTGATATCTGTTTATTAATAATAAATGTTACATCTCTATTCACATCGCTATAAAAATCATGAAGTTCCTCTATAGAACTTTTTATGTAGCGTATTATTTCATCTATCCTTTTTATATTGCTACCGAACTCTTGTAATAGTTTTTTTTCATCTCCAATATGATAAAGACCATGTAAATATAACAGGTGAGTATTTAGTTGTGATAGTGGTGTTTTCCATTGATGTGCAATATTGCCTATACTTTTGCCTATAGCAGAAAATTTTGATTCTTCTAACAAGAGTAGTTCATGTTCGTCATTATTTTGTTTTAGTAATTTCACTCTTTTTGATAGTGCCATAGAAAAGAAGATTACTTCTATCATCATTGCTGAGGGTAATAAAAATTGAAGATTGTTTGAGATATTTATAGCACCAGATACAACCAAAACAGAGTAAAAAAAGGCTGCTAAATAAATTCCTTCTCCTAAAAGAAAGTAAGTTGCAAGCTGATAACCTTTAACTGTAGCATATATTGCATATGAAAATATAGCAATAAGAGAAGTATAAAGATAGATATAACTATATGGTGTATAAATTGCAAAACTCCCATCTATAAATAGGTAAAGTGAAAGCAAAGAGAGAATAAAACCAATAGCAGACATTGCAATAAAAATATAAAAAAAGTATTTATTCCTTTCATATATTTTAAAAAATGTAATAGCAAATAGTATGAATAGCCCTGAATAAAGGTACGGTGCAAACCAAGCACTTATACTAAGAAATGAAAGGTTAATACCTATATCTAAGAAATAAAACATACCACTGTATGTATACTGAACCCATAATGTGGATGAAGTTAAAAAGACATACAACAAAAATGAGAGCTCTTTTAGACTTAAAAATAGCATGAAATTATAGATAATTAGAGCAATTAATACTCCTGCAAAAAGACCGTTAAATAAAAATTCAATGCTACTTTTTTTTGAAAATATTTTTTTATTGTAAATTTGCCATGATAAGTTCATAGGACCTAAACTCTCTAAACGGCTTATAATTACATACTCTTCATTTGATGGAAATTCAAGATGAAACACACTTTTAGCAGAGACATAATCTCTTTGATTTTGAGCTCTAAGATCACCTAAAATATGAGTACCAATAAGTTGTTTATCCTTATAGATAAAAACATCAATCTTATCAATTCCTGCTCTGCTATTTTGAAAAACTATATGCGTATCTTTTTTGGAACTGTTTTTAATTGTAAGTTTATTCCAAAAGGCACTGTGAGTTGAACTTGTTCTATTTTTTAAATAATTTGATTTGTATCTATCTTCTAATACATCTAAACTAGAAATGTTCTTGTTTTTATCTTCTATTATAGTTTGATAATCATTTGTATTAGTAGACATGAACTCTTTATTAATGGTTAAAATATTTGCAAAAGAGAAAGAGATAAATACAATTAAAAGGAGTATGCTTTTCATATTATTTTAACATGTAGCCTATATCTTTTACGGTTATAATAATATCTTTACCTATTTTTTTACGTAATCTATAAACTAAATTTCTTAATGTGTTTAATTCAACACTTCCATCAAATATTTCATCTTCAATATTTTCTTTAAGAGCAACTGATGGTTTATGCTTTAAAAGTATTTCAATAAATTGATACTCATTTTTAGTCAATTCTAATATCATATCTGCAATAATTAAGCTTTTATTGATGTAGTCATACTCTATACCTTCATCAAGTGAACTTTTTATCCTTCCATTTTCTACTAGCATATCTACACATTTTCCAAGAGTCTGTATTAACGCATTAAATTCAATAGGCTTTTCTAAATAGCCAATAATATTTAGCCCAATCATGCTCAAAAGCTTATCTTTTTCAGTGTAACTGCTTGTAATAAATATAGGAACATCCTTATCTATCTTCCGTATCTCTTTTGCTACATTATAACCATCAATAGAGGGCATAACATAGTCTAGTACTATTATATTTATAGACTCTTTTTGAAAGATTTCAAGAGCTTTTGCACCATTATTTGCTTGAAATACATTATTACAAAAAAGGTCTAATGTCTTTGCAGTATTAATTCTAGTAGTATCGTCATCTTCTGCATAGAGAATATTTAAACTTTTTAGTAACTCATTTACATTTTGCATGTTTCTCCTAAAGACTCATTCTGCATAATTATAGTACTTTAATATCATTTTTACATCATATTATATTAATTTTAATCTATTTATTAATTATAGAATCTGAATATTATAATAGGTTTGTCAAAGCAGTAGAATAAAAAGCTTGTTTTACTAGTTTTAAAAAGCGTTGCATTATATAAATCAGTGAACTATAATCTTTGGACTTACTTCTAAGATAATTTTCTCTCCGAGCTTTTTCTCTAAACTTTCTTTAATGGTTTTATATTCACCATGGGTAAGAGGTTTACTTGATATACTCTGTAAATCTATAATCAATACATCATCATTAAACTTTACATTACGAATATTAAGTTCAACTTTCTTTTGGTTTACGGTAATGGATGTAATGCTTTCTAAAGAGTTTAAATAGTTATTATTTACAACCATATCATAAAAAGAAAGAACCAATGGAATTGTAATAACTCCTAAAAGTGCAGTAGTATAATAAAGTCCTTTTTTAGCCTTTGTAACCGGCGAATAACCTAACACTATAAATGTGAGTGCGGCACTAAGGGTAATCCCTATAAGGTTTGTAACAAAAAGTAAAAAAGAGCCATATATTACATCAAAACTACCAAGACCTATTCCAATTCCAGTAATACTTAGGGGCGGGATAAGGGCAACAGCTATAGCTACACCAGCTAAAGATTTTGCAATCTCCTCTTTTGAACTAGCATAAGCTCCAGCTATACCAGAAAGTATTGCAACCATCAAATCAAGCAAGGTTGGATTTAATCTCTCTTGCATCTGTGATGTTGTCTGGTGCAGAGGTATTAAAAATGTAAAAATAGCAGAAAACAACAAAGCCATACCTATACCTATTAACAATGTTTTTATGCTTTGTTCTATAAGCGTATTTTCAGCGCGTACAACTCCCATGGAAAGTGATATTATTGGAGCCATAAGTGGAGCCAATATCATAGCACCTATAACTACTGAAGCAGAGTTTGCAAATAATCCTGTAGTCGCAAGAAGAGTACTCAAAATCATAAGAATTAAAAATATATAAGAAAATTTTGCGTTAGATCTTAGGTTTAAAAATAGCTCTTTAAAATCATCCTCACTAGCTTTCTTAAATAAAGGAAGCCTTTCGTCAATCAAGATATTATTCATCTCACCAGCTGGAAGTGTATTTACTTTTACAGTATCTTTTTCTTCAATTTGTGTATCTTCTATTTTTACTTTTTCAATTAAAAAACGTCCCAAATGAACTTTTATAACATTCTGAAGAGCATGCACTTCAATCTCTTTTGAGCTAAGAAGAGCGCCATCTAGCATATAGTCTATAGGTTTATTGGAGCTTATAGTAAGATTTGAAGTTTTAACAAAACCTAAACTTTTTGGCAATGATCCAATAGATACTTTTTGATAGAAAAAAATTGATATAAGATACCAAAGGTATGACAAAAGTGAAGTTGGTGCTAATATAAAAGCATTTAATTTACCATCATGAATTGAGAGTACATCACTAAGGGCTGATTTTTCAACTTGCACAGTGTGCTCTAATATAGTGATACCTGATGCCACTGTTTTAATTTTATGATCTTTTGATGTAGTCAGAGTATAACTTTTAAATTTTATATCTTTTAGATTGTTAAAAAAAAACTTTATTTTCTGCCATTTATTACTTTCATTTAAATCTAATCTATCCATCCCATGCATATCGCCAATAATTATACGATTAAATGTTATAAGCTCATTACACATCAAAAGGTCTATCTCACTAAGAAGATCTTGATTAAAAGCATCTTCTACTGCTTCAAATATATCTTTGGAAATACCATAATTTTTCATAGCAGAAGTAGCATTTTCATTTGGAATAATTGCTATATTAATAGGTGAATTTAAGTGATTTTTGAAAAATATTTTTATCTCATCATCATCCAAATAGAGTAGATACAATTCACTCTCAAGACTATTTTTGAAAATATCCATATGAGAATGTATTATAGGAGTTATTTTGTAATGAGCTTTAATGTGTTCGATTAAATCATTAAACTTATCTGATGAATGCTCTTCATCAGTCACTAAATATACTTTTTTATACACGATACAATATCTCCTGATATTTATTCATTTTTTATTTGAGTAGTGTGTTGTAATAACAATATCTATAATAATAGCTTTGTAATGTTTCGAATTACATGCCTGCAATCTGATATAGTTATAACATATTTTTTTGAACTTGTGACACTATAATGCTTTTTAAAAAAAGTATGAAGTTACACTCCTCATATCATTTTTTATTTAATTATATAATAAACATTTAAAGTTAAGTTTGATTAAAAAATATTTAGATAAAATTATAATCTATTTAATATATAACAATAGGTACTATTAATGAAATAGAAATTATTGATACAATTTCAACAACAATTACCTAAAGGATTATTTATGAATTTTGTAAAATCTTTTTTTGTTCTGTTATCTTTGTCTGCAACATTATTTGCATTCTCAACGAATAATGTACAGTATCTTTTTGGTGACTTTAATGATAACTCTATTTTTGACACAAGAAGTGGCGATAAAAGTACTATAACTTTAGAACATTACAGTACCAATGAATATGGTGATGTCTATGCATTTTTAGATTATGAAATTGCAGATGAACGCTTTTTATATCTAGACAATCAAACAAATTTATATTTTGAAATTTCTCCAAGATTTAGTCTAAGTAGAGTTGTTAATATTAATAAAAATGTTAGCTTTATTCAAGATTTGTATGTGGCTTTTCAGTATAACAGACAGATAGCTAATGGTTATGAAGATTTTAGGGCATATCTTTATGGTGTTGGTGCAGATGTGAACGTCAAGGGCTTTGATATTTTTGGTATAAATGTATACAAGAAAAATCAAAATTTTTCTGATGATACTTACCAACTTTCTTTAAACTACACTTCTAATAAAATATTTGATACACAATTTTTACTAAATGGTTTTACAGATTGGACGGAAAATGATTTTCTAATGCAAAATCAACTTTTATATGATTTTGGGAAGGTAAAGTATTTATCTGATGCTGTTCTTCAAGTTGGAACAGAATGGCATTTTTACAATATAAAAAATACAAATGTGCGTTCTAATACTTTGCAATTGCAAGTTAAAGTAGTATTTTGAAATTATGAAACATTTACTTTTTATTTTTATTGCACTTTTTGTTGGATTTACTAATATACATGGGACTGTGCATAAAAAAGAGAAGGTAAGCATATTATTGAAATGGTTTTATCAATATCAATTTGCCGGCATTATTATGGCAAAAGAGAAAGGTTTTTATGATGATGTTGGACTAGATGTTCAGATTATAGAAAGAGATCCTAAAAAGAACCATATAATGCAGGTAATTGATGGTGAAGCAGAGTATGGAGTTTCTGATTCAAGTATAGTTATTTACCGTGCTAAGGGTCATAAGGTTAAGATTGTAGCAACATTTTTTCAGCACAATGCAATGGTTATGATCTCTAAAAAAGAGTCTGGAATAATAAGCCCTTATGAGATGGTAAATAAACGAGTTAGTTATCAAACTGGTGTGGATGAGGCAATATTTAGTAGTATGTTTAACTATGCAAATATTTCCCAAAAAGATTTTATTAAAATACCTATGGACTTTAGCTACCAGAAGTTTATAGATGATGAAATAGATGTAATTGCTGCATACATAACTGATCAGCCATATTGGATTAAAAAACTAGGAATCGGATTAAATATAATAAATCCACTTAGCTATGGTATTGATTTATATGGTGATAATATTTTTACAACCGAAGCTGAAATAGAAAAGAACCCTAAAAGAGTGCAACGCATGAAAAATGCTACTATTAGAGGATGGAGATACGCATTAGCTAATAAAGAGGAGACTGCTAAAGTCATTATTGAAAAGTACAAACCATCTTTAAATTATGAACAACTTATGTATGAAGCTCGCGAGACAGAGCGGCTAATCGTTCCTAAGCATGTCTCAATTGGACATACAAGTAAAGATAGATTTAACATTATAGCTAGTCGGTATAGTCATATAGAATTGAGTCAGAATCAATTAGAAAGAGCCGTTGATACTTTAATTTATAATCCA
>Ga0316202_10003222_pt1 | contig 10022 bp, 8 predicted proteins | sample 3monrhotite_MG_FD_204934 | JGI IMG/M metagenome (GOLD analysis project Ga0316202, IMG submission 204934) | Microbial mat bacterial communities from mineral coupon in-situ incubated in ocean water Damariscotta River, Maine, United States -... | ecosystem: Environmental > Aquatic > Marine >...
TTGCAGGAATGGGTAGTGCATTTTCTAAACGCTATAGTTCGGCTAATGATCATGCTAGTGGAGTCAAGTGGGCGGTAATGGGTATTTGTTGTTTGGGTGTTGTCTATCTATTGTTGCTAGGGCCGGTATTTTCACTGGTATTAGATTGGCCAATGCTGGCGAAAGCGATTCTTAGTATTGTATTCATCGCACCATTGGCATTTTGCATGGGCATGCCCTTTCCACTGGGGCTTAGCCTGTTGGGTGACAGAGCACAGCACTTGATACCTTGGGCGTGGGGTGTCAATGGCTGCGCCTCGGTTCTCAGCGCGGTGCTGGCAACCTTGTTGGCCATTCATTTTGGTTTCACCGTTGTTGTGGTGTTGGCGTTGCTGCTCTATGGTGCGGCAGCACTCATAATGACCACAACACCCCAGCCCCAACTTCCTGAATCAATAGAAATGAATATAGAACCATGAAAGCCATCCAGGAATTACTCAATCGAATACGGTGGGACAAAGAATATGCAAAGGCAGATTTCACCGTTGGCTATTATGACCGTATCGAGCAAAAGATTATTCTCGTGCCCTTTCGATAGCTTTACTTTGATGATGAAGACCACTTTGGCTTTCAACTTCTGGATGATGATGGGGTGGTGTATAGCATTCCGTTACACCGAGTTAAAGAACTCTATAAAAATGGAAAGCTCATTTGGCCCCACGATGTTTAGAAGAGAAAATTGATGATAAGAGTATGCCATTGATACAAATAGTCTCGTGTGTGATTTTACTTATTGTCGCCAATGGTGCGCCGGTGATAGCTGCGGGCTTATTTAAGAATCATTGGAAATGTCCAATAGATGGAGGACATCTATTTTTTGATGGCCGCCCATGGTTTGGTTTCTCAAAAACCTGGCGGGGGATTATCGCTGCAATGCTGGCCACTAGCCTTGTTGCAATATTGCTAGGCAATGATTGGCAGCTCGGGATGTTCTTTGCCGGTTTGGCTATGTTGGGGGATTTACTTGCTAGTTTTGCCAAACGGCGGATGGGTATTGCCGTGAGTGGTCGGGCCTGGCTTCTGGATCAGTTGCCTGAATCCTTTCTGCCAGTCGTATTTCTTCGCGATGCTATAGGGTTATCGTTAATGGAGGTATTCATCGTGGTAGGAGCATTTACGATTCTGGATCTGGCCCTGTCCCCAGTACTATATCGGCTGAATATCCGCCGGCGACCCTACTAATATCTAACTGTGCATGAAACTTTAATGTGACCATATTGAGAAAGCATATTTTGTCCGCCCCCGCAGCCAAACTTTCGTTTTAGAGCGGATGCGATCATGCACTCCTGTCTGACCAAACGGCTGCTGCCGGCTGTAAAGGAGTCATCCACAAATAATTTCTGAACTTCAGCAACGCAAGCGTTTGCTGACATTGATCTGAATGATTCAGACGACTGCTCTCGGCCAGGAGCTGCCTGTCGGACCAGGAGGCATGAACGGCCGCACCAAGACAAAGCTGTCGTTCGATGAGTTCGATTTAATTCTGTTCAGTAAGATTAGCTTGCTCTCTTGTTTCGAATAAACAGGCTGCTTTAACTAAGTGCTAACGCTATTAAAAAGAAATTATCTGGGCTAACACACACTCGTTCTACCCAACTTAGCCTGAAATTATCATTCATTTTTAGGTATTGCTAGAATGAACCAGCAGGCTTTGTTAAACGTCTACGGATACGGAATTGAGGTGGCTAGATGATATCGATAAAACCATTTTCACGAGTAGCGACCAGTGTATTGGTAGGGCTGATTTTAACCGCCTGTGAAAATAGCGATCAGACACAGTTGCAGCAGGAAGTACTCAGGCCGGTAAAAACGCTGGTGGTAGGCGCATCTGAAGAGGGAATAAGGCGTGAATTCCCAGGGGTGGTAGATGCTGCACAGAAGGCGGATCTCGGTTTTCGGGTTGCCGGCAAGCTCAAGGAGATCGCCGTCAAAGAGGGCGACCAGGTCAAAAAGGGCCAAGTCATTGCACGACTCGATCAGACTGATATCAAGATCAGGCTCAATAGCAAACAGGCAGACTATGAGCGCGCTAAGGCGGATTTTGATCGGGCCAAACGTCTTGTGGATGATAGGCACATTTCCCGTTCGGATTACGACAAGCTGAAGGCCCAGTACAGCACGGCAGAAGCGCAGCTGGCATCGGCGCAACAGGATATCAAATACACCGAATTACGCGCCCCTTTCCCCGGATATATCGCCAAGCGTTACGTTGACAATTTTGAGGAGGTCAACGCCAAGCAGGGCATTGTCGCCTTGCAGGATCTCTCATCCTTGTTAATCAAGATCGATGTGCCGGAGAGTGTGATGATCCGGGTAAAGCGTGATGGGCAGCGCAAGCTGTACGCCATGTTCGAGGCGATCGCAGGAGAAAAGTTTCCTCTGACGTTTAAAGAGGCTGCCACCCAAGCGGACGAAAAAAGCCAGACGTTTGAGGTAACCTTCGCTATGCCTGCACCCAAAGATCACATCATATTGCCGGGAATGACAGCAATGGTTGCGGTGGAACGACAGTCCGGCGGCGAGGCAGGTGCCGCGGTCTATCTGCCTGCCCACGCAGTGCTGGAGGACAGACAGGGTCGCTTCGTTTATCTCGCCGTGCCCGACGGCAAACAGGAGGGCATTATCCGGCGGCGTGCAGTAACAACCGCCCATCTAACCGCACAGGGGATTGAGGTGACTGCTGGTCTTACCGCCGGTGACCGGGTTGTGACTGCGGGCATGAGTAAGTTGGTGGAGGGGAAACGCGTGCGCCTGACAAGCGGGACTGAGCAGTGAATATCACCCGCCTTGCCATCCAAAACAACCGCACCACGTTGGTGTTGTTGCTGGTGCTTCTGTTCGCTGGCGTGCAGGCCTATCTCAACATGCCTCGTGCTTACGATCCCGGCTTCATCATCCGTGCTGCCCAGGTCATCACCTATTTCCCCGGCGCCAGCCCCGAACGGGTAGAGCAATTGGTTTCGGATAAGCTAGAAAAAGTGGTGCAGGAGATCCCGGAGCTGGATTTCGTCAAGAGCGAGTCACGCACCGGTGTCTCCATCGTCGTCGCCAATGTCAAAGAGAGTTACAAGGAGATGCGCCCCATCTGGGACAAACTGCGGCGCAAGATCGACGCGGTGGGCGATCTGCCGGACGGGGTTATCGGCCCTATCGTCAATGATGAGTTCGGTGATGTATTCGGCATTGTACTGACCCTCACCGGCGAGGGATTCAGCTACGCGGAACTCAAGCAGATAGCGGATGAGGCACGGAACGAATTCTTGCGCATTGCCGATGCGGCCAAGGTGGAAATCCACGGTGCGCAGGAGGAACGTATTTTTGTGGAATACAACAATGCCCGCCTGGCGGAACTGGACCTCTCTCCCGCGCAACTGATGCAGGCCCTTTCCAGTCGTAATATCGTCGTTCCCGGTGGCGCCATCACTCTGGGATCGGAGCGAATCGAACTGGAACCAAGCGGGAATTTCGAGACGGTGGCGGAGGTGCGGCGTACCACCATCCGGCTACCGGGTAGTGAAAAGGTCCTCTATCTGGAGGATATTGCCGAGGTTAAGCGCGGCTATGTTGATCCGCCCACCACCAGAGTCAGGTCATCCGGTGCACCGGCGTTGGGGCTGGCCATCTCTATGCGCGAGGGGGGCAACAACATCGTATTGGGTGAACAGGTGCGCCGCGTGCTGACGCGGCTGCAAAATGCCTATCCCATCGGGGTCGAGTTCGAGGTCATCAGCTTTTCGCCCGACGAGGTGGAGAATAAGGTCGACAGCTTTGTCTCCAATCTGGTGCAGGCCGTCGCGGTGGTGGCCGCGGTGATGTTGTTCAGCCTCGGGCTGCGCACCGGCTTGATCGTTGCCACTCTGATTCCCGCCAGTATGCTGGCGGCCATGCTGGTGATGTCGTTCTTTAATATCGGCCTGGATCAGATATCATTAGCGGCGCTGATCATCGCCCTGGGTATGCTAGTGGATAACGGCATCGTCATGTCCGAAAACATCATGGTGCAAATGGCGGCCGGCAAAAAACCGGTTGAGGCAGCGGTGGATTCAGCTGCCGAACTGCGTATCCCGCTACTGACCTCTTCACTGACCACGGCGGCGGCCTTCCTACCGATCTTCTTGGCTGAATCCAACACAGGGGAATTCACCGCTTCCCTGTTCAAGGTGGTCACCATCACCTTACTTTGTTCCTGGGTCCTGTCGCTAACTGTCGTTCCACTGCTTTGTGTCTTTTTTTTGAAAGTAAAAAAACAACAGGCAGGTTTTGACTCCCCATTTTATACCGGCTACCGGCACCTCTTGCAGTGGCTGCTGCGGCACGGGGTAATCACCCTGACAACGGTTGCCTTGCTGTTTTCCGCCGCCATCTACGGACTCAGTTATCTCCCCAATATATTTTTTCCGCCATCGGACCGGAACTATTTCAAGGTGGAGCTGGAGCTACCGTTGGGTACGGCCATTGAGCGAACTGAGAGTGTTGTGAAAGAGGTCGAACGCTATATCGATGCGGGACTCAAGGTCAACAACGAAAGGCATGAAGGCATCACCAACTGGATCAGCTATATCGGCTCCGGTGGTGCGCGCTTCATCCTCTCTCATAATCCCAAGCCTGCCAGCGCCAATTACGCGCTACTGATTCTCAATACCACTTCGGCGGAGGTGATCGGCAGCTTAATGGAACGGCTCGAACGTTACGCCTTCGATCATTTTCCGGACCTGCACGTTAAGATCAAACGCATTGAAAATGGTGCGGCCATCGATAATCCGGTAGAGGTGCGGCTCTCCGGCCAGGATGAGGACAAACTCTTCGTCCTGGTGGATCAGCTCAAGGCGAAGATGACCGAGATGCCCGGCCTTAAAAACATCAGCGATGACTGGGGGCAGCGTATCAAAAAGCTGATAGTGAAGATCGATCAACCCCGCGCACTTAGAGCAGGTGTCACCAGTGAAGATATTGCCATCTCTCTGCAAACGGGTCTGAGCGGACTGGAACTGACCCAATACCGGGAGGGCGACGAGATCATTCCCGTGATGCTGCGCTCCGTCACAGCAGACCGGCAGGACATCGGCAAGCTAGAAGCGCTGGCCGTCTACGCCCAGGCTACCGGAAGCTCGGTGCCTCTGAAACAGGTGGCGGATATCGAAGTGGTATGGCAAGCAGCCAAGATTCTGCGCCGTGACCGGATGAAGACAGTGACCGTCGGTGCACAACCGGCGTCTGGATTTACCGCCGCGGAGGGGTTTGCCCAAATCACACCGTGGCTGGAATCGAAGCAGTCCACGTGGGACATCGGCTACCGATACGAATTGGGGGGTGAGGCGGAATCCTCGGGCAAGGCCAACAAATCCATCGGCGAGAAGCTGCCCATCGCTGCCTTTATCATCATCATTCTATTGGTGGCGCAATTCAACTCCTTGCGCAAGCCTCTGATTATTTTGATGACCATTCCCCTGGGAGTGATCGGCGTTATTTTCGGGCTGTTGCTTGCCCGCTCCTATTTCGGTTTTATGATCCTGCTTGGCATCATCGCCCTGGCGGGCATCGTCATCAACAACGCCATCGTACTGCTAGAGCGTATCAAACTGGAAATCGAGACCAATGGACTGACACCGCAACAAGGGATTATTGAAGCTGCACAGCGGCGCTTGCGCCCCATTCTGCTGACCACGGCAACCACTGTGCTCGGTTTAGTTCCTCTCTATCTCGGCGGCGGTGAGATGTGGGAGCCGATGGCGGTGGCGATTATTGCCGGGCTACTGTTTTCCACCCTGCTGACTCTCGGCATTGTGCCGGTGTTATATTCATTGCTGTATAGAGTGAGCTACAAAGGATTCAAGGCGACTTGAACATGCGGGCCTACAAGTACCTTAGCCTGCTGGCGGCGCAGCTTATACTGATGATCGTATCGCCGCTGTTTCAGAATACAGTGGCAGCCAAGCTGATCTTCAGTCTAGCCGTTACCGTGGTCTTTGTTGCCGCAATCTATAGCATCAGCCACGAGCGCCGCAAAGTGACGATTGGCCTTGTACTCATGCTGCCGGCTTTTATTACTCTTTGGCTTGGGCAGCTCGCTGGTGGCAGCGTACCGGCCTCCTTCGGCCTGATCAGTGCCACTCTGTTTTTTAGCTATACCGCGGCCCTGATCCTGATGGATGTACTCAGGAGTCGGGAAGTCACCATGGATATTATCGCTGGTGGTATTTCGGTGTACCTGCTGATCGGAAATATCTGGGGTTTTATTTTTGCACTGATCGGTTACTACGATCCCCAGGCGTTTTTCTTTGCTACGGTTCTCGAGCAAGGCACCAATCAACCTCTTATCAGTGTAAGTAGTACGATTTATTATAGCTTCGTTACCTTAACCACACTCGGTTATGGTGACATCCTACCTGTCAGCGCCTTTGCCCGTACTTTTTCCTACCTGGAAGCTGTTATCGGGCAAATTTATCTGGTGGTATTGATTGCACGTTTAGTGGGGCTGCATCTTAGTAAATCGTAAACGGCACGAATCACTCTTGATGAGTGAGAGTATTTTGATGGAATACGAAAATTTGTGAAAGTAGCTGGGTCTAACAACATCACCTAAGAAACGGATCGGAGACTGAGTCATGCAATACAATCTGAAGATCCTAAGAGCGTTTGTAGCATGTTTCATGTTATTGGCCTCCACAGCCTCGGCCAACGAGGCAGCACGGGCATTCGTCGACGCACACGGTAGTTTCATGCGCCTGTTTAGTCCAAGCGTCTCTAACGTCAATGTGCGGTATCTAACTCAGCCCGGCAACGAAGAAGATGATGGGCCGGGCGAGTTCGACTTACAATTGCTTTCCGTGGGTCTATCGGTACCCATCCCGATCTCCGTCGATTGGATGGGGGGCGTCAATATGGATTACGAGGCACGCCGCTATAACTTCGAGCAGGTACAAGGCGCTGCTACCGCGACGGGCAATGAATCTTTGCATAAGGTTGCCTTTACAGGCCGGTTATCGTACTTCGTTTTGCCTAAATTGATGACGATGGTCGCTGTGCAATTTGGTATCTATTCCGATCTGGACGAAAGTTTGGAATCCGATGACTACAAAGTATTCGGCCGTGGCATGGCAGTCTATCGATGGAAAGAAAATCGTCAGTTCCTAGGTGGACTCCTTGTGTCTGAGGATTTTGGTGACACACGGGTTATCCCATTGTTTGGGATACGCGCCCGAAGCACCGACGGTCGGTGGCATACGTCGCTAACTTTGCCGGTAGAAGCGCGTCTCGGATATTTCACCAAGGGCAAGAGCGAAGTGTATGGCGGACTCTGGCTAAGTGGCGCCCAGTATCATGCCCGACTTGGTCCTGCAGACACGGCGCTCGATGTTAAGGTGCATGAACGCCGTGTCGGATTGGGCTTGAATCTGCTCTTGAGCAAAAAGCTCGTTGTAAATCTTGAAGCCGGTACTTCACTCGGCAGTGAATTCGAGTTTGATGTTCCGAATGCCGGTCAGTTTTCAGGCGGATTGGAATCGGCACCATACCTGGCGATTGGTCTGAAAGGACGAATATAAGCAAGCATAATGCACGCGCATATTCTTGTTCTGAGCTTAGCGTTGACGTCGCAAGCATATGCGCAACAACCATCACCTATGTCTGAAGATCGTGGGAGGTCAGGGACGGACTCGCTTTTGGAGAAGCGAATTATTCTCGAAAGAGAGTCGATTGATAATCCTTTTGTCATCACACCACACAAGCCTAATTATATCCTACCCGCTAGCTACAATAGCTCCCCAAACAACGCCGCTTACAGGGACTTGGTTGACGAGATCGACAACACCGAGATCAAATTTCAGTTGAGCCTGAAATTTTCTGTGTGGCGCAACATATTCGGCGACAATGGTCATCTTGCTTTGGCCTACACGCAACAGTCGTACTGGCAGGCATACAACTCGGACATTTCCGCACCCTTTCGTGAAACCAATCACGAGCCAGAAGCGATGCTATCGTTTTTTAATGACGTTGAGATTCTCGGTTTCAGGAACAGTGTTGTTACGTTTGGTTTAGTACATCAGTCCAACGGACGAGCCAGTAATCTCTCAAGAAGCTGGAATCGCATCTATACCAGTCTGATTCTCGAAAAGGACAATTTAGTGTTGAGCTTGAAACCCTGGTATCGGATTCCCGAAGATAGCAATAATGACGATAATCCGGATATTGACAAGTACCTGGGACACGGGGAGCTTGGAGCTGTTTACCAGATGGGGACGCACACTTTCGGATTGTTGTTACGAAATAATTTGCGCTCCGAGAACCGCGGAGCTGTGCAGGTCGATTGGAGCTTTCCTGTCTCGAAAAATAAACTTAAAGGCTATGTACAATACTTCAATGGTTACGGCGAGAGCCTTATCGATTACGACAGTTCGGTTAATCGTATAGGCGCGGGTATTATTCTGACAAATTGGCTTTGACACCGGAAGCATATCAATTCCCCCTTAAGCGTGGGAATATCAATCTCTGCTGGATGACCATTCATGGTCGAAATGCCATTTGTCTGAAGTCGCGACGTTGCTGCCATTCAACCAAAGGCCGTTCAAGTGTTTTTGGCTAAAGTCAGTAACGGGTCGGGAGCAGACGTTTATCGTTATGTTGTAAAAGGCAGCTATCAGTATTCTGGAGCCTTTCACCAATTTTCGTCAAATGACCGCTGTGGGTTGCGACTTCTGCCATTCATAGAATAATTCTATTATCAGTTGGGTAGCTGTCCAAGAATACAATCGAGCAGATTATGCTTTTTTGAAGCCATAATCTGTCCGTTTCGGCCAACTTATGGTTTCGTGCACACTAACTACTGTCATCGCGAGTCTTTTGTAATTCATGAAGGGTAATTTCAGGTGGACAATTGAGACGCACGTCCACAATCGATGCACCAGATCCCACTGAGGTGTAGCCCTGTAGTTGGTGATGACGCCATGGCCCACGGCAGTAAGTGCGGGGACAGCTCACATTACACATTATGGGGATACCCCCGGGCAGACAAATTTGCCCGCCATGCGTGTGCCCACTGAGCATCACATCAAAGCCGGCATGAGTCGCATTGCGATACATCTCGGGTGAATGCGAAAGCAAGATCGAGAGCGCATCAAGGGGGATATCTTCGCTCGCCTTTTCCAGATTATCGGCACGAAAATAATGTGGGTCATCGATGCCTGCCAGATAGATAGACTCACCATTTCGTTCCAGGGAAATAGATTCGTTGAGTAACAAGCGAATACCCATCGCCTCCATGGCGGGCACCATACGGATAGAGTCATGATTGCCAAGTACAGCATAGACGGGTTGTTTGAGATGAGGGCGTACCTTTTCCAAAGCTTCTAGTGTTGGCTTGATAGGGCCGTTGGTGCTGGCACGAAAATCACCGGTCATTACGCAAATATCGTATTCCAGTTGGTGAATATTTTCTATCAATGTATCAGGAAATTTCGGGTGTAAATCCAGGTGTAAGTCACTAATTTGAAGAATCGTAAACCCTTCGAAGGCAGTGGGTAGCTGTGGCAACTTAAAGGCATTGCGCCGTGTTTCTATCGCGAGCGTATTACGTCTCCCTCGGCCATACAACAAAGTGAGTTTTAAGATTATACGGATCAAGGCTTGAATCGAATACCAGTTTTCGATGTGGAATAAGTTACGTCCACGACCAATCACTTGTGATTTGTGATCACGCTCAATACCCAATCGCTGCCACAAATGCAGGCGTCCGACGCGTTTTTCTAACCAGCGGTCAATGTCTTTTTCGGAGGAAGAGTTGTTGGCAGAGGTCATTAGCAAATAATATTTTATTTTGGTTAAATGTATAGGGACAGAGTCTAACGAATCATTCCCGTAAATAGATACCTAGCCGTTCGGACCATGCGCTAAACCCCACACTTTCAGGAGGAAGCCTTTCGTGCACACCGATCATTAGTCCGCCCCCATCAACCAGACTGGCGTGTAGCCCTTGTACCATCTCCTGC
>Ga0316202_10003223_pt1 | contig 10022 bp, 14 predicted proteins | sample 3monrhotite_MG_FD_204934 | JGI IMG/M metagenome (GOLD analysis project Ga0316202, IMG submission 204934) | Microbial mat bacterial communities from mineral coupon in-situ incubated in ocean water Damariscotta River, Maine, United States -... | ecosystem: Environmental > Aquatic > Marine >...
GACGACGTGATCGAGCGCATACCCCCTCGCCACGTCACGATCGCGCGCACGGTTCCGCTTGTCATCGCTGCAGGTGCGGCCGCCGCGGCCGCCCTCTCCTGGCGATCTCTGCCGCGGCAGGTGCCCTCCGGGTTCGATCTCGGAGGCCGCACCCGAAGCCGTGCATCCCGCACGAGCCTTCTCGCCACCCTGGCTCTCGGCGCCCTGCCGGCCCTGTGGGCTCAGCGACGCACACCCGCGGTCGATGACACTCTTGTGCGGGCCTCGAGCGCCACCTCTCTCGCCGTCCTCTCCGCCGGCACCGTGGCCGCCGTCATCGCCCAGGCGCATGCGCCCCGCGCGCGCTGGGGCCTCCTCGTGCCCGCCTCCCTCCCCCTTGCCGTCGCCGCGTCCCTCGGCGTCATCGTCGTGCCGCTGCGCGCTGGCCTCCGCCGAGCGTGGAGCCAAACATCCGCCACCCCGTCCGGCGCCACCATCAGCTCCCAGGAGAATCCGTGACCACCGACCTCGCCAGCCTCCCCACTCCCGCGCTCATCGCCCTCATCATCGCGATCGCTGTGCAGCTCGCCCTGCAGATCACCGCGCTCATCCGGCTCGTCCGCAGTCCTCGCGACCGCGTCGTCTTCGACCGCAAGTGGCCGTGGGTGCTCATCATCCTGCTCGCCAACATGGTCGGTGCGATCGTGTTCCTCGTCGCGGGGCGGCGACCCGCGCCGGTCGACGATGCGGCCACCGCGCACGACTCGGAGGCCACCAGCGTGCGACGCACGGTGCAGAGCCTGTACGGCGAGGACGGCCGCTCATGACGGCGGCGGTCGAGATCACGCAGCTCGTCAAGACCTACGGCCCGCATCGGGCGCTCGACGGGCTCGACCTGCGCGTCGATGAGGGCTCCGTGTTCGGGTTCCTCGGCGCGAACGGGGCCGGCAAGACCACCGCCCTGCGCATTCTGCTCGGCCTCGCCCGGCAGACCTCCGGGGGCGTTCGCGTGCTCGGTCATGAACCCGGCAGCGCCTCCGTGAGCCCCCGCATCGGCTACTGCCCCGACGTGCCCGGCTTCCTCTCCTGGATGACCGCTCGCGAGGTGCTCGAGAGCAGTGCCCGACTCTTCGGCCTGTCGACGGGCACGACGCGTCGACGGGTGGACGAACTGCTCGAACTCACGGGCCTCCGCGGCGTGGATGCGCGCGTCGGCGGCTACTCGCGCGGCATGCGGCAGAGGCTCGGCATCGCCCAGGCGCTCATCAACTCGCCGGCCCTGCTCGTCCTCGATGAGCCGACCTCCTCTCTCGACCCGCTCGGCCGACGCGTCGTCCTCGACCTCCTCGCCGAGCTGCGAGGCCGTACGACGGTGCTCTTCTCCACCCACCTGCTGCCCGACGTCGAGCGCGTGTGCGACACCGTCGCCATCATCGACCACGGGCGAGTGCTCACCTCGGGGTCTCTCGCGCACGTGCGCACCGCTTTCGGTGGCGTGCAGGCGCGCATCGACGTCGACGTGGACGATCCCGCCCGCCTGCGCACCGCACTCGAGGGCCTGCCCTGGATCGTCACCATCGACGAGACGGCGCCCGGCATGCTCGCCCTCACCGCTACCGACCTCGACGAGGCACAGACCCGGTTGCCCGCCGAAGTCGCTGCCCTGGGCCTCAGGCTGCGCCGCGTAGAGCAACGCGATGCGAGCCTCGAAGACGTCTTCGTCGGCATGGTGGGGGTGCAACGATGACCGCGAGCACGGCGCTCCTCAGTCTGCGCGCCCGAGAGATCACCCGCACGTGGCGCCTCTGGGTGCTGCCGACCGTGCTCGTGCTCCTCGCCGCCACGGGCCCCGTGATCGTGCGATTCACGAGGGAGATCCTTGCCGCAGCACTCGGCGCCGAGGAGGCCGCGGCGATTCCGTGGCCCGACCCGACCGCGAGCGACGCCTCCGCACAATGGGCGAGCGACCTCACCCAGCTCGCCGTCTTCATCGTCGTCGTCATGGCCGCAGGCGCCATCAACGCCGAGGTGCGATCGGGCGTCGCCGCGATCCTGCTCGTCAAGCCCGTGTCGCGCAGCACCTACGTGCTCACCCACGCGGCCTCGCTGCTCGGCTTCATCGCCCTCGCCGGTCTGCTCGGTGCCCTCGTCTCGTGGGCCGCCACGTCGCTGACGTTCGGCGCGATCGACCCCGCCCCCATCCTCGGTGCGACTGCGGTGTGGGTCGTGCTGGCCGCCGTGCTCGTCGCAGCGTCGTTGCTCGCCTCCGCGGCGATCGACGCCGTCGCGGGCGCGGCCGGAGTGGGAATCGGCGTGTACTTCCTGCTCGCGCTTCTCAGCATCGTGCCGCAACTCTCCGACTACACCCCCGCGGGCCTGATCAGGGTCACGACAGAGGTGGCGACGGGAACCCAGCAGCTCGACGCCACGCTGTGGTGGCCGGTCGGCACGGGCCTGCTGCTCACCATGGGCCTGATCGCTGTTGCCGTGCTCGTCTTCCGACGTCGGGAGATCTGACGCGCGCGACACGGCACTCCCTGGAGCGCACACCAGCACCTACCATCGACGGCATGGCCTCTCCAGCCCGCGTCGGTGTCATGCTCCCCCGCGATCTGCCCGCAGGCCAGGTGATCGACTTCGTGGAACGGGCCGAGCAGCTCGGGTTCCACGAGGTCTGGGTGGTCGAAGATCTCGGCTACCGCGGGGGCATCGCGCAGGCCGCGGTGGCGCTCGGCTGCACCACGAGCATCCGCATCGGGGTCGGCATCCTGCCCGCCGCGGCCCGCAACGTCGCCTTCACGGCCATGGAAATCGCCACCCTCGAAGCCCTGCACCCGGGTCGCCTCGACCTCGGCATGGGACACGGCATGCCCGAGTGGATGGCCTCGCTCGGCATCTGGCCGCGCAAGCCTCTCACCTTCCTCGACGCCTACGTGCAGTCGCTCACGGCGCTCCTGCGCGGCGAGGCCGTCGTGCTCGACGAGGGTGCAGAGCCTGTCGCGCTCGACCCCAGCGCGCTCCCGCCGACTGTGCCTCCGATGCTGCTCGGTGTGCGAGGGCCGCGCTCCCTCGCCGTCTCCGGGCGCGTCGCCGACGGCACCGTGCTCGCCGAGCCGACCACGCCCGAATACGCGCGCGCCGCGCTCGACAGCATCGCCGCGGAGCGCCCGCACCGCCTCGTCGCCTACAACCTCGCCGTCGTCGACGATGATCCGGCCACCGCTCTCGCCGCCGTGCGCCCCGCGCTGCAGTGGGTCGGCGATAAGGACGCCGCACCCCACATCGACCCTCTCGACATCGCCGACGAGTTGCACACCCTGCGGGCCTCGAGCGCCGACCGGCACGACTTCGTCGCGCGCATGCCCGAGGCGTGGGTCGCGCGGCTCGCCCTCGCCGGCGACCCGCAGCAGGTGCGCGCCCGACTCGACCAGCTCGACGCGGCCGGCACGACCGACCACGTGCTCATCCCCGTCGGCGCTGACCCCCTGGGCGCGCTCGACAGCCTCGCGCGCGTGCTCCCCGCCACCGAGGAGGCCTCGTGACCGAACCCGCCCCGCCCGCGCCCGCCTCGGCCGCCGACTCGCGGCCGGGTATCCGTGGATTCCTCGCCCGCAACCGCGACGACCTGTGGCTCGAAGTGATCAGCGGAGTCGTGCTCGCCTTCGTGGTCTCCCTCGTCGTGTTCGCCCTCGACCAGGCGACCACCGCCGAGCGCGAATCGAACGCCGAATCGCTCGGCAACTCCCTCTTCGTGCGCGAAGCGGTCATGGGCGACAGCTCTGTGCTGCCGTTCTCGAGCCTCAACCTGCGCGGCGCGCAGCTCAGCGGCCTGCCCCTCGCCGGCGCCGACTTCTCCGACGCCGACCTTCTCGACGGTGAGCTCAAGCGTGCCGACCTCACGGGCGCCAATCTGAGCGAAGCCGATCTGACGAACGTCGACCTCACCGGCAGCATCCTCGTCGGCGCCGACCTGAGCGAGGCGCTCCTGCGCAACACCGAGCTCACCAGCGCCGACTTCACGGGCGCCGACCTCACCGAGGCCGACCTCGCTGGCGCGTTCTACGTCGAGGGCGAGCCGCCGGTCGGGCTCCCGCTCGACGGGCTGCGCGTCATGCCCGACACCGACGACTGACACCGCCGACTGACATTGCCGACTGACCCCGGGTCATTCCGTCCGTCGGCGTCCTCAGCTGGAGTCGTCAGTCGACCTCGACCTCGTCCTCGTCGTCGTCCTCGTCAATGTCGACCGGCGCGGCAGAGGTCGGCCGCTCCCCGATCGCCGTGCCCGGCGGGCGTCCCGTGCCGGGCGCGTGCTTCTCGCGTTCCACGACGAGCCACTCGGGCCGCTCGTCGAGCAGCGCGCGAATCTCCTCCGTCGTCATCGAGTCGCTCACTCCCCCACGGGCGAGCGCCGAGTTCGACACGCCCAGGCGGCGGGCGACCTCATCACGCGGGTGCGGCCCCTCGCGGCGCAGCGTCGTGAGCCACTCGGGCGGGTTCTCGTTCATCTCGCGCAGGGTCGAGCGCGACACGGGCTGCGCGCGGAAGTCTTCGGGCATCGCCGGCAGAAAGACGCCGAGCTTCTTCGCGGCCGTCGCGGGGCTCAGCATCTGCTCCTTCTTCGGCTTCGGTTGCTGGCGGTTGTCTTCGCGCGGTGCGTCGGTCATGCACCCGAGCGTAGTGATGATGGGATGCTCGCGGCTGAGTCCCCCGTCATCGCGGGTAGCCTGAGCCCATGCCCGACCCGCTCATCGTCGCCTTCGTGCCCGGCGTCACCCCCGGCAAGTGGGAGCGCACGTGGCGGGAGCGCCGCCCCCGCGGGCGCCTCGAACTGCGGCCGCACACTCAGGCGGAGGCTCTCGCGGCGCTCGACGACGGCACCGTGCACATGGCGCTCGCGCGCGACGTCGTCGCCGACGACGGCCGGCACGCCATCCCCCTGTACCGCGAGGCTGCCGTCGTCGTCGCCCCCAAGGGCTCGCTCGTCGCCGGCGTCGGCGACCTCAGCCTCGCCGACCTCGCCGGGCTCGACGACGTCACCGTGCTGCCCGTCGACCTCCACGGCGGCACGGGCGCCGACGCGGTCGAGCTCGTCGCCGCGAACGTCGGCGTCGCCGTTCTGCCCCAGTCGGTCGCCCGTGCGCACTCACGCAAAGACGTCGTCGCCCGGCCGCTGAGCGGCGCCCCCGACACCGGCATCGCGCTCGTCTGGCCCACGCGCGACGCGCACCCACTGTGCGACGAGTTCATCGGTATCGTGCGGGGGCGCACAGCGAACAGCTCGCGCTGAGCATCCGACCGGCGGTCGCCGCTCGATACCGTCGGGGCATGCCCGCCACGCCCCCGCCCAGCGCAATGTTGCCCGCCGACTGGGTCGAGCACCGCCGTGATGACCGCGAACTGGTCGGCTGGATCCACCCCAGCGGCGACCTCTACACCGCCGTCGACGTGCTCGGCCGTACCGTCGCCGCCGGTGTCGAGTGGCTCGACGCCGAGGACGCTCTCGAGCAGCACGGCCTCGCCTGGCTCGCCGAGCCGTGGGGCCTCGTGCTCGACGACGGCCGCGTGCAGCGCGTGCGCATCAGCCAGCTGAGCCCCGCCGGCATCACGGTCGTCGAGGACGACTGGGGCGCCGCCGCGGCGGTCGGTGCCGGGATGCTCGAGCGCAGCCTGCCGTGGCCGGCACCCGCGCAGCTGCAGCCGTGGGGCGACGCGGGGAACGACTAGGGTCGCTGGGGACAGGCGACGTCACCCCCTGCGGGCGCCCGGTACTCTGCCGCGATGTCGAGCTGGAGAGTCGAGTACTTCAGTGACGACTTCGAGCGCTTCTATCTGAGGCTCCCCGCCTACGAGCAGGCTGTGGTCACCGCGGCGATCACCCATGTACTCGAGGCCCATGGCATCGACGCGTTTGACGGCGGGTGGGGCAGGCCACTCGGCGGCGGGCTGTATGAATTCAGGGTGCAGCGCTCGCTCGATGCGATTCTCTCGTTGGCCGGGGTCGCCCCTTCGCAATCCGAGACGATGGGTCGACAAGTGAGCCTTCGCGTCTTCTGCACGTTTCACGGAGATCGGATCGTCCTTCTGTTCCACGGCTACAACAAGGGCAAAGACCCGTCGAAGCGACGTCAGCACAAGGAGATCGCCAAGGCGCGCAAAGCCCTGACTGCGTGGAAGCGTGATCACTAAGCGGTCTTGACGCGTTATGTGTTTTATCACATACTCTCCGGAGGAGGTTCACCCATGGCTCGCTCATTCCGCGATCTTTCGTCCCGCGCTCAACAGTCGTGGACGGCTGACACACGCAGCGTCTACGACGCAGCCGTTGAGACTTTTGGCACTGAGCTCGATGCGCGAGCAGCACTAGGCGCGCAACCGCAAGCCGCCCGCACGGCGCACGGCCTGAGTCAGCCCGCCCTGGCTGAACGCAGCGGACTCCAGCAGGCAGAGATCAGCCGAATCGAGACCGGCGCGGGAAATCCGACCGCCGACACGCTGCTGCGCTTGGCACACTCGCTCGACCTTGAGGTCGTCTTCACCCCACGGGTGGGCAGAAGGGCCTGATCTCGGCCGACGAACTCGACCGCCACTGGGCCGCAGCTACCGCACCCCGAGCGTCCGCCGCCCGGCGATCATCGCCTGACGGTCCAAGCCGAACGTGCGGCGGGCCGCGAACCCTCCGATCGCCGTTCCGGCAGCCAGCCCGATACCCGTCGCGATGGCGTCCACGGCCGCGGGCAGCGCCTCCATCACCCCGGTCGTCGAATCCACCAAGACGTACAGCGCGCTGTACACGGCGAGGCCGGGAATCAGGCCGATGATCGCCGCCGTCGTGGTCGCTCCCTCGGGAACCTTGATCCAGCGGTAGGTGAGGTATCCGATGATGCCCGCCGCCACCGCGGCGATGCCCGGCGCCAACCCTGGCTGGGAAACGTACGGCGACACCAGCAGGAACACGGCGAACACGAGGGCAGTCGCCGCGGACATGAGCGGCACCAGGCGCAGACGCACGTACGACGTCAGCGCGAAGCCGCAGCCGATGAGCGCCGCCCCGACCACACCGGCAACCAGGCCGATGCTGTCGCCGAGAGACGTCGACACATCCACCGGAATACCCATCCGCAGAGCGATACCCAAGACGGCCGAGATACCCACGGCGAGTCCCAGAGTCAGCATGAACACTTCCATGCCGCGCGCCGTCGCCGTCACGTAGTACCCGTCGATCGCGTCGCGCGCCGCCGCCGTGAGACCGAGCCCCGACAGCAGCATGACGATGCCCGCAATGACGATGACTGTCGGCGCCTCCGACCCGGGCAGCTCGATGCCCACCGAGCGCAACCAGAACAGCAGCACCGCAATGCTCGTCGTCGCCACCGCGGCGGCCATCTGGGCGAAGAAGCCGGGCACCGACCACTTGCCCAACTGGCGCGTAATGAGGTCCGAGATGACGGCGGAGACGGCGGCGACCAGCACGAGCACGAGCCCCACATCGAACAGTACGACGACGCCGCCCGCCAGAATGGCCTTCCCCGCGGTCACCACCCAGCGTCGATACGGGTGCGGACTCGACAGAATCGCGGTGAGCCGCTCCCGGGCAACCTCAACGGTGGGCCGCATTCCGTCGCCGGTGATCTGATCGATCAGCCAGTACACGTTCTGCAGCCTCGTGTAGTCGGTCGTGCGCACCTTCACGATGCGCATGACCGACACCGGGTCCTCGTTCATGCCGCGATGCACCGAGACGGTGATCGACGTGAACGTGATGTCGACGTGCATGCCGCCCACCCCGTACGCCTCGCTGATGCGCAGCACCATCGCCACGACGTCGGCCGCCGAGGCGCCCGTCGCGAGCATCGCCTCACCCACGCGCAGGCACAGGTCAATCACCAAGCGCACGTGGCGCTGAGTCGACTGATCGTGGCCACCGGCGACCGAGATCACCTGGGTGGGAGCGGTCGACCCTCGCAGCACTCCGTCGGCGATCTGGAAGAGAGACCGATTCTTCCTCGGTCGGGGAGCCGTGCTGCCGTTGTCGCTGATGGTGCCCACTGCACCAGGGTACGGGCATGCGGGTCAGAGCGCGCCGCAGGCCGACCTCTCTCCAGATGGATTCGGCTGCGCTCAGTGGTGGCCGTCGCCCGCGAACGGCGGTGGCGGCGGCAACTCCCGCTCGGGCAGCCCGACAGCGAACACGCGCTCAACTCGCTCGTAGGTTCTCGGGGTGAACTCGTCGCCCGGATAGAACTCTCCGTACAGGTCTTCGGCGCTGTCGACGGAGTCAATGCCGACGATCGTCATGAGCTTCGCGACGTCGCCGATGTCACGGTTGCCCCGGTGCTGCACTGCGTGCAGCTTCATGGCGAGGAGTGCCTCGGGGCTCGCCACGCTGATGGTCACCCCATCGCCTGACCACAGCGTGCGCCAGAGCACGTCGCGTCCCCAGCGCGGGATGAATTGCTCCGCGTCGCTGTTCAGCCAGTTCTCGGGCCACGCCCGCTCAGCGGCGATTCCATGGATGATCGGCGCGAGCTGCTCTTTGGGTGCCAGCCGCGCATCGATGTCCACCGTGGTCGCCCGCTCAATGTAGGCGAGGAGCAGAGCAGCCCCTCCGATGATCTCGATGCTGACCCCCGTGAGTCCCTCGCGCTGCACCCGCGCGACGACCTCTCGCAGCCCGGCAATGAGGTCGTCGCGATCCAACCGCACCACCATCAGGCGCTCCGGAGCGCGCCGGCCTCGACGAGCAGGTTGCGCCGCTGGAACTCCTCCGGCACGTCACTCAGCTCAGGCGTCAGGTCGTAGTCGCTGATGACGAGCGGCTGAGCGCTCGACAGGGTGCGCTGGGGCTCCTCCACCCACTCGGGCACGGGCAGTGCGCGGTCGCGGAGGCGCCAGTCGGTCACGGCCGCGAGGGCGGCCGCCCACGTGGGCTCGGCACTCACCGGGGGCGCCGACGCCGCGAGCAGCACGCACTCCACGGGCAGGCAGACCGACAAGCCGTCGGAGTAGTCAAGCAGCGCACGCCAGGCGCGATCCCGATCCCCCACCGTGAGCGCGTCGTCGATGGCGCGCGCGGTCTCGGTGGCGTCGGCAAAGACGCTTGGGTAGACGACGACCCGATGGTTGGTCGACGACAGCCAGTTCTCGACTGTGTCGAGTCGCGGCGACCGGCGCCTCCCCTCGATGAAGGAGATCGCCGATTGGCTCGTACCGAGGCGACGGGCAAGCTCGCTCTGATCCCAACCCCGACTCACGCGGGCGCTGCGCAGTGCGTCGATTACGTCCACGTCGCCTCCTCTTGCCAACTATATCGTAACCGATATACATCGAGGACATAGCGATGCTTATTTGCACTTAGCGGCCTAAGTGAAAGTAACGGGGTGCGTTGTTTGCACTTGGCTCTCCCTCACGCCGCCCGAAACCGCTGCGCCAGCACCTCCACAGTCGCCGCCACGTCGCACACCGCCTCCTGCACGTGCGCCACCTGCTTGAGCACCGCCTCGACGAGCACCGTCTTGTCGCTCCCCCGCACGAGCAGCTTCTCCACCCGAGGCCGCAGAATGCCGCCCTCGACCCGCAGCTCCGGCCGCCTGTCCTGGTACCGCTTCGAGTCGATCACCCACACCCCGCCCGGTGTGACAGCAAGGTGGTCGATGTTGGCTTTCAACCGCGGAATCTTGCGATCATGCAGCGCCCGGATGCTCTGCCCCGCGATCGCGTCCACCGCAGTCGCAACGCGCTCCTCGCCGATAGCACCCGTACTCCACGCTCGCGTGCTCTGACGCTCCGGCGTCAGCGCCACGGCGATGGTGCCGAGCTTGCCCCAGGAGGCTCGAGTCGCCGCCTCGTCCTTGGCGCGACGACGCTCGTACTCGCGTCGGGCGGATCCTCCAGCGGTGCCGTTGTCGTCAGTCAAAGTGGGTCTTCTCAGATGACGGTGTAGGTCGGCCGGGCGCGTCGGTCCGCAGATAGACGTCGAGGTCTCCCGACGATGGAGGTTCCTACGCCATCCATCGGAAAGACCTCGACGTGCCCGACGCTAC
>Ga0316202_10003230_pt1 | contig 10000 bp, 10 predicted proteins | sample 3monrhotite_MG_FD_204934 | JGI IMG/M metagenome (GOLD analysis project Ga0316202, IMG submission 204934) | Microbial mat bacterial communities from mineral coupon in-situ incubated in ocean water Damariscotta River, Maine, United States -... | ecosystem: Environmental > Aquatic > Marine >...
CCATTCCCGCGCCTTATCCAAATCCATACCATAACCAAAGGGGATATCGGCGACTTTCCAGTCGGCAACCGCTTGTTCGGTTCGTTCTTGTGTGTCTGAACTGACTGCGATAACACCTATGCCGAGCTCGGTAAATTCAGCCAGCTTACGCTGCAGGTCGCGCATATAGTTGCCACAAATTGGGCAGTGCAAACCACGATAAAAGACAACCATAGTGAAATTTTCCGGCTTTTGTTCGGATAATCTCCAGCTGCCGCCGCCGACGAGAGACACTTCCAGCTCGGGGACAGGTTGACGCGGAATTAGGGGGGATATTGCAGTCATTCAATTTCCTTACGTATGGCGAATGGTAAATATTTGTAAAAGTCAGATAGACTGCTCCTATCCATTGTTCAACCCTTTGGCGCAGATTTCACGCAAGCGTGATGCCCGGCTCGGCTTCGAACCTCTATAAATTGGTGGTTCACTTGCGGATACAAATCTTTGATCGCTTGCTCCATCAGCGATAGTTCTGCTACCCCATCAACAGAGGTTAGCGCTTCGGTAAAATCAACGCTGATGTTTAGCAAAACTTCCTCTGGTCCCAGATGCAGGGTCAAAAACACCAAGACACCCGCAAGCAATCTCAATAAAGGCAATAACCAATCCACTTGTCGCCGCTGTATCTTCCAACAGTACGGTAAAGACGGCCGGGTCCCTACTTTCGCGAACCGCTTGCTGACACGAAATGTACTCCTCTGTGTGCCGTTTTGTTCACACCCTACCCAGGGCCGCGAATAAAGCAAGAAGCCGCCTTGCCAAGTCAAACCACCGGGCGCAAACCGGATCAAAAAATAGGTATTGCGTACGGCTTCAAACAGGCCTACATGGGCCAGCTTTTATGTGCATCGCAACGGGACGACCCTCGTACTCTTGGAGACTTGCAATGCTAATGACCCTCAAGTCCGTTAGCTCACTTTTAGGCGGTATTTCGCTTCTAATGCTGGGTGGTGGCGCGCTGACCACCCTGCTCGGCCTGCGGATGGCCGACGCTGGATTTTCTGCGCAAATCACTGGCTTCGTCATGTCGGCCTACTTTTTCGGCTTGGTCGTTGGGCCGATCTATGCACATAAGCTGATTTCGACGATCGGCCATATCCGGGCGTTTGCTGCGCTCGGCTCGATCTTATCGGCAGCAGCTCTGGCTCACCCGATCTACGTTGATCCCTGGTTTTGGGGTGGCCTGCGGTTTGTGCAGGGCTTTTGTATTGTCGGTATGTACATGTGCACGGAAAGTTGGCTGAACGAGAAGTCGACCAACGAAATTCGCGGCCAGGTGTTCGCCCTCTATCAGGTCACCGTCTATTTGTTCCAGGGTGCTGCACAGTTTTTGCTAAATATTCCAGACCCGTCGGGTTATGGATTGTTTCTCCTGACATCAATTCTCGTATCTCTTTCTATCGTACCCGTGGCCTTGACCCGTGTTGACCCGCCGGAACTTCCTGATCCTGTGCAGCTCAATTTCAGGGAACTTTATGCGATCTCACCGGTCGGTATGATCGGGTGCCTTGCTGCCGGAGCCTTTCTTGGTGCCTTCTACGGCATGGGGCCGTTATTTGCCCAGCTCGCCAATTTAAGCGTTATCGAAACCACGCAATTTATGGGTGTCGTCATTGTCGGCGGCCTGGTCCTGCAGTGGCCGCTCGGCAAACTTTCTGACATAATCGACCGCCGGTTGGTTGTTCTTGGGATCGCCATTGGCACCCTGATAACCTGCCTGTTGATTATGGACAAAACGTCAGCTAACGGCGTTGGCTTGCTGGCACTTGGTAGTTTATTCGGTGGTGTCGCTTTCGCGCTGTATCCCATCTGCGTTGCTTACACCAACGATTACGCAAAACCAGAACAGCTAGTACCGGTAAGCGCCGGTCTGCTCATTGCGTTTGGACTTGGTGCAGCAGTTGGACCTATCGCCGCATCACAGTTTATGGAAGTATTAGGTGGTCGGGGATTGTTTATTTTCTGCAGCGCCATTGCCCTCAGCCTCAGCGTTTTCATCGCGTGGCGAATGCGACAACGTCGGAATACGGTCGCGGTCGAGGATCAGGTCGATTTCAGGCCAATGACACGCACATCTGCGGTTATCAGTGAGCTGGACCCACGGCTTGACGATGATCTTCTTCCTGATTAATTAATGGATTGAAACACCCATTCATATTAGAGCAACATCTTTGCTCGCATTTTACTTGTCGCCTACATGAGAACGCCCTTAAATGGGATCTGGAGACAAAGTTCCATGGCCGATGACGTGAAAAAAATTCTGTACGTCGAAGACGAACCAGATATTCAGAAGGTTGCCAAACTTGCCCTGGAGCACGTGGGCGGCTTTGAAGTGCTTGTCTGCAGTTCCGGCCCCGAAGCCATCGAAAACGGCCCTGGGTTCGAACCGGATATGATTCTACTCGACGTGATGATGCCCGGTATGGATGGCCCCGCTACCCTTGAGGCATTACGCAAAATTTCCTCACTGAGCGAAACACCAGCTGTTTTCCTCACCGCCAAGGTGCTTCCGACCGAAATTCAGCGCTACAAGGAATTGGGTGCTCTGGAAGTAATTGCGAAGCCCTTTGATCCCATGGCTTTGTCTGATCAGGTTCGCGCCGTCTGGAACAACCGTTAAGCGGGCTTGCGCCTGCTTTAGAAGTCAGCTGTTTACTCACCTCAAATAGTTATCCTGTCCTTGCCGAAGATCATCTAGACTCTCATTGTGACTGAAAGTTGTTTGGACGACCCCAGATAAGGACCCAGAACAGATGCCTGATCGCTTTGGCCCCCGCGGGGTTTGCGCTGTTATCATTCCCCAGCAAAATGCCAACATGCAGCCAGAATATGAACTGATGCGCCCCGCGGGCATAAATAATCAAGCTTATCGGTTTGATATTTCCGTCCACGACAAGGTGCCGGAAGCGGTCATGAAAACATTGCCGGAAACGCACGGCTGTTACCCGGATATGATTATTGTCGGCAATTCTTTCGAGATGCGTAATATGAGCCCACAAGACTATGCAGCGTATCATCAGAAGCTAGAGGCGCTCGCGGGCGACGTACAATTCACAACGGCGGCAGACGGATGTCTGGCGGCGCTCCGGACATTGGGCGCGAAACGCATTGCTGTTTTATCGCCTATGTCGGAGGAATATTCAAAAAGCGTGCAAACCTATTACAACAATTATGGCTTCGAGACCCCTTATGCGGCGTGGCTTGATGTCAAAGAATCAAAAGACATTATCAAAGTGACGGTTGAACAAATCCTGGCTGCCTTTGATTCTGATGGGTTTAGGGATGTTGATACCATTCAACATGTGGGAAGTGCTCTTGGCATCGTCGGAATGCTGAATGAGCTGGAAGATAAACTGGGGCGCCCCATCGTTTCCTCCAACGCCGCGGCCTACTGGTATGCGCTGCGCAAATTTGGCATCAAAGATACCCGTGACGACATCGGCAAATTGTGGACCATCGACACAGTCAAAGCCTGACGCCAAACGGGGATGCTTTATTCGAAGAGCTTAACGAGAGGACATCTCAATGCTCCATAAGACAATCTTACCTACCCCCGACCCATCCATAACCCTGTCGACCGAAAATCCTGATTTACGCAAGACCATCACCGTCGGCGATGCGGAAATGGCTTATATCGATATCGGGCAAGGCGATCCCATCATCTTTATGCATGGCAATCCGACGTCCTCGTTTCTTTGGCGCAATATCATGCCCTATGTTGAGGGCATGCGGCGCGTCATCGCACCCGACTTCATTGGCCACGGCTGGTTGAAACCGATGTTCCAAAATTATTCGTCAATGCCGACGAAGGCCACGGTCTGGCCGGGGCCGCATGAGATCACGCCCGGACCTTCAAGAACCAGACGGAGATCACCGTGCACGGGCGGCACTATATGCAAGAAGATGTGCCCGACGAAGTGGGAAAAGCCATCGCGGACTTTGTTAAAAGCCTGTAAACATGAGGGGCCGTTCCTCGCGGTGACGCCCCTTTGCGTGAACCAATTAATGACGCGTACATGTATACGCTGAATATCTGGAGCCTGAAATGCCCGAGCCGATGCTTCTTAAAGACGTTCTCTCTATGACCCTGCCATCTATAGAAATCATGGATGTCGGTGCCATGATGGAAGGTGAAGACAGGTATTCCCCGCTGGTCAAACAGGGGCTAGGGACCGTTACCGGCTTTGAGCCGAACCCAAGTAACCTGGCCAAGCTGAACGCGCGTCCAGGGCCGTACACCTACCATCCGTTTTTTCTGGGGGATGGCAAAAAAGCGACCTTTTATTTGACGGCCTATCCCGGCTGTTCATCCCTGTTGGAGCCAGATGGAGACATAATCAATTTGTTTTCAACCATTGGTGCTGAACCCGGGACGGGGAATTTTTCGGTTGTTGAAAAAACCACGGTCGAGACGTCGCGTCTGGATGATTTGGATGAAATCTCGCAACCCGACTATTTAAAAATCGATGTTCAGGGCGCTGAATTAATGGTGTTGGAAAACGCACGCAACACGCTTTCAAAAGTTCTCGTGCTAGAGACCGAAGTTGAGTTCATCGCCATTTACAAAAACCAGCCGCTGTTTTGTGATATTCAAAAATTTATGATCGAACAGGGTTTGATGCTGCACAAACTTGTTGATGTGGCCGGGCGTTCCCTCCGCCCGGTTGAACTCCCCAACCGCTATCAGGCGACCAGCCAACTGCTTTGGGCGGATGCCATTTTTGTCCGCGATTATACGGATCTAGACACCTATTCTGACGAAGACTTGATAAAATCCGCTGTCATTCTAAACGATGTGTATTTGTCCTACGACGTCGTCTATCGCCTCTTGGGTGAATACGACAAACGCAAATCGACAGATTATAGTGCCCTCTATATGGCATCACTTAAATCACACGGGGACCTTAAATTGATGTTTATGAACCTGAAGCAGCACGTTTAGGTAAGGGCTTTGGGCTAGGATAAGTTTTGGAGCGGGTGAGGGGAATCGGACCCCCGTCTAAAGCTTGGGAAGCTTTCGTTCTACCATTGAACTACACCCGCAGTGATAAAAACCAATATAGATCAATCCTCTCGTTCGTAAATGATAGTTTGCAGTTATTTCAGCGGCGTATCCGGTACCCAGATGTAACCATCCGGGTCGATCAGGTACGCTTCACGCAAGCCATGGGGTTTATCCATGGCTCCGGCCAGCACCGTATCCCCTCTTACCCGCGCCGCGGCTTCTGCTTTATCGGGATCACAGCCATGCAGCCTGATCTCGACACCAATGCCGCGCGCCAGTTTGGGGTGCAAGCTGCCGCCTAACGGATGATCCGAATAGGTATGGTCGGCATGCAGCATCCATCTCGATCCACAGGCCTGCAAAACAGCAAAATCCGGATCGCTGTAAACCACCTGCGCATTCAGAACAGCCGTCTGGAAGTCAATGGCGCGGTCTATTTCATTTACCAGCAGATTGATCCCCAAACCTGATAAGGACTTGCCGTATTCATCCGCCGGCATCCATGCATCACCTAATCTCTTTTTCATTGAAACTCCTGTTTTACATCGATCCAGATTGGCTTTTGGTGTTGAACATTATTTCCAATATTCCAAAGAATGATACAGTATGTGAACCCTTATGAATTTTGTATAGGCATCGTAACACCATGGCGAACATCACTCTCGAGATTAACGGCGAAAGTCGCGACCTCACCATCGATCCGAACACCCCTTTGGTTTATGTCTTGCGCAATGACCTGGGCCTGAAAGGCGTTAAACTGGGATGCGGATTGGAGCAGTGTGGGGCCTGCTTAGTACTGGTTGATGGAAAAACGGCGTTTAGTTGTTCGACGCCTGCGGCGGCATTTGAAGGTAAATCCATTACCACAATCGAAGGTATTGGGACACCTGAGCATCTACATCCGATCCAGCAAGCCTTCGTTGACGCGCGCGCCGCGCAGTGCGGTTATTGCATTCCGGGCATGATCGTTGCGACCAAGGCCCTGCTCGATACCAACCCAAACCCCGACGACGCGGAAATTCGCGAAGGGTTATCGCAGAATCTCTGTCGGTGCGGGACGCATACATCGATCCTGAAAGCCGTCAAACGGGCAGCGCAGGAGATGCAAAAATGACTTTATCTGCGAGCCTTTTGAGAAACCCGGAGCTTGATGACTGGATTACCGTTAAGCCGGATGGACAATTAATCATCGCCACCGGCAAAGCTGAACTGGGGCAGAAAATTACCAACGCTATCGCGACCATCGCCGCCGAGGAGTTGGACGTTGACCCCACCCGCATAACCGTGATCACCGCGAAAACCGGGGTTACGCCCGATGAGCGTTATAGCGGCGGCAGCAATTCCATGGAAGAAAGCGGCAATGCCGTACGCCAAGCGATGGCACATGCCCGCCAGCGGCTGCTCGAAATGGCCGCCCGTGCGCTTGGCGAGGACCCTGAAAGCCTGATCATTGATGATGGAACCCTAAGTGGACGCGCCAACCATAAGCGCACCACCTACTGGGACCTGATGGGTGGCACACGCTTCAACTACACAATCGATCAGGAAATTGAAACCAAGTCGCCGGGTAGTTATCGGATCATCGGCAAACCCATTACAGCGACCGGTTTTGAAGGCCTGGTCACCGGTACAACGCCGTTTTTGCATGACATAGAAATGGCAGGGATGATCCATGCGCGGGCGATCCGCCCGCCAAATTATCTGGCTTGCCTAATCGATGTGGATGAAGAGATCGTCCGCCAGATGCCCGGAGTTCTTGATGTGATCCGGGACGGGAGTTTCCTTGCTGTAGCGGCGGAGCGCGAAGACCAGGCGGTTCGAGCCGCAAACAAACTGCGCTCCATTGCCAATTGGGACGACAGCAAGCGTTTGAAAGCCGATGTAAATATCTATGAGCAGTTGGTTACGAACCCGCGCCAGAGTTTGTTGGTTACGGACGGCATGCCGGACGGTACACCCATCCCGGTGCGCCACGCCGTGCAAGCGGATGGCAAGTCGATGACGGCAACCTATTTACGCCCCTACCACATGCACGGATCGATGGCACCATCTGCCGCCATCGCTCATTACAAAGAGCGAGACAGGCTTGATGTCTGGTCGCACTCGCAAGGTGTATACCCGTTGCGCACGGCGCTGGCAGAAGCGCTGAATATGCCTGAAGACGCGATCCAGGTGACACACGCCCCCGGCCCCGGCTGTTATGGACACAACGGAGCCGAAGACGCGGCCCTGGATGCGGTGCTTGTTGCCCGCGCACTCAAGGGGCGCCCGGTTCTATTGAAATGGGAGCGCGAAGACGAACACGCGTGGGAGCCCTATGGCTCGGCCATGCGTATGGAGATGATGGCGGAGCTTGATGAAAAGGGCCTGATTAACTACTGGAGCCACGAGAGTTACAGCGATACGCAGGTTGTGCGCCCGGGCGCGGATGCCCCCCACTCCAAGCTGCTTCCCGCCTGGTATCTGGAAAACCCGATCCCTGCACCAAAACCTCAGCCGAGCCGGGTCAAGCACGGTGGCATCCATAGAAACGCTGACCCCATCTATGCCCTGAACAACAAGCGGATCGTCAAACACCTCGTGCATGAGCTTCCGCTTCGGGTTTCGGCACTGCGCGGGCTGGCTGCCTATGCCAATATCTTTGCACTGGAATCGTTCATGGACGAGCTGGCTGACCAGCAGGGTGTTGACCCGCTTGAATTTCGTCTGAGACACCTCGATAACCAACGGGCCCGGGATGTGCTGGAACTGGTCGCAAAGACCTCGAACTGGCAAAATCGAAACAAAACGGATGGCCAGGGCTTCGGTTTGGGCTTGGCGCAATATAAAAACCAGAAAGCCTTTGCTGCTGTGTTTGTGGACGTGAGCGTCGATGACGAGGGACAAATCACACTGCGACAGGCGGCCATTGCCGCCGACGCCGGACAGATCGTCGATCCCGAAGGCGTGCGAAGTCAATTGGAAGGTGGTCTTATTCAGTCGGCAAGTTGGTCCCTAAAGGAAGAAGTAACCTATGACAGTGGCGGCATAACCAGCCGTGATTGGGAGAGCTACCCAATTTTGGGTTTTGCCGATGTGCCAGAAATTGAAACAGTGCTCATTGATCGCCCGGATCAACCCTTCCTCGGGTCTGGCGAGGCAACCATGGGACCCACCGTCGCCGCCATTGGTAATGCCGTTTTCGATGCCACCGGAATTCGTCTACGGCAAATTCCGTTTACGCCGGAAAATGTGCGACTGGCCGCTGCAAACTCCTGAGATCACTTGCCTGTTAACTTCCGTTCGGTGCTTTTGCGTTGGCAAAAAATAGCTGTTTACCGCCGACCTTATAGGCACTTATGGCGCTCTGCCCTTTGCCCGAAACCAGCCAGTCAATAAACGCCTGACCCTGTTTGGCTTTCACGTGGCTGTGCTTCGCCGGGTTGACCAAAATGACGCCGTAGGGATTAAACAATCGCTTATCTCCTTCAGCGAGCAATTCCAGGTCCTTTTTATTTTTAAAACTGATCCATGTGCCGCGGTCAGTGAGTGTATATGCCGCCATTCCCGACGCTGCATTCAATGTTGCCCCCATTCCGGATCCGGTTTCCCGGTACCAACTGCCGGAGATACTTTTTACGTCTAAACCGGCCAATTGCCAAAGGCCCAGTTCTTTTTTATTGGTGCCACTGTCATCACCTCGCGATGCAAAAATCGCTTTCGATTTGGCAATCTTTTTTAACGCTACGATAGCATCAATTGTTCCCGCAATCGCAGCTGGATCCTTAGCGGGGCCAACGATCACAAAATCGTTGTACATCACATCCTGGCGACTGACGCCAAACCCTTCCGCAACAAACTTTTGTTCTGAAGGTCTGTGATGAACAAACAAAACGTCGGCATCGCCGTTTTTTGCAAGCCGAATGGCTTGCCCGGTCCCGACAGCGACGACCCGCACGTCAATTCCGGTTTCTTTTTTGAACTGTGGCAAAATATCATCAAACAGGCCTGAGTTCTGGGTCGAAGTCGTCGACGCCACGGTGATGTAGCTCATATCCGCCATCGCAGGTCCGCTTGCGACCAGCAACGACAAAATCAAGAACCCATTAATCTTTTTCAACATCGTTGCATGACTTTCACAGTAATTATCGCAGTTGCAGCCTAACGGCTTTTCAAATCCTGCGTCAGCCGATAGGATCAACATATCATATCGATGCGATATGTTCAAATTATCATATGGAAATCAAGCGAAATTTCTATGCCTGACTTAACCAAATTGACCCGCTCAAAAATCAGGCTTCGGCTGAAACTGGGCATTGGTGATGATTCAATTGGGCCGGGAAAGGCTGAACTGCTGAGCAAGGTTGATGCCCACGGCTCGATCTCGGCCGCAGCGCGTGATATGGGCATCAATTACCGGCGGGCGTGGTTTCTTCTGGAGACAATCAATTCTGCCCTCGGGCAACCGGTCGTCAGTACCTCCAAAGGTGGCAAAGATGGTGGCGGTGCCAAGTTGACAGATGCTGGCAAAGCAATTTTGACGGCCTATGATGCGATCACGCAAGAGGCCCATCAGCAGACCCATGATCATCTGGACGTCCTCTACAAATCTTTGATGCAAAACAAATAGGATTGCGCCTTGAAAGTTATCTTTGACGAACGCCAACTTCTCCATGCCCCTGAAACTTATTTCCGACAGGGCACACAAATCCCCCATCCAGAACAACCGCAACGCGCCACACTGCTGCGCGATGCATTGGTTGCTGACGGTCATCAGCTGGAACGGCCTGGCGATCATGGCGCGGGCCACATAAAGGCCGTTCATACGCATGGCTATGTTGACTTTTTCGAGACCGCCTGGGAACGCTGGTTAGATTATGCAGCACCGGGAACCATAGCCGTGCCCAACTACCACATCAGCCATGGGCATAACCGCCTGCCAAAAGGTATCGTCGGGCAACTGGGTTATTATTCGAC
>Ga0316202_10003231_pt1 | contig 9994 bp, 8 predicted proteins | sample 3monrhotite_MG_FD_204934 | JGI IMG/M metagenome (GOLD analysis project Ga0316202, IMG submission 204934) | Microbial mat bacterial communities from mineral coupon in-situ incubated in ocean water Damariscotta River, Maine, United States -... | ecosystem: Environmental > Aquatic > Marine > Coastal...
CATGGCAGCAGTCTGACCCTTGGCCGCAAGCCCAAGCGCTTCCTGCCAACTATCGGCCAGCTTGGTTTGAGTCCCCGCTTCGCTGAGAATTGAGGCAATGCGCGAACGGCTGCCTTGCGAATAGGCTGCGAGCAGCGGTTTCCGGCCTGATTTCGCGATTGCCGCTAGATGCTTGCCCGCGGCCTCATAGACATTGTCACCGCGCGCGCGTTCGGGGGCAAAGTCACGGCCCGACGAGAAGCCAAAGTCGAGCGATTTCTCATTCTCGGGTTCGGCGAAGATCACGCTGCGATGGACTGGCCAATGAGCGAGCCTCTGCTCGAATTCTTCGCGCGATACGTAAAGCGCATCCTCTGCCAGAGGGCGATAGCTGCCCGCTGCCTGACCCGCGGCCTTTTTGCGCGCCTGGTGATAGTCGGCAATGTCATTCAACCGCTCGTCGCCCGACTGTATCGCGCCGCTATCGATCACGATTTGGTCATCTTGAGACAGATGGTCGAACAGCGAGGTCAGCTTTTCTTCGAACAAAGGAAGCCAGTGCTCCATCCCCGCGAGGCGGCGTCCCTCGCTGATCGCTTGATAGAGCGGATCGCCCGTCGCGGTTGCGCCAAACATTTCGCGATATCGGCTGCGGAAGCGCTTTATGCTGTCATCATCGAGCAATGCCTCGCTCGCGGGCAGCAGCAGATGCGACTTGAGAACTCCGGTGCTGGTCTGTGTTGAAGGATCGAACAGACGCAAGCTTTCAAGCTCGTCACCGAAGAAATCGAGCCGCAGGCCTTGATCGAGACCGGAGGGATAGATGTCGACGATCGATCCGCGAACCGCATATTCGCCCGCGTCGACAACCGTATCAGCACGCGAATAGCCTTGGCGTTGGAGCAGATCGGCGAGCGACTGGCGGCCAATTTCGACACCCGGCGAAAATTCGCGGACTGACTCGCGAATGCGGAATGGCGATAGCACCCGCTGGAGCACCGCATTGACTGTGGTAACCAGCAATTGCGCGGCGCCTTTGCCCGCTTGCAAACGGTGGAGCGCAGCAAGCCGCTTTGCGCTAACAGATAATGCCGGGCTGGCTCTGTCATATGGCAGGCAATCCCATGCCGGAAACTCGATCACTTCCAATTCAGGCGCGAAGTAATGCGCAGCATCGGTAACCGCGCGCATGGCTGCATCGTCGGCCGCGATAAACACCGCGCGGCCAGTGGATGCGCGGGCCAGATCGGCGAGCACCAAGGGCTGCGCTCCGCGTGCGACGGAGGACAGTGTCAGCGGCGTCGTGGCCGTAAGTATGCGCGAGATATCAGCCATTGCTTCAGCGTCGGATTAGCGCGGAATATGCACGTAATCGAGCTTCTGCATCAGCTCCATCTGCGCGCCCGCGATTGCTCCAGGAGTCTCTTGCGTTTTGAGTGCCCAAGCCATGATGTCGACATCATCCTCGTCGAGCAGTCGTTCGAACCAGACCAGATCACTTTCGGACCAGCCATCGGCGTAGCGATCGAAAAAGCCGCCGATCATAAAATCCGCCTCGCGCGTGCCGCGATGCCAGGAACGGAACTTGGCGCGGGCCATACGGGCGGAAAGATCGGGGATTTCAGACATGGCGGTGCGGGTAGGGCACTCGCCAATCGCGCGCAAGAAGCTATAGGAATAGGATGCGTCCCGAAGTGCTCAATCCCCTGTTTGTCGAAGTCGATGCGCTCGACGGGATCGGACCTAAGCTGAAGAAACCGCTCGACAAGCTTGGTCTGACACGCGTTCGCGATGTCGCTTACCATCTTCCGGAACGATTTGTTACGCGGCGGGCGGTCGAAAATCTCGATGAAGCGGGCGTTGGTGAGCAGGTTGTGATTGCGCTAACGCCGACCGAGCATAAGGCATCAAGAGGCCGCGGCCCCTATCGTGTGCTCGCGCAAGACTCAGTAGGAAACATCTGCTCGCTGACTTATTTCGGGCGAGCATCCTACACTGCGAAGAAGCTGCTGCCTGTAGGTGAGCTGCGCTGGGTCGCGGGCCGGATCGACGAATATGGTCAGATGCTTCAGATCGTGCATCCCGATCATGTTGTTGCGGACAGCGCTGAAACTCTGACGCGGCTCTGTGAGCCCGTTTATGCTCTGTCAGAAGGACTGACGCAGCCGAAAGTGAGTAACTTGGTGGCGCAAGCGCAGGAGCGGCTGCCCGAGCTACCCGAATGGATCGAGCCGAGCCAGTTTGACGCCGCGAAATGGCCCGACTGGCGCGATGCGCTGACGCTGGCGCATAAGGGTGAACACCAGGCAGCGCGCGACCGGCTCGCATATGACGAATTGCTGGCAAACAGTCTCGCATTGATGCTCGTACGCGCAGACAATCGCGCGCGCAAAACCCAGCCATTGCTTGGTGACGGATCGCTAAGAGACAAGCTTCAATTGCCATATCAATTGACCGGCGCACAATCGCGATCAGTGTCCGAGATCGAAGGTGATCTTGTGCAGGAAGCCCCTATGCTACGGTTGCTGCAGGGAGATGTCGGCGCGGGCAAAACAGTGGTCGCATTGAAAGCGATGCTGATTGCCAATGAGGCGGGAAAGCAGGCGGCGCTGCTCGCTCCTACCGAAATTCTTGCTCGCCAGCATTTTGAGACATTGCGCACAATGGCAGGGCCGACGGGCGCGGAGGTCGCGCTGCTAACCGGCCGCGACAAGGGCAAGGCAAGAGAAGCCATTTTGATGGGGCTGATGGACGGCAGCATCGATATTGTCGTTGGCACTCACGCAATTTTTCAGGACACGGTCAGCTACAAAGATCTTGCGCTGGTTGTGATCGACGAGCAGCACCGTTTCGGCGTTGCGCAGCGTTTGATGCTGGCAAAAAAGGGTAAGAACACGCCGCACACTCTAGCGATGACTGCGACACCGATCCCGCGCACGCTCACTCTCGCACAATATGGGGAGATGGATGTATCCAGGCTCGATGAGATGCCCCCGGGGCGGCAGCCAATCGACACGCGGGTGATTGCACAGGCGCGGCTGGACGAGATTGCTGACGGTGTCGCGCGTCATATTGCCAGCGGCCAGCAGGCCTATTGGGTCTGCCCCATGGTCCGCGAAAACGAGACTGAGGATATTGCCGCAGCAGAGGCGCGCTATGCCGGTTTGAAAGAACGTTTCGGTGATGACGTGGTGCTGGTTCATGGCCAGCTAAAGCCAGAGCTCAAAGACGCCGCAATGGAACGTTTTGCCAGCGGACAGGCGAAATTGTTGGTTGCGACCACAGTGATTGAAGTTGGCGTCGACGTCCCGGCGGCGACGCTAATGGTGATTGAGCAGGCCGAGCGTTTCGGCCTTGCACAGCTTCACCAATTGCGCGGCAGGGTAGGGCGCGGATCAGAGAAGTCTGTGTGCTTGCTTCTGCGCGGAGACGCGCTTTCCGAAACCGGGCGCGAGCGATTGGCGCTTATGCGCGAAACACAGGATGGCTTCCGTCTCGCCGAAGAAGATTTGCGCCTGCGCGGCGGCGGTGAATTACTCGGAACACGCCAATCTGGTGACACGCCGTTTCGCGTGGCCTCTCTCGATCAAATCACTCAGCTTTTGCCCAAAGCACATGATGATGCGAAACTGCTGATGGATCGTGACGGCGGCTTAACGGGGAAACGCGGCGATGCCGCTCGCATTCTGCTCTATCTTTTTGAGCGTGACTGGGGCGTGCAAATGCTGCGTGGTGGCTAGCCGAGTTCTGCGACAATCGCTTGTGCGGCCATCCATGCATCTTCCCATGTGTAAGCGAAGTTTTCCTCGCCGTCGTAATAGGGGTCCGCAATCGCCGCGCCTTCGCGGCCGGGCACGGCATCGAGCAAAAGTGCAATCTTCGCTGACGAATTCGATGGAGCTGCAGCCCGGATGTTCTTCAGGTTCGAGTGATCCATCGCGAAGATGTGCGTGAAGCGGGTGAAATCCGCCGGTTCCAATTGCCTGCCTTGATAATGTGAAATGTCGATCCCGTGATTGGCCGCTTCGCTTATGCTGCGCGGATCGGGCGGCTGCCCGACATGATAGGCGGCGGTTCCTGCTGAATCGGCTTTGACATCCAATCCGGCTTCATCGGCGGCTTTTCGAAATGCCGCCTCTGCCAGTGGCGAGCGGCAGATATTGCCGAGGCAGACGAACAGTATCGATGGCTTTGTGCTCATTGGCCGGTCTTACTGGACCATACACGCTGCTCGCAATAGGCAGTTCAGACGGGGTGACAAGCTGGCAGCGACGCGGCTAGGACGTCTGTATGGCAAGCGCAGCAATTCCTTCCGATTCTACCACTGAACGCCATCCAGAATGGCAATATCTCGATCTGATGCGCCAGATTTGGGAACAGGGTAGCGAACGCGAGGATCGAACAGGCGTGGGGACGCGTTCGATCTTCGGCGCGATGTTGCGGTTTGATCTGTCTGACGGCCGCATGCCCTTGCTGACGACCAAGCGCGTGTATTGGAAGACCGCAACGCGCGAGATGCTGTGGTTCCTCACCGGCGACACCAATATCCGTGAATTATGCAAGCAGAACGTCCAGATTTGGACCGACTGGCCGCTCGACAGCTATCGGCGTGAGACCGGCGAACAGATTAGCCGGGAGGATTTCTCGGCGCGCATTATCGAGGATGCAGCATTTGCTGAGCGCTGGGGAGAGCTTGGCCCGGTTTACGGCAAGCAATGGGTCGATTGGCCGACGTATCAATACCAGGCTGATGGCAGCTATCGCAAAGGACCAGGTATCAATCAGGTGGCGCAAGTTGTTGCTTCGCTGAAGAATAGCCCGGGCAGCAGGCGGCACATCATCGAGGGATGGAATGTCGCCCAGCTCGACCAGATGGCGCTACCGCCGTGCCACAAGACCTACCAGTTCCACGTCGCGGGTGACCGGCTGAATTGCGCGCTTTATCAGCGCAGCTGCGATGTTGCGTTGGGACTTCCGTTCAACCTGTGGTCAGCGGCTTTGCTGCAACGGATGATAGCTCAGCAGGTTGATCTTGAACCGGGCGAGTTCGTCTGGATGGGCGGCGATACGCATCTTTACCTGAATCACGGCGATTTGGTGCAGGAGCAGCTCTCGCGAGAACCAGGCGGCGCGCCGGCGCTTGAGCTGGCAAGAAAGCCGGTTTCGATCTTCGACTACAGGATCGAGGATTTCGAGGTCCATGGCTACGCACCGCAGAGTGCGCTAAAAGCCCCCATCGCAGTCTAGGCCGCAACGCTTGACCGGATGGCCGGCTTGAAATAATATGTCGCACGATTAAAAGATTGCGTCTCGCATTCTCATCTCTTTTGGGGAGAGCATGATATGGCCGAAGGGCCCAAGGGACCAGCGAAGGGTGGGGGCAATAAGCCTACCCTATCACTGCATGTTCCCGAACCGACATACCGCCCGGGCGATCCGGTTGATTTCGCGCATATCAATGTGCCCGAAGCCGGTGCGCAAGCGCGTCCGGACGAGGCCTGCGAAGCGATTGAAACCAGCGATTTGTGCTACGATCTGATCCGCGTTCTGGGTGATGACAACAAGGCGCATGGCCCGTGGGACCCCAAGCTTGATGCCGATACATTGCGCACAATGCTGCGCCACTTTGCCATGGTACGTGCATTTGACGAGCGCATGTTCCGCGGTCAACGGCAGGGCAAGACCAGCTTCTATATGAAGTGTACGGGCGAGGAAGCGACCTCAATCTCCGCCGCTATGGCCCTTGCGAGCGATGATATGGTGTTTCCCTCCTATCGCCAGCAAGGCGTGCTGATTGCGCGCGGTTACCCGCTGATCGAAATGATCAACCAGATCTATTCGAACAAGGGTGACAAGCTGAAGGGCCGCCAGCTGCCGATCATGTATTCGAGCCGCGAGCACAGTTTCTTCTCGATTTCCGGCAATCTTGCGACGCAAACCCCGCAAGCCGTCGGCTGGGCTATGGCCAGCGCGATCAAGGGCGACAGCCGTATCGCTGCGACCTGGGTCGGCGAGGGTTCTACCGCAGAGGGCGACTTCCACTCCGCTTGCACATTCGCCACGGTCTACAATGCACCCGTCATCCTAAACGTGATCAACAATCAATGGGCGATCTCGAGCTTCAGCGGTTTTGCCGGGGCGGAACGGACCACCTTTGCCGCGCGAGCGCTCGGCTACGGTCTCGCGGGCCTTCGCGTGGACGGCAATGATCCGCTTGCGGTTTACGCGGCCGAAAAATGGGCCGCCGACCGGGCCCGCGCGAATGGCGGTCCGACGTTGATCGAGCATTTCACCTATCGGGCCGAAGGGCACTCAACCTCCGATGATCCCACGGGCTACCGCAGCGCTCAAGAGCGCGAAGAATGGCCGCTCGGCGATCCCGTCATGCGTCTGGTGAAACACCTGACCGAGCTGGGTGAATGGGACGACGAGCGGCAAGAGGCGCTCGACAAAGAATGTATGGAAGAGGTCAAAGCGGTCACCAAAGAGGCCGAGAAGAACGGCATTCTCGGCCACGGTCTGCATCACCCATTCCGAACTATGTTCCAGGACGTTTACGAAGAACTGCCTTGGCATCTCGAGGAGCAAGCTGCCCAAGCCAAGCGCGAGCGCCAGATTAAATGGCCAGGCGAGGAGCCTTGGTCATGAGCACGAAAACGAAAGATAACGCGCCAGCGGAAGTAGGGTCCGAGCGCCGCCTCAATATGATCGAGGCGATCAACGAGGCGCTAGATATCAAAATGTCCGAAGATCCTGATGTGATCATTATGGGCGAGGATGTCGGCTATTTTGGCGGAGTGTTCCGCGCAACCGCAGGTCTGCAGGAAAAACACGGCAAGACGCGCGTGTTCGATACGCCAATTTCCGAATGCGGCATCATTGGCGTGGCAGTGGGGATGGGGGCCTATGGCCTGCGTCCGGTTCCCGAGATCCAGTTCGCCGATTACATCTATCCCGGCCTCGATCAGCTGATTTCGGAAGCGGCACGGCTGCGCTATCGTTCCGCGACCGAATATATCGCGCCGCTAACGGTGCGTTCGCCATTCGGTGGCGGAATTTTTGGCGGCCAAACGCACAGCCAGAGCCCCGAAGCCATCTTTGCCCATGTCGCCGGTTTAAAAACAGTTATCCCGGCAACACCCTATGACGCTAAAGGCCTGCTGATCTCTTGCATCGAGGACAATGATCCGGTGATCTTCTTCGAGCCGAAGCGTATCTACAATGGCCCATTCACCGGCTATTACGACAAGCCTGTCGAGCCGTGGAAGAAACACCGCGATAGCGTGGTGCCTGAGGGACATTACAAGATTCCCCTCGGCAAAGCCCGTGTGGTGACCGAAGGCGATGCGCTGACCATTCTTGCCTACGGTACGATGGTCCATGTCGCCGAAGCCGTTTGCGCTGCGAAAGGTGTGGAGGCCGAGATCCTCGATCTTCGAACGATTGTGCCGCTTGATATTGAAGCGATCGAAGCATCGGTCGAGAAAACCGGCCGCTGCCTGATCGTACACGAAGCCACAAGGACATCGGGTTTTGGCGCGGAGCTATCCGCGCTGGTAACCGAACGTTGTTTCTATCACCTTGAAGCACCGGTCGAGCGGGTGACCGGTTTCGACACACCCTATCCGCACAGCCTTGAGTGGGCCTATTTCCCGGGGCCGGTCCGCATTGGCGAAGCCCTCGACAAGATTTTGGAAGCCTGAGCTATGAGCAAATTCACTTTCAACATGCCCGATATAGGCGAAGGCATCGCCGAGGCGGAAATTGTCGGCTGGCACGTCGGTGTTGGCGATCGGGTCGAGGAAGACCAGGAAATCGTCGACATGATGACCGACAAGGCCACTGTGCCGATGGAAAGTCCGGTGACCGGCACGGTGGTCGAAGTCGCTGGCGAAGAAGGCGATATGGTATCCATCGGCGCGATGCTGGTTGTGATCGAAGTCGAAGGCGAAGTTTCCGATGATGCGGTTGAACAAGTTTCAGAGCAAGCAGCCGTAGCCGCACCAGAAGCTGAGCCGAAACCAGTCGCCGCAAAAGAAGAGAAGAGTTCTGAACCGGTCACGCCAGCGCCAATGCCAGCGCCAGTGCCGGCCCCAGAACCAGCCCCAGAGCCGCCTAAAGCAGCAACCAAGGTTCTGGCGACGCCGGCGGTCCGCAAACGCGCCAAGGATATGGGCATCGATCTCGCTGAGGTGAAACCTGCCGAAGATGGCCGTGTTCGCCACGCCGATCTCGATGCGTTTTTGTCCTACAATGCTGGTGGCGGCTTTGCTCCCGCGGGCGGGAAACGCGCAGACGAACCAATCAAAGTTATCGGTCTGCGCAAGCGTATCGCGCAGAATATGGCTGCGTCGAAGCGCAACATTCCGCATTTCTCCTATGTCGAGGAGGTCGATGTTACCGATCTCGAAACGATGCGCGCGGATCTAAATGCCAATCGCGGCGACAAACCCAAATTGACCATGATGCCGCTGGTAATCACGGCCATTTGCAAGCTGATCCCGCAATTTCCGATGATCAATGCACGTTATGACGACGAGGGCGGCGTTGTAACCCGTTACGGTGCGGTGCATCTGGGGATGGCAACGCAAACCGATGGCGGCCTGATGGTCCCCGTTATCCGCGACGCTCAAGCGAAGAATTTGTGGCAGCTCGCCCGTGATATCGGCCGGCTTGCCGGTGCTGCACGCGATGGCTCAGCCAAATCGGAAGAACTGTCGGGCTCTACACTAACGCTAACATCGCTTGGCCCGCTCGGCGGTGTCGCGACCACGCCGGTGATCAATCGCCCCGAAGTGGCGATAATTGGTCCGAACAGAATTATCGAACGTCCGATGTATGTCAGCGATGGTAATGGCGGCGAGCGGATCGAGAAACGCAAGCTGATGAATATTTCGATCAGCTGCGATCACCGTGTGGTCGATGGCTATGACGCGGCGAGCTTTATCCAGGAATTCAAAAAGCTGGTTGAGACGCCGGTATTGCTGCTGACGGATTGACCGTCAGCGCACGATTGCGCTGTAGGTGATTTGCCCGCGGCCATAGGCTGCGTTGCGCGAGGAAACTTGCCAACGAAGATGTGTCACGTCCTCAACCGTGGCGAAACGTTGGCCATATGCGTCGCTAATGCGCAGAGTTCCAATTCTGCCCCAGCTTCTTCCGCCATCGATCGACACGATTTGGCTGTCATCGCTGCTGCCGCGATATTGTAGCTCTGCAGGGATCTGGCTGGAGACTTCAAACGAACCGCCAGTGGGCGGGTTTTGCCATTCGACAACCAAAAGCACGGTTTCACCCCGTTGCAGCTGGTTGGCAGGCTCGACCACTTTGGACAGATTGTCGTCTGATAGCCTCTCAACGAAAACCGCGCGTGACAGCTTTAGCGAATTTTGCGCCGATAGCGGGGTGCTAGCCAGACCCAAAAGAAAGCCGATCAGTATAGTCGTTCGCATTGCTCTGGCTCCGTCAGCCCAAATTTACCTTCTTGATGCGTGGCAGACGGACCCAAAAATATGGTTAACGCGGTGCAATTCAGGGGGTTTTGTCGCGTGCGGATGGAGCAAGCGAAATTGCGGTCGATTTTGCCGCTTTTGTGCGTTGACAGCACCGGGAAGCTGCACTAGTTGCGCCTCTCCCAAGCGGTGCTTGCCCAAATATGCGGGTGTAGCTCAGTTGGTTAGAGCGCCGGCCTGTCACGCCGGAGGTCGCGAGTTCAAGTCTCGTCACTCGCGCCACTTGGGTCTTATCTAAATCACACGAACATCGGTCGGAGCGGAACGCTCTTCACGGCGTTGTTACGCAATGTGCGCGCCTCGGTTTTGCTCCGCGGCGGTAAAATCAGACCAATTGTGAATCTTGAACCGATCGAAATGTTCTAAGTTGCATCGTCTTTGTCGGCGCTCCATTTTCCCATTTCCATCCACGTCAGGAAACGGCGTAGCGGAAGCAGCCAGGCGAGACCAAAGAAGAGATAGACCAAGGTCTGCGCCAGCGTCGGCCAATCGCCTATCAGATC
>Ga0316202_10003233_pt1 | contig 9992 bp, 8 predicted proteins | sample 3monrhotite_MG_FD_204934 | JGI IMG/M metagenome (GOLD analysis project Ga0316202, IMG submission 204934) | Microbial mat bacterial communities from mineral coupon in-situ incubated in ocean water Damariscotta River, Maine, United States -... | ecosystem: Environmental > Aquatic > Marine > Coastal...
TGGCGCCGTTGCCGCCGAGGACCTCGATGCCGAGGTTGACCGCCTCGTGAGCGAGCTGGGCAGTCCACATCTTGTTGAGGTTGACGGCGACGCGCAGGAAGGCTTCCTCCTCGCGCGAGAGGTCACTGCGGTCCTGGCGCTCCATCATGCCGGCGAGCCAGAGGCTGCTGGCGAGCGAGCCCGCCGCGTCGGCCCGCATCCAGGCGAGGGTCTCAGCGACCTCGGGGAAGCGGCCGATGGGCTGCCCGAAGGCCGCGCGGTGCTGGGCGTAGGTGCTGGCGACCACCCAGGCCCGCCGCGCGTGAGCCGCGCAGCCGAAGGCGTTGTAGAGCCGGCTGGTGGTGATGACCAGCCGGATGACGTTGCGAAACCCCTGCGCCGGCGCGCCGAGCGGCTCGGCGACCGCGCCCTCGAAGTCAATTTCACCGGAGGCCATCGAGCGGGTGCCGAGCTTGTCCTTGAGGCGCCGGATGCGAAACCGGTTGAGCGAGCCGTCTTCAAGGGTCCGCCCGACCACAAACAGGCCCAGCCCGCGCGTGCCGTCGCCCTGGTCGGCCACGCGGGCGGTCATGAGGAACACGTCGGCGTCGGCGTTGGAGCAGAACCACTTCTCGCCGCGGATGCGCCAGGCCCCGTCCTCGGTCTGCTCGGCGGTGACGGCGTTCGCGCCCACGTCCGAGCCGCCCTGGACCTCGGTGAGGAACTGGGAGGCGGTGAAGTTGGTGTCGAAGTCGGGGTCGAGGAGCCGGTCAAGGAAGCGGGCCTTCTGCGCGGGGGTGCCGAGCGCCTGGAGAGAGCGGATGGCGCCGGCGGCGCAGGCGAGCGGGCAGTTGTGTCCGGCCTCTCCGGCCTGGGCGGTGAGGTAAAACAGCCCGAGGATGTACCGGTGGGGGACGGTGGCCTCGCCGTAGGCGGCCATGACGCCAGTGCCGTAGATGATGCGGCCAGCGTCCTGCCAGGTCGGGTGGTGGTCGACCGCCGCGGTGTGGCGGCCGATGCTGTCCCACCCGGCGTAGCGGGGGAGGTTGTGGTGGAGGTTGTTGGTGCGCACGGCTGCGTCGAGGGGTCCCGCGACGGCGCGTCCGGTCTGGGTGAAGGCCCCGGCGCGGTCGTGGAGGCTGTGGTGCGCGACGAGCGCGCAGAACTCGGCGTCGTCGGTGTAGAGGTTGTCGGGCTGCGCGGCGACCCAGGCGGCGAGGTCGGCGCGGCCCTTTCTGGTGGCGCTCATGGTCAGCTCCGGTGTCGGATTCTACTGGAAGATAGCGTACTGGAGGCGTACGGTTGGGGCCAGGAGCGGAGAAACGGGCTATTTGATAGCCGTTCTCAAAAAGGAGCACGGATGCCCAGGCCCCTCGCAGAGCTGCCCCTCAACACTCCGGCCACAATCGTCGCAGTCGGCGGCGACCGGGCCTTCCGACGGCGCCTGCTCGAGATGGGGCTCCTCCCCGGGACCACCGTCTCCATCACCAACGTCGCCCCCCTCGGCGACCCCCTGGAGCTGACCGTCCGACACAGCCGGCTCTCCATCCGCCGGAGCGATGCCCGTGCCGTCACCGTCCAGTGAGCCCGCCGCCGCGGCACCCCTCGTCGCGCTGCTCGGCAACCCCAACACCGGCAAGACCACCCTCTTCAACCGCCTCACTGGACAGCAGGCCCGCGTCGGCAATTACCCCGGCGTCACCGTCGAGCGCACCACCGGGCGCCTCGCCCTCTCGGACACACTGACCGCTGAGCTGCTCGACGTTCCCGGCGCGTACTCCCTCGCCGCGCGCTCCCCCGAGGAGCAGATCACCCTCCGCACCCTCCTCGGCTGGGACTCACCGGCGCCCGACCTCGTCGTCGTGGTCGCCAACGCAACCCAGCTCTCGCGGAGCCTGTACCTCGCCGTGCAGCTCCTGGAGCTGCGCTTCCGCTGCATCGTCGCCCTCAACATGATCGACGAGCTGGCCGAGCCGCCCAACACCGACGCGCTCTCGGCGTGGCTCGGGGCGCCGGTCATCCCCATCTCTGCGCAGCAGAAGACCAACCTCGACGGCCTCACGCAGGTCATCCGCTTCGCCCTCCAGGGACCGCCGCCGCCAGCGCCCGAGGTCCCCTACCCTGTAGCGCTCTCCGAGGACGTCGACGCCGTCGTGGCAGCGATGCCCCCCGCGTGGGCCGAGGTGCCGCTGCGCAGCCGCGCCCTCGCCCTGTGGGCGCTGTCGAGCATCGGCGAGGAAGATGAGCTCGCAGACATTCCCCCGCCCCTGCGCGCCGCGGTCCTCGCCGCCCACGCCCGCGGCCGGGACATCGACCTGGAGATCATCAGCGCCCGCTACACCTTCATCGACGACCACCTCCCCACCCAGGATGCCGCCGCAGACCGGCCGCTGGCGGATCGGATCGACCGCGTGCTGCTGCACCCGGTGTGGGGGTTTGGCGTCTTCGTCGCCATCATGCTCGTGATGTTCCAGTCGCTGTTCGCCTGGGCCGACCCGTTCATCGGGCTCATCGAGTCTCTGGTCGGGCTCACCGGGGAGCTGGCCGCTGGCGTGCTGCCACCCGGAATCCTCGCCGACCTGATCACCGAGGGCATCATCGGCGGGGTCGGCAATGTCATCGTGTTCCTCCCGCAGATCCTGCTGCTGTTCTTGTTCATCGGGCTGATGGAGGACGCCGGCTACATGGCGCGGGTCGCCTACCTCATGGACCGGATCATGCGCGCGCTCGGGCTCCAGGGGCAGGCGTTCGTGCCCATGCTCTCAGGCTTCGCGTGCGCGGTGCCCGCTGTGATGGCGACCCGGACCATGCCCAGCCGCCGGGACCGGCTGCTGACGATGATGGTCGTCCCGCTGATGACCTGCTCGGCGCGGCTTCCGGTCTACACGCTGCTCATCGCGGCGCTGTACCCTCCGAGCGAAGCCTGGGGCAACGTGCCGGTCCAGGGGCTCATGATGATCGGGCTGTACCTCTTCAGCATCGGCGTCAGCCTGTTCGCGGCCTGGGCGATGAGCAAGACGGTCCTCCGCGGCCCCGCGGTGCCCTTCCTGATGGAGCTTCCGCCGTTCCGCGTGCCGCTTCCCGGCAACGTCGCGCGCATGATGTGGCAGCGGGCGCGGCTGTTTCTCTCGGAGGCCGGCGGTGTCATCCTGGTGTGCACGGTCCTGCTGTGGGGGCTGCTCTCTTTCCCCCAGCAGACGCCGCTGCCCGACGATGCACCGCCCGCGGCGGTCTCGGCCTGGGAGGCCGAGCAGCTCTCGTCGTCGTACGCCGGACAGTTCGGCCACGCCATCGAGCCGGTCATCGCGCCGCTCGGCTTCGACTGGAAGATCGGGGTCGGCCTCGTCGGCTCGTTCGCCGCCCGAGAGGTCTTCGTCTCGACGATGGGCCTCGTCTACGGCATCGGCGGAGAGGTCGACGAGGAGAGCCCCTCGCTGCGCGACGCGATGCGCGCCGAGACCCGCTCCGACGGCAAGCCGGTCTACACGCCGCTCGTCGGCATGTCGCTGATGATCTTCTTCGCGCTGGCCTGCCAGTGCATGTCGACGCTCGCCGTCGTCAAGCGAGAGACCGGCGGCTACGCCTGGCCGGCCTTCCTGTTCGTCTACATGACCGCCCTCGCGTGGCTGTGCAGCTTCGTCGTGTACCAGGGCGGGCGCCTGCTCGGGCTCGGATAGCTGGCGCTGCGGTGCGGGGGTGTGCAACCCTTCGGTATCCCCTGACGGTGAGGCTCCTTGATGAACGTTCGCGCGCTGCTGCTGACCGCAGCCTTCTCGCTTGGCCTCGGGACCGCCGCGGCCCAGGACACCCCCGAGGCCGAGGCCCCGCCCGCGGTCGGCCCGACGACCTACCAGCTCGGCAAGGGCACCCTCATCGTCGTGGTCCGAAAGGACGAGAGCACCCTCGCGGCGGGCATCTCGCACAACCACGCCGTCCAGGCGCGCGGCTGGTCCGGCAGCTTCACCTACGACCCCAGCGCCCCGTCGACCTGCAGCGTCGACGTCACGGTTCCCGTCCAGCAGCTCACGCCGGACGAGCCGCTGGCCCGGAGCATCGCGGGCCTGGAGGGAGAGGTCGACGAGGGCCAGCGCGAGGACATCAAGAAGAACATCCTCTCCAGCTACCAGCTCGACGCCGCCAGCCACCCGACGATGACGTTCAAGTCGACGGGCTGCGTGCTGGAGAACAGCACCCTCAAGCTGAGCGGAAGCCTCACCATCAAGGGCACCACCCGCCCGGTGACCATCCCACTGCGCAACTTCAGCGCCGACGGCAGCGCGCTCCGCGGCAGCGGCACCCTGGTCATCAGTGGCTCCAGCTTCGGCGTCGAGCCCTACTCTGCGATGTTCGGCCAGCTCAAGAACCAGGACCGGTGGACCTTCATCTTCAAGCTCAAGGGCCAGAGCTGAGGCGCTCCCAGGCGTCCACCACAACCACCCGCCAGCAGCGCGCCGCGACCTCGCGCCGTGCTGCGGCGGACAGCATCCCGCAGCCAGGCACGCCGGGCGCGTCTCCGCGCACAACGGGCTGCGCAGCCGCGAACGCCGCGTCTGCGACACCGACCAGTGACGGGTGCTGCTGGAGCATCCAGCGCAGCGTCCTCCAGGCCAGCGCGGCGTGCGCGGCCTCGTCCGCCGCGATCTCCCGCAGCACCGCAGCCACCGCAGGGTCTTCGGCGTGCGCGGCGGCCTCTCGGGCCTCGGCGGCGGCCAGGGTCTCGTTGACGCAGCCCTCTTCGATGAGGGCCACGAGCACCGCGGCGGGCGCGACACTGAGCGAGAAGCCACCCATCGGCAGCGGCCCCGGCCCCACCGCCGTCCCCACGTACGCAGCGGCGAGGCCATAGCAGAGCTGCGCGTGCCGCACCTCGTCGCGGGCGGCCTGCTGGGCCGCGTCGAGCAGCGCGGGCGGAGCCCCCAGCGCCATGAGCTGGAGCGCAAACCGCGAGAAGCTGGCCACGCTGGCGTGCTCCAGCGCGGCCACCGCCGACCAGTGCGCCGCGAGCACCGCCGCGGTAGCCGGCGGGACCGGACGGACGACCACTGCGGTGCCCCAGTCTCCGCGAGCGGCCGCGTCAGCGGTGCGGCTGTGTCCGTCGATGCGCAGCGGGCGGCCCGGCACACAACCGGGCGCGTTGCACTGCCAGCCCTCCTGGTCGTAGTCCACGCTGCAGGTGTGCGGCCCGTACCCGGTGTCCCCGTCGCAGTCATCGTCGACGCGGCAGTCATCCTCATCTGCGCGGCAGGCCGTGCGCAGCCCGTAGCCGCAGCCGTCAAAGAAGGACGAGAACCCACACTCACAGGACGTCGAGTCCGTGCACCGCGCCTCGATGCAGGTCGCGCGCTCCAGGCCCGTCTCGCCCACCGCGGCGGCCGCGCAGATACGCCCGTCCGTGCAGTCGTCGTCCGTCGCGCAGCTGTAGACACAGCCACACAGCGAGGCCCCGTCCGGCTCGCTGCTCCCGGTGACACAGCGTCCGTGGCTGCCCTCTGAGCAGTCCGCGTCCGTCTCGCAGCTCCGGCTCTCCTCGGTGTTCTCGCAGCTCTGGTGGTCCCAGTTGGGGTCCGCAGAGCCGGGCTCGACGCGGTGCGCCGTCCCGTCGGGGCAGCGGTAGAAGCCGGTGTAGAGGTCGCTGCGCCCGTAGATGGGCTCTGCCCCCGCGCAGACCTTCGAGCCGCTCGGCGCGACGGCTTCGGGCACGGCGAAGGGCACAGACGTCCAGGGCTCGACCTGGGTGTCGTCTTTGCCCCCGGTGCAGCCGAGCCCCAATGAGAGGAGGATCGATGTGCGGAGCAGAGAGAGGTGTGAGGGCATGCCCCCGAGTGTAGCCCCGGCTCAGGACTCGCCGGACAGCGAGGCGCTCTCCAGGGCGCTGGCCTCGACGATGGCAGCGACGTTCGACTCCGAGGCGTCGCCGTCGGTGTCGATCTCGGCGTCGCCCATGGCGTGCACCGTAAATTCGTAGGTGTTGACCGAATTCGGCGAGCAGGGTCCAAAGTAGCCGTAGTAGCCGCTGCCCTGGATCTCGGCCTGGAGGGCTCCAGAGACCGCCGCCACGTCCGCGCCGTCCGCGACCCCTTCGGGGAGCGCGAGGGCGTCTGCGGGGATGTTGTAGACCACCCAGTGGATGATCCCCTCGGGGAACTGGGCGATCTTGGCGTCACGGTCGCGGACCACGACGGCGTACGACGCGGTGCCTTCAGGACCGGCGGTCCAGGTGAGTGACGGCGAGACGTTGTCGCCGGGGCCGGTCGCCGACAGCGGCGGCCCGCACTCGTGGACGGTCGGGATGGTCTCGCCTTCGGCGAAGGCGTCGCTGGTCAGCTCGAAGGGAACGTCGACCACCGTGTCTGCGGAGGTGTCGGTCGTCTTCGAGTCGCCGTCGCAGGCAACGAGCAGGACAGGGATGATCCACTTCATGCCCGGAGGGTAGCGCCGATCAGCCACGCCCGCTGCGGGGTTAAGGTGGGGTGTGCCTGCTCCCACCCCGCGGCTTCCCTGGCTGCTTGCTGCTGTCATCGTAGCCGTCGGCCTGGCTGGCTGGCAGAGCGGGCTGACGACAGCGCAGGCAGAGCAGTGGCTCCGCAGCCCGCTGGGCGTGGTGCTGTCCCTGGCGCTGATGGCGCTGTCAGCGCTGAGTGCGTTCCCTGCCGAGGCGGTCGCGCTCGCCAACGGCGCGGTCTACGGCCCGGTGCTGGGCAGCGTGCTGACCTGGGCCGGCGCGATGCTCGGAGCCGGTGTGGCGTACGCCCTGGCGAAGCGGTGGGCGCCGCCGCAGGGGCCGATGCTCGCGCGCGTGCAGGATGCGGCGGCGGATCCGTTCGCTCTGCTGACGCTCCGGCTGATCCCGCTGTTTCCGTTCTTCCTGGTCAACTATGGCTGCGGTCTGGCCGAGGTGCCGCGCTGGCGGTTTCTCTGGACGACGGCGGTGGGCATCCTGCCGCTGACCATCATCTTGTCGGGGCTCGGAGAGCAGGTCCGGCAGGAGCCGCGGCTGCTGGGTATGCTGGCGGTGCTCGCGGGGGTCTCGGGGACGGTGGCGGCAATTCGCGCCCGGCGCTGATACGGAGTCACGATGGTGATGCCGCATTTTACCCACTTCTCCTTCACCGACGCCCGCTTCGACGGCGCCACCGCGCTGCTGGGGTACCGGCTGTGGTCGCCAGGCGGGCCGTCGGTCGATTTTACCGAGCGCTTCACGCTGCCCCAGGCGCCGGAGGACCCCAGCCACCCGGCGCTCCAGCTCGCGCTCCGGGACCTGCACATCGTGGCGGGGACGTCGTACTGGAAGGCGGCCTGCCCGCCGACCATCACCTTCGAGGGCGTGCCCACGCCGGACCCCGAGGCCGCGGCGTTCTGGAAAGAGGTGTACACCTTCGGGCTCGGCGAGTTCTTCTACGAGAATGACCTCCCGCCCGAGGTCCACTTCCCTTCCGACCCCGACGCCGTGGTCGCGCGGCCGGAGGCACCGGTCGCGGTCGACCCGGACCGCCTGCTGCTGCTGGTCGGCGGCGGCAAGGACTCGGCGGTGGCCCGCGAGGTGCTCCGGCACGCGGGCGCAGACGTGACGCTCCTGTCCGTCGGCGCGCCCCGGTGGATCCGCGAGAGCGTCACCGCGATGGGTGACCCGCACCTGGTCATCGGCCGGAAGCTCGACCGGGCGCTGTTCGCCCTCAATGACCAGGGCGCCCACAACGGCCACGTCCCGATCTCGGCGATCATCGCGGCGGTGACCCGCCTCGTGGCCCTCATCGGGGGGTTCGCGGCGGTGGTCAGCGCCAACGAGCGCAGCGCGTCGTACGGCAACGTCCAGTGGCGGGGGATGGAGGTCAACCATCAGTGGAGCAAGGGCCTGCGCTTCGAGCAGCGCTGGCAGGCTCACGCCGGCCGGGTCACCAACGGGCCGGGCTACTTCAGCGTGCTCCGGCCGCTCACCGAGCTGCGCATCGGCGCCGGGTTTGCCCGGCACGAGCGCTACTTTGACCACGTCACGTCCTGCAACGCCAACTTCCGCATCCGCCCCCAGGATCCGCCGGCCCGCTGGTGCGGTCGGTGCCCCAAGTGCCTCTTTGTCGGCCTGATTCTGGTGCCCCACCTCTCCGACGCCCAGGCCGGGCGCATCTTCGGGGACAACTTCCTGGCGCGAGAGGACAACCGGCCGCTGCTCGCGGAGCTGATGGGCCTGGCGTCCCACAAGCCCTTCGAGTGTGTCGGAACGCCCGAGGAGGTCGCCGCGGCGCTGTGGATGCTGCGGGAGCAGGGCCGGATGGCCGGCACCCCCGCGATGGACCTGTTCACCACCCGCGTCCTGCCGGGCCTGTCGGACCCAGAGGGGCTGCTCGCGGCCGAGCTGGCCGCGGCCGACGAAGACGCCATGCCACCGCGGTGGCGAGGAGCACTCGATGCGTATCTCCGCGCTGGTTGATCGGCGGGTCGGGATCCTGGGCATGGGCGCCGAGGGGCGCTCGGTGCTCGCTGCGCTGCGGCGAGCGGGCCACACCGGGCCGGTCTACGCCTTCGCGGACGCGCGCGGCGACCTCGCGCCAGGGCTGGTGTGGCGACACGGCGCCCACCACCGCCAGGGCCTCGACGAGGTAGACATCGTCGTCCGCTCGCCGGGCTTCCCGTTGCACCACCCGATCCTCCGGGCCATCGTCGCCCGCGGACTGCCGGTGACCACCGCCACCAACCTGTTCCTCGCCGAGGCCCGCGCCGCTGGCATCGCGGTGGTCGGGATAACCGGCAGCAAGGGCAAGTCGACCACCGCCACCCTCACCCACCGGGCGCTGCTCGCCGCCGGAAAGCCCGCTGCCCTGGTCGGCAACATCGGCCGCCCGGCCCTCGACCAGCTCGACGACATCCTCGCGTCCGGCGGCCCGGTCGTCTTTGAGCTGTCGAGCTACCAGTGCCACGACCTGACCGCCAGCCCCGATGTGGCGGTGCTGCTCGACCTGTTCCCCGAGCACATGGACTGGCACGGGAGCACCGCGGACTACTACGACGCCAAGCTGAACGTTGCCCGCCACCAGCGCCCCGGCGACCGCCTGTTCTACAACCACAGCAGCCGCATCTGGGACCAGCCGCTGGGCGCCGGCACCGCCACCGCGGTCAACCACCCCGGCGGGCTGCACTTCGCCGACGGCTGGTTCTGCCGCGGTGCGGAGCGGCTGTTCTCGGACGCGGGCATGCTGCTGCGCGGCCTCCACCAGCGGCGAAACGCCATCTCAGCGCTCTCGGCGGTCGAGGCCCTCGGCGGCGCGCCCGCCCACCTCCAGCAAGCGATACAGGGCTTCGGCGGCCTGCCGCACCGAAACCAGCTCGTCAGCGAGGTCGCCGGCATCCGCTGGTACGACGACGCCATCTCGACCGCCCCGGAGGCCGCCGCCGCCGCGGTCGCCGCGCTGGGCACAGAGCTCCACACGCTGATCGTCGGCGGCATGGACCGAGGCTACGACTTCCAGCCGCTGGCCGAGGCGCTCCGCGGCAGCCCCGCAGCACAGGTGCTCCTCATCCCCAACAGCGCCGCACCGCTGGCAGCCATGCTCGACGGCAGCAGCGTGCGTGTCATCGACGCGGGCAGCCTGGAGGCCGCCGTGGCCCACGCCGCCGCGCACGTGCCAGCGGGCCGGGCGTGTCTGTTCTCGCCCGGCTCGCCCAGCTACAACCGCTTCCGGAATTTCCGCCACCGCGGAGAGACCTTCCAGTCGCTGGTCGCCGCGCTAGACGAGCCGGCTACTTGAGCAGGGCGCGGGTCTTCTCGTTGGGGAGGACCACGCTGACCCAGTCGTTGTGCCAGACATCCATGAAGGAGGCGAAGCTGCTCTTGTCGTAGGGGCCGGCGTACCAGCCCTCCATGGCAAAGTCTCCGTCGGTGTCGATGACGAAGCGCGAGAGCATGGCCCGCTGGTTGAGCTCGTTGGTGTAGGAGACAAGGTCTGCGTGGTCACCCTCGGCGCCAAACCAGCCCGTCACCAGCACCCCCTGGGCCTTGTCCGCCAGGCGAATGTTCGGGT
>Ga0316202_10003234_pt1 | contig 9992 bp, 11 predicted proteins | sample 3monrhotite_MG_FD_204934 | JGI IMG/M metagenome (GOLD analysis project Ga0316202, IMG submission 204934) | Microbial mat bacterial communities from mineral coupon in-situ incubated in ocean water Damariscotta River, Maine, United States -... | ecosystem: Environmental > Aquatic > Marine >...
CGATTGAGGTCCATCAATGCGTTTTCATACCCTGCTTTTGCTTTCCGGTATTTCCTTGTCAGCCCTTTTGGCCCTGCCCACACTGACCCAGGCTCAGGAAGCAGACATGCCTTGCCGCGCGACGGAAACCGGTCGTGCGCTGGATTTCTGGATGGGATCCTGGGAGGTCGGCGATGGGGGCGCTGTCAACTATGGCAGTAATTCAATTGAATGGGACGCAGGCGGTTGCGCCATTCACGAGTTTTGGGAAAATACCGAAGGCTCTCGAGGCACCTCGCTTTTCTATTTCGATATCAATGCAGATACCTGGCATCAGGTCTGGGTCAGCTCGGACACTTCGAAGCCGTGGGGGTTGAAGCTCAAAGAGCTGATCGAGGTTCTCGACAATGGCGCCGTGCGATTCCAAGGGGAGTTAGTCTCAAGGGATGGTGAGGCCTATCTTGATCGAACCACGCTAACACCCAATGATGACGGCACCGTGCGGCAATTGATTGAGGTATCCAATGATGACGGGGAGACCTGGCGCACTGCATTTCAGGCGGTCTATTCGCCCGCGGGGGAATGATCAACGCCGCGCAAGCTCCACCAAGTTGGCTTTGTGCGTTGCCTTAGGATCATCGGCAATGTCGCTGCGCATCACCACTTGCCAATCGGCTTCATCAAAATCTGATAGCACTGTGTCGCCCGTTACCTCCCCCAATACTTCTGTGAGGTAGATGACATCGGTTTGGGCCAATGCCTGTTTGTAGATTTCAGCCCCTCCGATAATGCAAACCTCCTTCACGCCATCGCGTTTCGCAATGTCGCGGCCTCGGGTAATCGCCGCATCCAGTGTGTTGAAGGTCTCCACTCCTTCGGCCAACCAGTTTGCATCTCGCGTAACCACAATGTTGGTGCGCCCCGGCAATGGCCTGCCAATACTCTCATAGGTCTTGCGCCCCATGATGATGGGTTTGCCCATGGTGGTGGCTTTGAAAAACTTCATGTCGCCGGGAATGCGCCAGGGCAACCCATTGCTCCGCCCGATGATGCGGCTTTCCTTGCCCATGGCAACGATAATGGCAAGCTTTGTCACTCGCCCCGCTCCCCGGCCAGTTTCTTCATGGCATCTTCGCCAAACTTGAAATAGACGGTGCCCTCGGACTGCACAGCGCCCAATCCTTCGTAAATGGCGATGGCATTTTCATTCCAATCCAAGGCGGACCACTGCATGCGAAGACACCCGGCGGCAACTGCACGTGTGGATAACTCTGCCATGAGTTTTTTGCCAACGCCGTGACCCCGGCATTCTTCGTTCACGAAAATATCTTCAAGGCACAGAATAGGTCGCGCCGTGTAACTGGAAAATGCAAAGTAATAAAGCGCGGAGCCAACGGGCTTTCCATCCAGTTCCGCAATCACCCCGGTCGCAATGGCCGTGGGCCCGAAAAACCGCGCATGCATGTCGTCTGCGATTGCCGTCATGGTGCCGCTTTCAAATTCTGCAAGCTGCGCCGTGAAGGCCAGGATCAAGGGCACATCTTCCGGCGTTGCATCTCGAAGACGGACTTCAGCCATTAGACGGCCACCGGTGCCTTGATATGGGGCAGCGCCTCATAACCGGTCAATTCGAAATCATTGTGCGTGAAACCAAAGATATCTTTTACATTCGGGTTTAGATTCATGGTCGGCAGGGCTAGCGGCGTCCGAGACAACTGCTCCCGCGCTTGATCCAGATGATTGTGATAAAGATGCGCATCGCCAAAGGAATGCACAAATTCCCCCGGTTCCAGATCGCAAGCCTGCGCCATCATCAGAGTCAGCAAAGCGTAAGATGCAATATTGAACGGCACGCCCAGGAACGTGTCCGCCGAACGTTGATACATCTGGCAGCTAAGTTTTCCATCCGCCACATAAAACTGGAACATCAAGTGACACGGAGGCAGCGCCATGTTGGGCACATCTGCCGGGTTCCAGGCCGACACCACCAAACGCCGTGAATAGGGATTTGTACGGATTTCATTTTGCACCCATTCGATCTGGTCAATCTTGCGCCCCGTGCCATTGGGCCAACTGCGCCATTGGTGCCCATAGACCGGGCCCAGATCCCCGTTCTCATCTGCCCATTCATCCCAAATGGAAACACCATGTTCTTTCAGATAATGCGTATTGGTATCCCCCGCCACAAACCACAAAAGCTCATGAATGATGGATTTCAGATGACATTTCTTGGTGGTGATAAGAGGAAATCCGTCCGCCAAATCAAACCGCATCTGATGGCCAAAGACCGAACGAATGCCTGTGCCCGTGCGATCCGGCTTATCGACGCCCTTATCGAGGATATGTTGCAGCAAGTCTAGATATTGGCGCATGGGGCTAGTCCAAATCCCCATCGATTACATATTCAAGGATACGCACGACCTGTTCCACCGTCTCGCATGTGGCAAAAGCAGCGGCGTCGATTTCCTTGAGCGCGTGATTGTGCTCGGGGGCGTGCAATGTGATCAGGGGTTTTTCATTGGCAACGGCAAAGCCCGCATCAAAGGCGGCGTTCCATTGTCTGTATTTGTCGCCGAAGCGCACGATGACGATGTCGGCGGTCTCAATATAATTGCGATTGCGGATCGCATTTAGCTTGGCACCCTTTTGGTCGCCCCAGAACGCGTTTTCTTCGGGCCCCAGGATCTCCGTACCGCACCGGTCGCTATCGGCGTGGTCTAGGACAGCGGAGGTGATATCCACTGTCAGATCAGCTTTCTTGATGCCTTTTGCGAGCTCTTTTCGCCAATCGGTGTGAATTTCGCCAGACAGATAAATCGTCCAGACGCGGTCATCGGTATAGGTCATGGCTCAAAGCTCCCTCAAAAATTCCCACCACTTGAGAATCGCTGGCATTTTAACCTTTTGCGAACCATACGCCTATCCCTCCGATTTCGTTATTCACACCTTTTGTTATGACCTCAAAGCGCCTATATATGAGCTGTCGGCTTCGGTCGACTACGGCAATAAACGGACACGTAATGAAGCGGATCGGACCCGGGGGCGGTACCCGGCGCCTCCACCACAAGGCCAGCAGCCAGGCTCGCTGGCTTTTTGTGGGGGCGAAATAGGATCGACGGACGTGTAAAGGTGATCTTTTTGCTCGGCGCGATACCACCGTTATCGGGATCAAAACGCTAGTTGCAAATGACAACGAAGCACCGGTCGCATTGGCTGCGTAACGCAGTTAATAAGACCAAAACTTTAAGCCCTAGCCTTTTGCAAGGTTAGGCGGGGTTCGGAGGCACCTGGCAACAGAAGCCTCCACTTTATTTCCCCATCTTTAGAACGAGATTTACGTTTCCTTACCCAAGGTATGGGATGCTGTGCCCCTGTTCATTGAATTACTGAGTAAGGGCGTATCCCATGTTTTCACCTGTCTCTGTTGTATCCTTGGGTTTTGCCATGGTGGCCATTTTCGGCGTTGCCATCGTTGATCAGCCTCTACCTTTCGTTCCCGTCATGCCAATCGTTGCCGATTCTCCAGCCATTACGGCCGAGTTGGAACCCTGGCTGGACCAGGTTGAGACCATGCGTATTCAAGCCGTAGACCTTGCCCATCAATGGGAGCAAACGACGCCGGAAGCCGAAACCGATGTCTTTGCAGAACATGTCGCGGGTTTTGTCACCTTGACCGAAAACACATCCTCAAACATTCGTGCTCTGGAAAGCGGCAATGATGCAGCCTGCATTCTTCACGGCATGGCGCTGGATATTGATCACCGTCTGGAAGCCCTCGGCGAAGCAGTCGACGGGGCAGCGAAATCCGAAGTGCTGAACGGCATCAATCGATTGTTGTTTGAAGGGCTTTTGATTTTTGGGCGAGAGCAGGAAGCCAATGCCGCACCCTCGAATGTGATTCGTGTTTCAACGGCCCCTTCGGAGGCCAATCCAAACCCGCATCCTTATGTGGAAGTCGATTGTGATGGAAATCCCTTCGAGCAAGAATAGCGGCAATCAAGGGGTTTTTGCCCCTCAGGCCTTGCAGACGTTAATCACCGCATTGACAGGCCCGCCGCCAAAAGTAGTTTAGGGTATGACAGCGCCGGGGTAGAACGCGCTGACGGGAAATATCGATTTTAGACCAAGCTGAAGATGAAGAAGGGTGCCCATGTCCGAGGACTTGATGCGTTACGATATGATGGCTCAGGAAGCTTTGCGCGGTGTTGTACGCAGCGCTCTGGAAGTGGTTGTCGCCGAAGGCCTGCCCGGGGAACATCATTTCTTTATCGCCTTTGATACAAACCATCCGGGCGTGGAAATCTCTGACGAGCTCCACGAGCGCTATCCCGAAGACATGACCATCGTGGTCCAACATCAATATTGGGACCTGGAAGTTCATGAAGAGCACTTCCAGATCAGCCTGACCTTCTCAAAAGTTCTGGAGCGTCTGGTCATTCCTTACGTGGCCGTCAAAGGCTTTTTTGATCCGTCCGTACAATTTGGCCTGCAATTCCAGTCCCCGGATTCAGATACTGGTGCCCTGCCAGCACCGGAAGAACGCAAACAGCTTCCCGGCCAAGCCGGAGCCGATGGCGGAAACGACGCAACTCCTGAAGGCGATGCCGACAAGGACGCCAGCGAAGTCGTCAGCCTGGACGCCTTCCGCAAGAAATAAGGCTGGACGCACTTTTTCGACCGAACACATTGACCCGATTAGGCTGAATCATCCCTTTTCCGGAAATTTCTGGCCTTGGTTGCAGTTATCCGCTATCACCGGGCCCGAATTTGGAAATGGCCGCTGACACCTTGAAACTGCGGCCTAGAACGAAAGTAAGAACATGTCTCAAGTTTCCGTAATCCCTACGCCGCTCGATGGTTACAGCGTCTTGTCCAATGACAAAGACTCCTCATTGAAGGCCGTTGCCTTCAAATCCGGCGAAATCGAGTTCGCGTTTCCGGTCAATAAGGAAATCGCGACGGATCTGGCCAAGATGTTTGCCCAATTGGCTGAAGAGCTGCCAGACGGCCCACAAGCCAACTAATTTTTGCCTTCTGATTCAGAAGCCCTTGTCTCAATCCCCCTTTGCGGGGAGACATGGCGCGTGGTATGCCCGGCCATGACCACCAGTTCCATTCGTTGAGAGGCCCTGCCCCCATGTCCAAGACCCGCACCGAAACCGACAGCTTTGGCCCCTTAGAAGTTCCTAGCGACCGATATTGGGGCGCACAGACCCAGCGGTCGCTCCAGAATTTTGAGATCGGGACCGAGACCATGCCCGTGCCTTTGGTGCGTGCCCTTGGCGTGGTGAAATATTCGGCGGCACAGGCAAACATGAAACTGGACAATCTGGACGCCAAAGAAGGCGATGCCATCTCCGCTGCTGCTTTGGAAGTTTGCGAAGGCAAACTGAACGATCATTTCCCCTTGGTGGTCTGGCAGACGGGCTCGGGCACGCAATCGAACATGAATTCCAACGAAGTGATTGCCAACCGGGCCACAGAAATACTGGGCGGTGAATTGGGATCAAAAGAACTGATCCACCCCAATGATCATGTGAACCGGTCGCAATCATCGAACGATACGTTCCCCACCGCCATGCATATTGCGGCAGCCGAAGAAATCACCCATCGCCTGGTACCTGCGCTAAACCATTTGCGCAATGTGCTGAACGACAAACGTCAGGCCTTCAAAGACATTATCAAAATCGGCCGCACCCATTTACAGGATGCAACACCGCTGACACTGGGTCAGGAATTTTCCGGCTACGTTGCCATGTTAGATAACGGCATTCGCCGTGTGGAAAGCGCCTTGCCTGCGTTGTTGGAACTGGCCCAAGGGGGCACGGCGGTCGGCACAGGCCTGAATGCCAAGCCCGGTTTTGCGGAAAAATTCGCAGAAGAAGTCGCAAGCCTTACTAAATTGGGGTTCATTACCGCGCCCAACAAATTCGAAGCCCTTGCCACCCATGATGCCATGGTCGAAGCCCACGGTAACTTGAACACGGTGGCGTCCAGCCTGTTCAAGATTGCCAGCGACATTCGCCTGCTGGGCTCCGGCCCCCGATCTGGCATTGCAGAAATCCAACTGCCGGAAAACGAGCCGGGATCATCGATCATGCCGGGCAAGGTCAACCCGACCCAGTGTGAAGCGCTGACCATGGTTTGTCTTCAGGTTATGGGCAACAACACGTCCACAAGTTTTGCCGGCAGTCAGGGACATTTTGAACTCAATGTCTTCAAGCCCTTGATCGCATACAATGTCCTGCAATCGATCCGTATCCTGAGCGATGCGGCAAATTCCTTTGCGGATAAATGCGTTGTCGGCATCACCGCCAATGAAGAACGTATTCAGGAATTGATGGAACGGTCGTTGATGCTGGTCACGGCCCTGGCTCCGGTCATCGGGTACGATAACGCCACAAAAATTGCCAAGACAGCGCATAAAAATGGCACGACCCTGAAACAAGAAGCCGTGAGTCTGGGCTTTGTTACCGAAGCAGAATTTGATGCCGCCGTACGCCCCGAAGATATGGTCGGACCAAAAGCGTAAGGGCGGTCCCCGTGAGTGATGACGTCAAGAGATCCGTCACCATCGCCGGGCACAGAACATCTGTATCCCTGGAAGAGCCATTCTGGGAAGGCTTGCGGGAGATCGCAGCCCTGCGCGGCCTATCTTTCAACAAGCTGATTGCGGAGATTGACGCCGGCCGAGAGCCCGACCAAGGGCTCTCCGGCGCATTGCGCATTTTTGTCTTGAACTATTACAAAACTAGATAGGGCGGGTGGCCTGTTCCATCCAGACCCGTGTCGCCTCATCCACTTCCGGGCCGACCGTTGCCAATACGCGGGCATGATAGGTGTTGAGCCACTCAACTTCCGCATCGGTGAGCAATGATTTTTCCACCAGGTTCAGATCAATCGGGGCAAGGGTGATGGTCTCAAAACTGAACATGGGCCGCTCTCCCCCATCCACCGCAACCGACGGATTGACGATGATCAGGTTCTCGATCCGAATGCCGTAGTCACCTTCTTTGTAATACCCCGGTTCGTTGGAGCAGATCATCCCTTCCTGCAAGGGCACATCCACCAGACCCTTGGAGATATTCTGCGGCCCCTCGTGAACACTCAGATAGGCGCCAACGCCGTGACCGGTGCCGTGATCATAATCAAGACCGGCGTCCCACAGCGGTTGACGCGCAAGGATATCCAGATGGACGCCCTTGGTGCCTTCCGGAAATCGTGCCGTGGCAAGCGCAATATGCCCCTTAAGAACCCGGGTGAAGCGATCCTTCATTTCATCCGTTGGTGTTCCTACAGCGATTGTGCGGGTTACATCTGTTGTTCCATCTGTGTACTGACCGCCTGAATCTACCAGATATAAAGTGCCTTCCTTGATCGGCAGGTTCGTATCCGAATTCACACGGTAGTGACAAAACGCCCCATTGGGGCCTGCTCCAGAGATCGTATCGAAACTGAGATCCTTCAGCGCCCCGGTTTCAATGCGAAACCCTTCAAGTTTCTTGGCCGCTGAAATCTCATCCAGCTCCCCTTTGGCCGCTTCATCGTTCATGAAGCAGAGAAATCTGCTAAGGGCCGCCCCATCGCGAATGTGTGCGCTGCGCATGCCTTCGAGTTCCGCCGGGTTTTTGCAGGCCTTTGGTAACAGGCAAGGATCTTGGGCAGGAACAATGCGTGCGCCCGCATGACCCAATGCGCTGCTCACCACTTCCGCGGCCGTATTGGGATCCATACGCACCACTTTGCCTTCGAGTTCGGCAAGTTTTCGCGTGAAATCATTCGGGGAATGAACGCTGACGGCGTTACCCAGATGGGTCCGCGTCTCGTTACTCAATTTACGTTCATCAACAAACAAGTCCACTCGGCCATCTTTGTGCAAAATTGAAAACGACAAGGGGAAAGGTGTGTGCGGCAGATCTGAGCCGCGAATATTGAGCGCCCAGGCGATGGAATCCGGCAGGGTTAAGACCGCGGCGTCTTCGCCCTTTTTCTCCAAGTCCTCACCAATTTGCAACCGCTTTTGTTCGGAAGAAAGCCCTGCCAAAGATGAAGGATGAGGGACAATGGCGCCCAGGGGACCTTCCGGTTGATCATCCCACACGGCATCAATGGGATTGGTCTTCACCGGCACCAATTCTGCTAAGCCATGTTCAGCCAGAGCCTTGCGCAACTGGTTTACCTGCGTCGCCGTATGTAGCCAGGGGTCAAATCCGATCCGGTCACCTTTTTTGACATTCTCGGCAAGCCATTCATGGGCCGGCGTTTCTGACATGAAGACAGGCGTGAAAACCTTGGTATCGATCTGGTTGCGCACCTGAAGCTTGTAACGCCCATCGTAAAAAACAGCCGCTGACTCTTCCAATACAATCGCGGAGCCGGCAGAGGCCGTAAATCCCGTGAGCCAGGACAGACGCTCTGATTTCTCTGCCAGATATTCGCCCTGATGTTCGTCTGCATGGGGCACCAGAAAACCGGTCAGGCCCCCCTCGTTCAATTCTTTGCGGAGTTTGGCCAAGCGAATTGGGCCATTGCGCGGGTCAGTCTGAACCTCAAAGCTTTGAAACATGATAATAATTCTCTTTGTGCAGGTTTTTCGTACAAATTTGGCGCGGAGACTAGTCCTTGCGCATGATAAGTGTCACCCATTCACCAAAGGCCAAACGGGTTTGTGTAGTCATGTGATGACCGCGATAGGTGGCAGCCACCCGGGCATCCTGATCATCCAGAAGCCCAGAAAGCACAAGCAGCCCGCCGGGCGCAAGCAAGTCTGTTATGTCCCCCGCCAATTGGCGTAAGGGTTTGGCCAGAATATTGGCACAGATCAGATCATAGGGGGCCTTCTCATGGATCAGCGCATGGGTCGTGCCCGCCGCTTGCACCATGCGGATCTGCTGGCCCACCCCGTTCAAGATCGCGTTTTCGTGAGCAACTCTCACGGCAATGGGATCGATGTCCGTGCCAATTATTGGCACCCGCCACAACTTCGCCGCTCCGATGGCCAAAAGGCCTGTGCCCGTGCCCAGATCAAGCACCTGCTCCGGCGTTTCATGTTCGGCAATCTGGCTCAAGGCAACAAGGCATCCTTCCGTGGTGCCGTGGTGGCCCGTGCCAAACGCTTCCCCGGCTTCAATAATGATGGGAATGGATCCCGCCGGCTTTTTGTCTGCATCGTGAAGACCGTGGACAAAGAAGCGCCCGGCATTAATGGGCGCAAGACCTTCGAGGGATTTCAGAACCCAGTTTTCATCCTTTAGGCGGGTTTCAAAAATCTCAATATCCTTGAGAGAGCCGTCAAAGACGACCAGCTCCATAAGAATGTCCGCCAGCTTGCTGGGCCCATTATATAGAACATCAAGCCGCCAGCTGGTGCCTTCATCTTCGAACCTCGAAAGGGCCAAGGGTTCTCGGCCGATATTTTCAAAAGCCGTTTCCGCCAGTTCCATTTCGGCTTTCGTGCCAATGGACCAAATTTTGTGGAGCGCCATCAAACAGGCTCCACGAAGGACGAGATCACTCGTTTCGTGCCTTGATCAAATTCAACCAAGAGCTTGTTTCCATCCACTTGAGAAATTACCCCCTCACCAAATTTGGGATGGCGCACCTTGTCGCCGGTGGTGAAAGTTGCGGCGGAAGGATCGTTGGTCGCGAACAGTTTGCCGACGTTATCAATGTTCTGACCAAAGCCGGGACCATCGGTGCTGCGCGCTGCCTTGTTCTTTTGCATGCGTTGCCAACCGGGACTATCGTAAGAACTTTGATCAATATTGGCTTCTTCGAAACTGCCGGCACCGGCGTAAAGGCCCTGCTCCGCTTCCATCTCCACAAACTCGGCGGGCAAATCCTCAATAAATCTGGAAGGCAAAGACGAAAGCCAATTGCCGTTGATAAAGCGGTTCGCCACATGGGAAATCCAGACCCGTTTGCGCGCGCGCGTAATGGCGACATATGCCAGGCGACGTTCTTCTTCCAGACCAACCAATCCGCTTTCGTCCATGGTGCGCTGGCTGGGGAAC